>MDSZ01209419.1_pt1 | contig 102161 bp, 88 predicted proteins | sample 811201 | NCBI WGS metagenome assembly MDSZ01 (sample SAMN05326647, study PRJNA326480) | marine metagenome | isolation source: seawater | place: Indian Ocean: North | collected 2010
CAGAGTAGGGTGGGCTCGGCCCACCAATAAATCGCGTCTCGTTCCCACGCTCCTGCGTGGGAATGCAAATCACCCGGAGCTTTGCATAGCGTCAGCTGCCTTTGGTTACCAGTATTCCTTACAAGTAACGCAGAGTAGGGTGGGCTCGGCCCACCAATGAATTGGTTGGTCGGTTGCCAGCTGTGTCGGGCTGTTTTGCGCTTTACTCCGATCTGACTGGCGTCAAAAACCTATGCCGCCCGAAGCCTGAGCCGGTCAGTGAGTTGCCGGTAACTGGTACTGGCCGCGCAACGCAAGCCTGATTTCGATCGGCGATGAAGAAGTGTTATTAAAGTACCAGCCATGGGTACCGGCGAACGGCGCGGTAAAACTGCCCTTCATATTGTCTGCGGTGGCCACCGTATAGCTCTCGAAATATCCAGTGGTGTCCCCGGCGGGTTCGCCGTGCAGGTCTACATACACGGGTGCTCCATAGGCTACCCACTCGTAATTCAGCTTATCGTACTGTTGCATCAGCACTTTAAACTCGCGGTCTTCACCGGCAGCCAGGGACAGGGTAATCAGCTGCTGGCCGCTGTTCTGTTGTGTGCCGGAATCTGTGTTGCTGGTGGATGACACTGCAGAGTTCTGCGTTCCCTGAGCAAGGGCTGTCAGTCCCATTTTTTCGCCCAGCCCGGTGGGATCAAGGTTGTACTCCGCCGGCAGGATAAACAGCACTGTGATCACAGCGGCCAGCAATGAAGCAAGGATACTGGTACGCAACAGGGAGGCTGTAGTCAGATGCAGGGTCTGTGATGACATAAATTACTTCCTCAGGAATACAGGATATAGCCAGTAAGCTGATATGCCGTGAGCATCAGCCCGGCACTGATCAGCAGCGTGTTGGTACTGACTGCCAGCGGCATAAACAGGCGCGTACTGCGCAGCAGATTGATGACACCCAGAATCACCAGCAACGCCAGCAGCTGACCCAGCTCCACCCCCAAATTAAACGCCAGCAGATTGGGCAGCAGACCGTCATCCGGCAGCTGAAACTCCTGCAGCTTGGTGGCTAAGCCAAAGCCGTGAAACAGCCCAAAGATCAGCACAGCTAAACGGGTATCCGGCTGGTGGCCGAACAGGCGCTGAAAGCCACCGAGATTATCAAAGCCCTTGTACACAACCGACAGACCGATAATGGCGTCGATCAGATAAGCGTTTACCTGAATATTACTGAGCACACCCAACAGCAGGGTAAGGCTGTGGCCGAGCGTAAACAGACTGACGTACAGCAACACCTCGCGGCGGCGGAAAATAAAGAACAAGACACCCAGCAGAAACAACAGATGATCGTAACCCGTGATCATGTGTTTAGCGCCGATGTAGATAAAAGGCATCAGCTGCACGCCGCTGTTCTGCTGCAGAAACGCCCGGGTACTGTCATCAACGCCATGGGCAAGCACAGTGCCGGTGGCGAGCAGTAGGACGGGCATGATGAGCAGAGTCAGCAGTCTGGTTAGGGAATGCAGTGGTATCAGCATAAGCAGGGATTGGTCTTTGGGTTATCTGAGAACCATAGCAGGCGGGTGTGGATTGGGTAGCGGCTTTAGGGTGGAGGTGGAGGGGTACTTTGGTGTTATGGGGCTGAGGCCAGATGTGCAAGGTAGGGTGGGCTCGGCCCACCAATCTGTCTCGTTTCCACGCTCCCGCGTAGGAATGTAAATCACCTGCGGCTTGTATGCGGTCAGCTGCGTTTGGTTAGCCGCATATTCTGGCCAGTAACGCAGAGTAGGGTGGGCTCGGCCCACCAATTAATCGGTTGGCCGGTTGCCAGCTGCGCCGCGCAGGATTTTACTCTGAAGGCCGGATTGTCGCCTGGTTAATTGGCGACACTCGAAGCCGGAGAAACCGGGTCCGTAAAGCCGGTTATCGGAGATTACTAACATGGGTGCCTCACCAGAGCTCTGACGATTTCTTGCACGATTACACGCGAAAAGAACAAAACGCGCATGCGCGTTTTGACACCGGTTTTGAATGAAAGTGACGGATAATCAGCAACTTACCGATTGCTGCCAGGTTGATAGTACGCAACGGTGGTTCAATGCTGCGGTATGTAAACGCGCACGCGTGTTTATACTCCTGATTGAAATGTTAACAATCAGACTTCTGCGAGATTAAACAATAGGTTAGAGTGAAAGTAGGGAAGAAAGGCATAGCGTCAAAACGCGCATGCGCACGAATAAACTGTTAGCTGCAAATCAAATATCGAGATTAACCACCTTTTTGGGATGAAAATGAAGTCAGAATTAAATATTGAAATACTAAAAGATGAGGCGGCAAAGTTTGCTGCAATAGAAAGTGAATATGATGAGCCTTCTCTATATGGTGTAACGGACGGGAAAGCTGTTGGTACATATTTGGAGCATAAGTTTACTGCTTACTTAGCGAACAACTATATATATGAACAAGGTAATTCAGCATCTGGTATAGATATACCTGGATTAGGTGTTGACATCAAAGTTACAAGTGTCAAGCAGCCGCAATCTTCCTGTCCGTTTAAGCCTGCTTCTCAAAAAATATATGGTCTTGGTTATAACTTGCTGGTTTTTGTGTATGAAAAATATGACGATCATGAGAACAAAACTGGTCGCCTGAACATGCAGCACACAATTTTTGTGGATAAAGAACGTACTGCGGATTTCCAAACTACAAGAGGAATTATCGACATCTTAAAGAGGGATGGTAATAAAGATGATGTTATCGCTTTTATTGTTGAGCGCAACCTGCCAGTAGATGAAATTGGCGCAGACCAGTTAGCAGACCGAATAATTGAAAGCCCACCCGAACAAGGATATTTAACAATTTCAAATGCACTTCAATGGAGACTTCAATACGGAAGAGTCATTCAGCAAGCAGGCGAAGTATCCGGCGTATGGAGAGTTCGTTAAGTGGCAGGTAAGAAATCAATTGATAAGTGGCAGTTTGGTGATTTCCAAACTCCAATTGAACTTGCGCTAAAAGTTGTACAAGTTCTAAAGCGCAACCACGCTATCGAACCTGAAAATATAATTGAGCCGACTTGTGGCAAGGGTGCATTTGTATTTGCCTCTGCAGAAGCTTTTAAGAAATCACACATACATGGATATGAAATTAACCCAGTGTATGTAGAAGCTGCTAATCAAGTAATTTCTTCACAAAAGACCGAAACCTCAATTGAAGTTAGGCAGGCTGACTTTTTTGACATGGATTGGGAGAAGGAAATCTCCTCAATGCACGGAGGTTTGCTAGTAATTGGAAACCCCCCTTGGGTAACAAGTAGTGAACTAGGCCTTCTTAATAGTACGAATCTACCTGACAAAACTAATTTTCAAGGCCGAAAAGGTATTGAAGCGATTACAGGGTCTGGAAATTTTGATATTTCAGAGTGGATGTTACTGCGGCATGTTGAGTGGTTTTCCGATCGAGATGGTGCGATTGCATTCCTATGTAAAACGTCTGTCGCACGAAAGGTCATGAGGCAAGTAAGACAAGCCAAAAAACTTCGATTCTTTGGCCATATCTATCCTATCGATGCGAAAGCTTATTTTGATGCCTCTGTCGAAGCTTGTCTATTTGTATTAACTACTGAAGTGGGAAATGCCGACTGTGAAGTATATGAGTCTTTAGACTCGACAGTTCCATCTCATGTTATTGGCGAAAGAGATGGGCTAATCGTTAGTGATGTCGACATATACAAAAAATACAAGCACCTAAAAGGCCAAGACCCTTCTTACATATGGCGCTCCGGTTTGAAGCATGATTGCTCAAAAGTGATGGAGTTAGAAAAAAATGGAGACTTCTATGTCAATGGCTTAGGGGAGTATATTGATCTTGAAGACACATATATCTATCCATTACTAAAGAGTTCTGACATTGGAAACAATAGAGTAAAGACATGCCGAAAGTATGTGATAGTTACTCAAAAAAATGTAGGTGAAGATACATCCCAGATTAAGGACCTTGCTCCCAAAACATGGGCTTATCTAGTTGAGCATGCGCAGCTTTTAGATAGTCGAAAAAGCTCTATCTATAAGGGTAAACCTAGATTTTCTGTTTTTGGTATCGGGGAGTATTCCTTCTCGAAGTGGAAGATCGCCATTTCGGGCCTCTATAAAAAACTCGCATTCAATGTTGTCGGGCCAATGAATGGCAAGCCAGTTATGTTCGACGATACCGTGAATTTCATATCAATGAATAGTGAAGAAGAGGCTAAGTTTGTCTTTGAGTTAATAACTTCACAGCCCTCTAAAGACTTTTTGTCTTCAATGATTTTCTGGGATGAGAAAAGGCCAATTACAACGAAAGTGCTTAGAGAACTATCAATAAAAACACTGGCAGAAAAGTCCGATCTAATTGAGCAATATCTTGATTTCATAGCTTCAGGTAAAACTAATGTTGCTGGTCAATTGAGCTTAGGAATAGCAGAGAAAGCGAGCGAATACCGTGGCAGAAAAAGCAGCTAACAAAGCGCTGCTGTCGGACAATTTTTCCGCTGCGCTCCAAAATTGCCGCAGAGCGCGGCGTTATACGCAAATCAAACCAGGAGAAAGAGTATGTACTATGTAGTAAGCACAGATAAGACATTTGAAGAGGCTTCGGCAGATCTTCAAATTGAAGTAAAGAATTTAGGGTTTGGTGTACTGCATATTCATGATCTGGGGGAAACTCTTCGAAGCAAAGGCATAGAATTTGAAGAAAATTGCAAAGTGTTTGAGGTCTGTAATCCAGTACAGGCAGCCAAAGTACTATCTGTCGACATGCAGCTCAATATGGCTTTGCCTTGCCGAATTTCAGTATATACGGAAAAAGGCTCTACCAAGATCGGTCTCATAAAGCCAGCCCAGATGCTATCTGCTTTATCGAATGATCCAACCCTAATCGAGACCGCAAATGAAGTAGAGGGAAAAACGATTCAAATGATTAACAACTCCAAATAGAGCGAATGTGCGTATAACAAGCGCATGCAGTCGGACGCGGCAAAGCCGCGCCGCTGATGCGAGGCGTTACAAGTAAAAGGATTAAACAATGAAGTATTTCCTATCTTTTATAGCTGGGGTTATATCTACGTTGGCTGTTGGGTCTATTGTTTTCTTTTCAAATACTGGTTCCGGTCCAAATAAAGAAGTTGTTTTAGTGCCATTTGTTGAAAATGCTTTAGATAAAATTGATAGCTGGCAAGTCGAAGATTTTAAGTCTCTAATGACTGAAGAAGGTTTTTCTCAGCAGTCCGAGAGCCAATGGATAGCCATGCTTGAGCAAACAAAGCAACTTGGAAGTATGATTTCTCATGAGCAACCTGAGCTAGTCAACTGGACTCACTTTAACGCTTTTAATGGTAGCGATAGAACAGAAGCCATTTATAAAACTGTCGTTCAGTACGAAAACAGAAGGCTATCAGTGAAATTAACGTTAATTCACAAAGACGGCGAGACAAAAATCCACGGTATTAGATTCGAGGATGCCTAGAACAAAAACTTGTAACAAAGCCAGCCAGAGGGACGCATTCTGCGCCCCTGCTGGCAGGCGTTATGTGGCTAAGGAAGGGAAGTGCTTGATCTAATTGAACTCATCGGTGAGGTTGGCAGTTCATTTCCATATTTATATAGAGTGTGGGGTTGCATTTTCGTCCCTTCATATCGAAGGCGGGTGCTTTACGAATACAAGGCTAAATCAAAATTCTGGTTTGTTTTTGATGTATTGATGAGCTTTTTATTTTTTGGGCTGGAGCTGTGGTTGGTAGTTTATGTGCTTGTCTATTTACTTTAACTCGTTCAGGCACATAACAAGAAAAGGCAGCATCGCCCCTGCGGGGCTGGACCTCGTTTCACTCGGCCGCTGCTTTTAGCGTTAAGCGTAAATAATGAACGAGCAAGAATTCATAGAATCAATCGATTTCAACTTCCCTTATAAGGATGAGCTGAAAGCTTTTGAATTAATCGATCAGGCCAGGGGAATATCTACAAATTCTTCATTCATGGTGTTACATGAAATCGTTCGAGCACCAAACGAGGTGGCTTTCGCTGTTCGTAAGAGACTTTATGAGCAATGGCTAAATGGGTTTAAGCATGCTTCTTTGCCTATTGTTCGTGAGGCAGCTGAATCACTACTTTCTGGAAGTGAGCTATCTGTAAGTAGAGTTCTTGAGCTAATGCGGAAAATGGAATCTGAAGTTGGGCAATACTGTGCACTAAGCATCATTTACTTCGCGTGTGATGATCAAGATGGCAAAGTAGATGATTTGTATCATCAAATAATCGAGCAATGGCAAAGCGCTTAACAAGGCCAAGCACAATCGCCCAATGCAAAAAATCTGCATTGGGCTGGACCTCGCTACCGCTCGGCCTGTGTTGGCGGCGTTATGCACTCGCAGGAAATCCGAGAGTATGGAAGAAATAAAAATCCCAGATGATATTGTTGCACATGTCTCAGACCTACTCGCCTCTGGCGAAGATGGATTTGATGTTTTGAAACTTCGTTACCTAGAGAGCGAGGAATATCAACATGATGACGATTTAATTGACTCAATTGCTCAGGAGTTTACGGTAACGCTAAGAATACTTGCTTCACAGCTAGACGATAAATATGGCAGTCATAAGTTTACGTCGGATTTGGAAGACGAACCTGAAGAGGAAGAGGGTGATGAGTTTTACGTCCCAGGTTCTTATGTTTCGGCAGTTTGGGAGCAAGAGGAGTTCATTCTATATTTAGCTGTATGCCAAGAAGATCGAGAGTCCCCAATCATGCTGGTCGTTGGGGTGGAATATTAGTAATGCATAACAATGCCAGTAACGGCGAGCAGCTATTCCGTTGCTTTTTTGTGGGTAGGATCAGCTTTAAAACAATGAGAGAAATCATGCGATATATTTTTGTCCTATTAGTCTCTGTACTCCCGTTCGTTGCAGTCGCAGACCAAGATAGTTCAGATGATCTGGCGCTTAGAAAATCCTATCCAATACAACTCTACATGGGCGCATGTGTTGTTGCTCGTGCACAGCCTTCGAATGTTGAAAAACAAGCGGTAGACATGGGTTTTAAAGAAGCAAATCCTGATGTGGCTGAAAATTATTTGCAAGGTCATAAGGGCAAGGCATGGGTTGCTTCAAATGAGCATGGTAGTTTTGCCATTGCTTCTCAGGATCGGGGGTTGTGTTCAGTATTCATACATCAGGGAGAGCCTGATAAATTAATAGCGAGTATGGAGTCTTGGTTGCCGCCAGAGAATAGTGGCTTCAGCTACAAGGCAGAATTGGTCTCAGAGTCCGATCAATTAAAAACCATAGCCTATAAAATATATCGCTCGAATGTACTTATAGAGCAGTGGGTTATTACAACCGCAAAGCAGCAGGGTGGCCAGCTTGCAGCAATTATGTCTTACAATGCATCATAAGCCTGACAAGGCCGTCAAATACGCTCCCTACGGTCGCTGGACGCTCGCGCCGTTATAACTTAGGGGTAGCATGAAGAAAATAGCGTTAAAGTGGATATTGATTTCACTTGGAGTAGGAATGATCCCAGTGGTGTTATTGGGTGCCAGTCCAGGAGGAGTCGCATTAAGTCCGTTAATCTTATTTTTCTTTCTAATATTAGGGTTAGCCGGAGCGACGGTCCATGCTAATATCTACGCATATCGAAAGGGTGCAAAAAAGGAAAAAATACAGAGCTCCGTATTTGCAGGAATATCATTCCTTATCATTGGGCTTCTTGTGTACAACGAATCCCAGTGTGATCTAAAGCAAGAGTATGCAACTGAGAGAGCCAGTGACTATGTTCGTTCTAAGTCGGATCTGGATATGAACAGCCTTGGCGAGCCAGTATTTGATCTGGATAATTGTGTATGTATTTTCGAATACTCTGGTCAAGCTAAAAAATTTGAAATAATTGTTACTGAATATGGTGAGCTACATTTTTCACCACATTGAAAAAGATATAACAAGGTTCTCAAGAGACGACGCGCAAAAATCGATCGTGTCTTAGCATAGCGATATGTAAAGCTATAACAAATCGTGCCAGTCGGACAGTTTGTTTCTTGGCTTCTTTTGTGCATGTCGCTACGCTAGCAAAAATCGCCACGGCACTCAGCGTTACCCAATAAGTAAAAGGAAACCAAAGAAATATGCATAACAACAGACAAGCCCTGGCTTTCGGCTCCGTCATTTTCCTGTTCATCGCATTTGTGATTATCATAGTATTGAGTTTGTGGCTATGGCCAAAATATAAGGTTTACAAGCAAGAGCTTAATGGTCAGGCCGCATTGAAGGAGGCTGAGTGGTCAAAACAAATATTGATCGAAGAGGCAAAAGCGCGAGAGCAGGCTTCACTAATGCAAGCAAAGGCCAGGGTGACTCTAGCTCAGGCAGAGGGCGAAGCTCAGATCGTCAGAGCTAAGGCCGAGGGTGCTGCTGACATTGAACGGGCGAAAGCAACTGCTGAGGCAAATCGTATTATTGGTGAGTCCCTCAAGGATAATGAGGAGTACCTTAGATACATATGGATCAAAGGACTTCAGGATGGCTCAGGAGAACGAATTTATATTCCTACTGAAGCAGGTCTTCCAATTCTCGAGGCCGGTAAAGCTGGCAAGAGGTGAGTACAACAAGCAAAGGCAGGCAGGGACGGCTTCGCCGCCCCTGCTTTGAGCGTTAGGAGGTTTCATTGGGCGCGGTAATTGGATTTTTTCTTGGCGGGATAGTCGTCTATTTTTGGCGGAAAAAAGGAACTTATTCGGCGCAGTCAGGCACGGCGTCCATTGAACTTGGTCGTGATGAACGTTACAACATTACGTTAGGTCTTGCCGTTGGCATGCAGGACGAAGAAAAAGTACAGGCGATCATCGATCAGCTCGCTGCGGGACTGATCCCGCAACGCGATCGTATCACCGAAGTGTTGGTGGATAAGGGGATCGAGCGTTGGCAGTATCATGTCATGAAATTTGCTGATGAATGGTCGGTGGGTTATCTGGCCGGGAGTATTATCACGAATATTGATGGGCAAGGTATTGCTAAGCAACTCTCACCCGATCCTTATATCTTGCTGACTTTCACGGGCCTCTATGGTGAAACGCGTGGCAAGGCCGCCTTTCGGCTGCTGGATAACATCGAAAGCAGTGAAGCCATAAAACTGGGTTTTCAGGAAGGTCGGGCGGATTTTGAGACGCAGCGTGCAGGCGGCCCACAGTCCTATCGCTGGTCGAATCATGTGCTGGCAACGCTTTCGACTCAGGACTCAATCTGAATCCACAGTGGACAGTATTGCTTATTTCTGAACCCGTTAGCCTACAGAGTGTTGAATGGCTATCGGACAAAGCTGGCCTCAACAACTTAGGCACACATCTGCCATTTACGATAGTTGTTCGGTAGGCCAACCATCCTAATAAGCTGTTAAAATAAAGCACCCTGTAGAGGGGTATGTCAAAAGGATCAATATGAAAATATTTGGTGGGATCATTATTGCTTTCGGAGTAGTTTGGTTGCTTTCGGGGGCTGCTCACATTGCCCTTATATTTTTGGAAGGAGATCTATCCCATATATATGGGGCTGCGATTAACTTTGGTGTTTCTTTTCTAGCCATTTGGCTGGGTTTAAAGCTATATCGAAGAGGTAAGCGTAGGCAGGTTATCTCAACCGATGAAAGTGACGTGTTAAGTGGCCAAAAGGATTTAATTTTCAACAAAGAAGCCTCAGGGATAATTTCCGAAGAGAATGCCAAGCAGTCTGCATTTAATGCAGCAAAAAATAGTTTCATGGAGATGAAAACCATCGTAGAGCCATACGACTTAGGTGGTATGTGTCATTTCTTGATGTTGACTAGTCAGGATCTGGTTTCAACATTTGGTCATGAAATGTCACACGAGGATTCATGGTTTCTGGTAAAAGCTGCGGCTGTAGATTCCGGAAAGTATACTGAAAGCCAGATTGTTGAATCTGTAATGCATTTTGATAAAGTCGAAAGCGATAAGAAATAAATATTTTAAAGAAAAAGTTAAAAAATATACTAGCCAAAATGGTCGTAGAAGTATCAATTTTAACAAGGCCAAGCACTAAAGCCCCTGCGGGGCCGGACCTCTGCACTGCGTGCTCCGGCCGGTGTTGGCGGCGTTACAAAGTTTCTTCCACTGCACATGCATCGGGGCGCAGGGCCTGAAGTTGTGCTCCTGCACTTCAGTCATTTCCGCCATCCATGGCGGTCAGGCGAGCCCCGCAGAGGGAAATCAAGTTATAGTCAATCTTTCCCAGCATAGCTGGCAACCGATTCATTGGTGGGCGGAGCCCACCCTACCCTGCGTTACTGGCCAGAAATACGCAGCTGGCCATATGCAAAGTTCCACCCCAGTCCTGCCAGGCTGATCACCCGATCAAACCAGCAAATAACCCCCATCCACATTAATCGCCGCCCCTGTGGTATAGCTCGACGCATCCGACGCCAGATACAGCACGGTACCTGCCATTTCTTCCGGCATGGCGACACGCTTCATCGGGATGTGCATCATCGCCATTTTCAGGATGGCATCGTTGCTGGTTAAAGTGCTGGCGAATTTGGTATCGGTCAGACCTGGCAGCAGTGCATTTACGCGAATACCCAGTTGCGCACATTCTTTGGCGAAGGTTTTGGTCATGCCGATGACGGCAGATTTGGTGATGGAGTAAATGCCCTGCATATCACCCGGTACCACACCGTTAACAGACGCGACGTTAACGATGGAACCGCCGCCATTTTTCTTCATTAATTTACCGCCGGCGACGGACATAAAGAAGTAACCACGGATATTCACGTCCACTGTTTTCTGGAAGGCGCTGAGGTCGGTATCCAGTACATGGCCAAAGTATGGGTTGGCGGCGGCGTTATTAATCAGGATATCGAGTTTGCCGTATTTTTCTTCGATGGTGTTAAAGCAGGCTTCGATCTGTTCCATTTCACCAATGTGGCAGGCCAGTGCTTCGGCACTGCCGCCGGCTTCTTTAATTTCATCGGCGACACGCTGACAGCCATCAATTTTACGGCTGGATACAATGACATGGGCACCGCTGGAAGCCAGCAGTTTGGCGATGGCTTCGCCGATACCACGGCTGGCACCGGTAACCAGTGCGACACGACCGGTCAGGTTAAAAAGTTCTGCTGGGTTTTTGCCTGGCGTTGTCATGGATGGGCTCCTGTTTGTTGTTATGCTGGTGCTGTTATGTTGATCTTATCGCTCAGCGATAGGTCAGAAAATGTTTTCCGGCTTCTGCCAGATGTTGTTGTTCGTTAAACGAGGCAAGGCTGAGTTGGCCACCGGAGCTGCTGTACAGCAGTTGCGTTATGCCACCGTTCAGCAGTGTCCAGTTAAGGTCGAAGGCTTTGCCATTACTCAGCTCAAGGCATTGCTGGGCAATGGCGGTTATCGGTCCACCGGAGGTAAATACCACGGCATTTCTGCCGTTGGCCTGCCCCAGTAGCTGTTGCAATGCCTCGCGTACGCGCGTGGTAAAGGCGCTCCAGGATTCGATATAGTCTGCGTCGTCAGCGCCGGCTGTCCAGCGTTCTACCGCTTTGGCAAACAGTTCCTGAAAGGCTTTGCGTTTATTCGGCTGTGCCATAATCCACGCGCCCAATACGGCCTTGTTTTTAAACTGCGGGTAAGCGCAGGCGATGACATCATCGGAATCGAATTCATTAAAGCCAGACATTTCGTGCACCGGGCCGTAACTTTTCCAGTACTTCTGCGCACCTTCCATGGTTTCCCGGTGGCGCTGCATACTGCCGTGAATCACCAGCTGTGCTTCGACCCCGCGCATGGCCAGTGATTTACCCACCAGTTCACCCTGCATGTGACCTGTGTCTGACAGTTGGTCGTAATTGATTTTGCCGAAGCCTGCCTGTCCGTGGCGTACTAAATAAATACTCGCCACTTAACGCATACCTGATTGCCGGATGATTTTTTTGCAGCGCCAGTTCAGATAGTGAACGAAAAACCAGAAGTGTTTAAACGCCGGGTTGTCTGTCTGCTTGTGGTGATAGCGGTAATAAATCTGCTGCACGATAACGGCCAGACGGAACAGACCGAATACTTCATAAAATGGCCACAGGGATTTATCCAGCCCCATTTTATCGCAGTAATAGCTGACAATTTCTTCGCGCGTCAGCATGCCTCGCAGATGGCTGGGTTGGCGGCGGATGGACTGCATCAGTTTATCGTCATCGGATTGTACCCAGTAGGCCAGCGCGCCACCGAGGTCCATTAACGGATCGCCGAGTGTCGCCATTTCCCAGTCGAGGACGCCGATGATTTCTCCCGGGTTATCCGGGTTTAATACTACGTTATCCATGCGGTAATCGTTGTGGATAATGCAGGTTTTAACGTCGGCTGGCATATTGGCCTGCAGCCATTTCATGGTCTTTTTAAAGCCGGGCACATTCCAGGTTCGGGATTTGGTGTAACGGCTGCTCCAGCCTTCGACCTGACGCTGCACATAGCCGGCACCTTTGCCCAGATCATCCAGACCTGCCGCCTGATAATCCACCTGATGCAGGTCGATGAGTTTATCGAATACGGAAATGCACAGATCGCGTGCCTGTTGCTCTGACAGCTTCATGCCTTTCGGCAGATTGCCGCGGGGAATGATGCCGCGCATACGTTCCATAATATAAAAATCGCTGCCAACGACACTCTGGTCTTCGCAGAAAGCGATCATTTCCGGCACATAAGGGTAAACCGGCTTGAGGCGCGCCATGGTGTTGTATTCGCGCTTCATATCATGGGCACCGGCGGCTTTATGGCCCGCGGGTGGACGGCGCAGAATCAGATCGTTGTGAGCGAAGCGGTCGGCGTATTTCAGGTGATAGGTCAGGTTGGATGCGCCGCCGGAAAATTGCTTCACCGCCGGCAGCTCATCACCGTAATCGAGATCTTCTTTTTTCAGCCAGTTATGCACCGCCTGCACATCGAAGGCATCGCTGTCGCGCAGTGCTTTGGCTTCATCAATAAACTGCTCGCTCATCTCAGGCCTTCCCGTTGCCCATCACACTCTGACTGTCGCCCGTGGCGAAAGACTTACGCTGCTGTTCGCGTTTCTTCAGGCCTTCGGCCATTTTCAGCATGCCTTTGTTGAACAGGAAGGGCACGTATTTTTTGAAGAAGTAAGCACGGCGGCCGGCAGGATGCGGATTGCAGATTTTCTCGTTTTTCAGCACCGCTTTATAAGCTGCTTCGGCGATGTCGTCAGCATCCAGAGCGGAGGCTTCAAATACTTTATCGACGAACTTGAGCATGTCCGGATCGGAGGTTTTCATGCCGTGATTAAGATTGGTGCGGAAGAAACCCGGGCACAGTGCCGTGACACCAATACCGTACGGCATCAGTTCAAAATGCATGGTTTCTGACAGCGCGACTACGGCGGCTTTGGTGGCGTTGTAGGAGGACATGGACGGCGCTTTCAGCAGGCCAGCCAGCGAGGCCACGTTGACGAAGGCGCCGTGACCCTGTTGTTTCATCATGGGGGTGAAGGTACGGCAGCCCAGTGCCACGCCTTTGAGGTTGATGTCGATGATCCAGTCCCACCAGGCCCAGTCACCGTCTTCGATACGGTCGCCGGTGGCAACACCGGCATTATTGATCACGATGTCGATGCCGTTCCAGCGGCTGACGACTTCACGGTGCAGCTGGTTCCAGGCTTCTTCACTGCGTACGTCCAGCTCGTGAATCCAGCCTTTGCCGCCAGCGTTTTCGACCATGTTGAGGGTTTCTGCCGCGCCTTCCATGTTGATGTCAGCGATGCAGATATGGGCGCCTTCCCGGGCGTAACGCAGGGCCATGGCGCGACCGAGACCGCTGGCAGCACCTGTGATCAATACTTTTTTCATTATGAGTTCCTCAAATGCGAATGCAGCCTGATGGCTGCGATTATTATTGTGATTCATATGGCCCGTTAAGGGGCAAATGCGCCAGAAGTCGAAGCTCGTATCTGAGCCTGGGCCTGAGCAGATTCAGGTTCTGGCGCACAGGGCGCTTACTGCGCCATAAATTTCTTATATTTCATCATTTCGATCTTAGCGATCAGCTTGCGGTGCACTTCATCCGGACCGTCTGCCAGACGCAGGGCGCGGGCCGCGGTGAACAGACCAGTAAGCGGGAAGTCTTCTGACAGACCGCCACCACCGTGCATCTGCATGGCAGCATCAATGATCTGCTGTGCCATGTTCGGCGCGATCACTTTGATCTGCGAGATCTCACTCATGGCGCCCATGGCGCCGACTTTGTCGATCATCCATGCCGCTTTGAATACCAGCAGACGTGCCTGCTCGATGTTCATACGGGCGTTGGCGATCACGTCGGCGTTACCGCCCAGCTTGATCAGAGGCTTATGGAACGCAGTACGGCTGGCGGCACGCTGACACATCAGCTCCAGCGCTTTTTCCGCCATACCGATTAAGCGCATACAGTGGTGAATACGGCCCGGCCCCAGGCGGCCCTGAGCAATTTCAAACCCCCGGCCAGGACCAGCGATCATATTGCTCAGCGGCACGCGCACGTTGTCGAAGCTGACTTCGCCGTGACCGTAAGGCTCATCGTAAAAGCCAAACACCGGCAGCATACGTTCGATTTTTACCCCGGGGGCATCGAACGGGAACAGCACCATGGAATGCTGCTGATGGCGCGGTGCATCCGGGTTGGTGAGGCCCATGAAAATGCCGACTTTGCAGTTCGGGTGGCCAACGCCGGTGCTCCACCATTTGCGGCCGTTGAGTACCACTTCGTCACCTTCAACCACGGCGGTGGCTTCCATATTGGTGGCGTCAGAAGAGGCTACACCCGGTTCCGTCATACAGAAAGCAGAGCGGATTTCACCGGCCAGCAGAGGCGTCAGCCATTGCTCCTGCTGCTCTGGCGTGCCGTATTTTTCCAGCACTTCCATATTGCCGGTGTCCGGTGCGTTACAGTTAAAGATTTCCGGGGCAATAAAGGAACGTCCGGTGAGCTCGGCGACGGCGGCGTATTCCAGCGTGCTCAGACCGGCACCGAAGTGTTCATCCGGCAGAAACATATTCCACAGGCCTGCGTCGCGGGCTTTGGCTTTCAGCTCTTCAATGATGGGCAGCACGGTCCATTTGTTGTCCAGACTGTGCAGCTCGCGCAGGTAGTCTTCTTCAACCGGCTCAATTTCTTCCTTCATAAAGGCTTTGACGCGCTTCAGGTAATCCTGAGCTTTGGCGGAATGCTGGAAATCCATGCTGACCTCGTGCTGTTTGTTGTAATGATGATGCGAGTGTAGGGGGAATATTTTTATTTATTAAATGAATACTTTTAATACCAATGTATTCGTATAGGTAATGATTATCCGCCGCCATAATCCCTCCGCAGTGTCTATTATTAGAGACTGATGTTCAGGTACTGCTGTACGCCGGGGTGTGTTGCTCCGTATGCGCAGCACTGCGGCGAGACAGGTTCGCCCTGAGAGGATTAACAACGCACCATGTTCAGACGAATCCCGTATCCGGTTAACGAGCAGGACCAACAGCAGAGAGCGCGTCGGGTACTGCAGATCAGCGGCCTGTCTGCACTGGGTCTGTTGCTGGCCGCCGTGGTGGCTGATCCACGCATCGTGCATTACATCGTGGTGGGTATCGGCGTGCTGGTGGTGGTTGCCTGGTTTGCCTGGAAGCAACGGCTGACCATCGCGGTGAATCTGTTTCTGTGGGCTATGACGCTGTTTCTGTCGGCGCTGGCGTGGTTATCGGAAGGGGTACGCGATATGGCGTTAATGGCCTATCCGGCGGTGCTGATCTTCTCGGCTATTCTCGGCGGACGCTCGCTGTTCTTCCCTCTGCTCTCCTTTATGATTCTGTTCGCTACTGTGGTGGGGTTTATGACCCTCTACGGTTTCCATGAGGCTTACTATTACGAGTTGGGCTTCCGCCATATTGTGTTCGCCGATGTGATTCTGGCCATGACCGGGTTCAGTGCTTACATTCTGATCCGTGATCAGCGCCGGCTGATGATTTCTCTGCATGAGGAAAACCGCCGGGTAAAAGAGAACGAAAATCTGATCGGCGCGCTGGCCAATGTCGATCAGCTGACCGGGCTGGCTAACCGGCGTTATCTGGAAGCGGAGTTTGAGCACAGGTTTAAAATCTGCCGGCGGCAGAAAAGTTGCCTGGCCATGCTGTTCTTCGATCTGGATAACTTCAAACCGGTGAACGACTCCCTCGGTCATGCGGCCGGCGATACCCTGCTGCGACAGATGGCCGAACGCATGAATAAGCTGATCGGCGAAGATGATGTGCTGTGTCGCTTTGGCGGCGATGAGTTTCTGCTGCTGACGGCGTTCAACCCGGGTGAGGAAAAACGCATCAATCAAGTGGCTCAGGCGCTGATCGACGCTGCCACCCGGCCTTTCTTTATTATGGATACTCTGATCGAGGTGTCGGCTTCCGTTGGGGTGGCATTTGCGCCTCAGCACGGCACCAGCTTCAGCGAGCTGTGCCAGCACGCCGACCTGGCGATGTATCAGGCCAAGGATGATGGCCGTCATATCTTCCGTATTTACGATGACAGCATGAAACGGCTCAGCAAAGAAAAGCTGAACATGATGGCCAGCCTGCGCGATGCGCTGAAAAACCGCGAGTTCACCGTGCAGTATCAGCCGCAGATCCGCCTTGGCAACGGCAGTGTCTGTGGCGCCGAAGCGCTGATCCGCTGGCGCCTGGGAAGCGGTGCCTTTGTATCGCCGGCGGACTTTATTCCGCTGGCGGAGAGTACCGGCATTATCGTCGATATCGGTTATTGGGTGCTGCGCGAGTCCTGTATTGCCTGTGCTCAGTGGCGCAGCCAGGGGCATCAGGATATGACGGTGTCGGTGAATCTTTCTTACGTGCAGTTCCGCGACGGTGATCTGCCCGGCAAGGTGAAAACCGTGCTCAACGAAACGGGCCTGCCGCCGTCGGCGCTGGAACTTGAGCTGACTGAATCCATGCTGATTGGCGAAAGCGTGCACGTGCAGCGGCAGATGGATGAACTGCATCAGCTGGGGGTGCGCTTTGCCATTGATGATTTCGGCACCGGCTATTCCAACCTCGGTTATCTGCAGCGTTTTAATGCATCAAGGCTGAAAGTGGATAAGTCGTTTGTGTCTGATCTGGGGCAGTCCGACCGCGACCGGCCACTGGTGCGGGCGATCATTCAGATGGCGGACAGCCTAAACATGCAGGTAGTAGCGGAAGGCGTAGAAGACGAACTGACCCTGCAACAGTTACAGCAGATGGGCTGCCACGAAGCACAGGGCTATTACTGGTCACCGGCACGGGTCAGTCAGGAATTTATCCACTGGATTGAAGAACACAATTCAGCCCCGCGCGAAGACTGATCCGCTGCGCTCAGCTTTCCTGACTGGTTACTGCAATATAGTGTCCGCGCCCTGAGGATTTCGCCTGGTACAAGGCTTTATCTCCTGCTGCCAGTACCGTATTGAGCGAACTGCCCTGGCGCACAAAGCAGCCGCCGATACTGGCCGACAGGCCGACTGACGCGTTCTCCAATGGCAATTCTGTGTGGCTCAGCACGTAACACAGACGCTGTCCCAGCTGATGCAGAACATCTTCATCCGGTGCTTTCACCAGCACCAGAAACTCATCACCGCCCCAGCGGGCAGCGTAGTCATAAAGGCGCAGATGGGTGCGGATGGCATCGGCGGTGGCTTCCAGTGCACGGTCACCGATGGCGTGACCGAAGCGGTCATTCACATCCTTAAAGTTATCCATATCAATCCACAGGATGCCGAAGTTTTTGTCCTCGCGTTCCAGCCGGTTCATATGGCGGGTGAGGTGTAACAGCATACCGCGGCGGTTAAGCAGACCGGTTAACGGATCGGTCTGGGTCAGCTTTTCCAGCTCCTGCGTACGTTGCTGTACGCGCTCCTCCAGCTCCTGCTGATGGCGGGTAATCTGCAACGCCATATTATTGAAGTGACGCATCAGACGGCCGGTTTCGCCGGTTTTGTGTTCAGGCAGAGGCGTGATACGCCCGGTATCGCGCAGCTCGCTGATGGCATGATCGAGGTCTTCGACAGGGCGCAGGATGTGGCGGTTGAAGGCCAGATTAAACAGCAGCAGAAAAATGACCAGCGTAACCGCAGCCAGAATAATCAGATCACTGAAGGTGTTCAGTGGCACCAGCTGATCAACATCCTGCAGAGTCATAACGTACCAGTCGATTTCCGGCAGATAAATAATGCCGGTGAGGTACTGCTTATCACTGTGAGTCAGGTACAGACTGCTCACCTTGCCCGGGTTCTGCTGGCTGTTGTCCATGGCCTGGCGCACAGCCTGTTTATCACGCTCTGTATCCATCAGCTGCCAGATGGTTTTCTGTTCAGACTCGTTTTTGGCGATGCTGTTGAAGTCGATCTGGTTGAGGTCGTGGGAAATCTGAATGGCGCCCTGATGATCAAACAGCATATTGCTGATGCCAGGTTCGTTGGTGGTGGCGATGTGATCTATGTACTGGCTGAGATCCAGCCCGGTACCGACCACGCCAAGGATGCGGTCGTCAGCGCGCATCAGAATATCAATCCAGAGTTTGGTGACACCCAGCTGCACATCCGGATTCACATTCAGATGAATGTCGCGGTTCTGATCGATGATGCTGTAGAACCAGCTGTCGTCCGGATTTTCTCTGTGCAGAGTGTAACGGTACTCGGCACCGGCAAATTCATTGGCGGCGTTGTTATGGTAGTAGTCGCCGGAATCCAGCAGAGCGACGAAGAAACTCTGGTCAGCAAAGTTCTGGCGGAAGGCTTCCATTTCGGCCAGTGCCCGTTGCTTCTTTTCCGTATTATCAGGATCGCGGCTCCAGTCGCGCAGTATTTGCGAATCGGCAAACTGGCGCGCCAGTGCAACTTCGCGGATCAGCGGCTGCAGTGAGCGCTCTTCCTCCAGTTTTACCTGGGTTGAGAAATAGCGCACCGACCACTCTTCAACGATATCGAGGACAATTTTCTGTCCGGCAAACCAGACACCGGCTCCACCCAGTAACATCAGGATGCAGGTGAGCAGTATAAATCTTGGTTTGAGGTTCATTGTATTCCCGGTAACAGCATTCGTGGCGCGGAGTATATCTAAATGATGGTACGGCGTATCCAGAAAACGCACATTGATCTGAGGCTTGAGCGTCATCCGCTAAATAGTTGATATATAACTGATTAAATATAGACAGGTTTACCGGATACGGTAGTTGAAAGACACAATTGAGGGAAAAATATTCAACTCCAGGATAGGTCGTCTGAATTGCAGGATTTTCGTGGCATTAATTTGGTGCGTCGCGATCTTTTATTGTGCGTTTGCGGGGCGAAAAAATACGCCATCAGCCGCATATTGCGGTATCCGGCATAAGTTTGTGCGCTTAATTACAGGAAATATGCACTGAAATAGTAATTGGTACAGGGCTTGCTCAGGAGAGTCCGCAAGCCTTAGAGCTACGCAGCGTTTTTCGCTGACGAAAAAGATAATCAAACCAAGAAGGACGGACTCCATGAAACAATCAGGATTTAAATCTCTGAGTAAAGTATCCAAGGTACTGGCGACGGCAACACTGGCTGCCGGTATCAGTCTGGCAAACGCTGCTGACACCATTAAAGTGGGTGTACTGCACTCGCTGTCCGGCACCATGGCAATTTCTGAAACCACGCTGAAAGACACTGTGCTGATGATGGTGGAAGAGCAGAACAAAAAAGGCGGGCTGCTGGGTAAAAAGCTGGAGCCTGTTGTAGTTGACCCTGCATCTAACTGGCCTCTGTTCGCGGAAAAAACCCGCGAGCTGCTGGAAAAAGATAAGGTGGATGTAATTTTCGGTTGCTGGACTTCGGTATCCCGTAAATCCGTTCTGCCTGTGATCGAAGAACTGAACGGTCTGATGTTCTACCCGGTTCAGTACGAAGGTGAAGAATCTTCTTACAACGTTTTCTACACTGGCGCTGCGCCAAACCAGCAGGCTATTCCTGCGGTTGATTATCTGATGAATGAAGTGGGCGCCAAGCGCTGGGTTCTGGCCGGTACCGACTACGTTTACCCACGTACTACCAACAAAATTCTGGAAAGCTATCTGAAGTCTAAAGGCGTTGCCGAAAAAGACATCATGATCAACTACACCCCATTTGGTCACTCCGACTGGCAGACCATTGTTTCCGACATCAAAAAATTCGGCAGCACCGGTGTTAAAACCGCAGTGGTTTCTACCATTAACGGTGACGCCAACGTTCCTTTCTACAAAGAACTGGCTAACCAGGGCGTAAGTGCGGAAGACATTCCTGTGGTTGCTTTCTCTGTGGGTGAAGAAGAACTGTCTGGTTTTGACACTGCTCCGCTGGTTGGTCACCTGGCTGCCTGGAACTACTTTATGAGCGCGCCTTCTGAAGCCAATGATGAGTTCATTGATTCATGGCACAAGTTCATTAAAGACGACAAGCGCGTAACCAACGATCCGATGGAAGCAACTTACATTGGCTTCAACATGTGGGCAAAAGCGGTAGAAAAAGCCGGCACCACAGATGTTGATAAAGTGGAAGCTGCGATGATCGGTATCGAAGTACCTAACCTGACCGGTGGCGTTGCGAAAATGAACAAAAACCATCACCTGAGCAAGCCGGTTCTGATCGGTGAAATCCAGGAAGATGGTCAGTTCGATATCGTTTGGGAAACCGACGATGTCGTTCCGGGTGATGCCTGGACTGACTTCCTGCCAGAAAGCAAAAACCTGATCTCTGACTGGACCGCACCAGTCAACTGCGGTAACTACAATACCGTTACCAAAACCTGTGGCGGCAGCATGGCAACTGCTGAGTAAGCGGCTGTCCGGCCTCTCTGTGTCATGCAGAGAGGCTGTTTGCTGAATCCAGTTACGGCCGCCAGGCCGTTTCTCAGGCCGAATTCAGGCCAGAACAAAAAACAGGAAAATCCCATGCTGATGTATTGCAGACAGGTAACTATTACCCTGATGCTGCTGCTCTGTGGTGCCACCGTGTGTGCAGAAGATGCTGTCGCAGAAAGTGAAGCGCCCACCGGCCTGTATCAGATAAGCCAACAGCTCATTGATGCCAACTACAGTGAAAAAGCCGCTATTGCAGCGCAGATTGCTGCCGTTGATTCTGACCGTTCCCTGCTGATTCTTCAGACTCTGCTTGACGGTAATCTCTATTATAAAAAAGACGACAACAGCCTGCTGATTGTTGCCGATGAAGACAATATTAGAAATGCGTTTACGGATGAAGCCGTAACGGATCTCGGACGTCGTGATAAGCGTAAAATCGGCGTGAATAATTCTCTGCGCGGTACGTTACGCAGTCTTATTTCTCAGGCGCAGATCAATTCAAAAAATGTGGAGATTCGAACCGCTGCAGCAACCAACCTGCTGAAAAACAGCGATGACGTCGATCTCGAATTTGTTCAGACGGCCCTCGGCAAAGAACAGAACAGCGATGTGAAAGAAATATTATCTCTGGTGCGCGGACTGGTGCTGCTGAAAAGCGATGACAAGTCTCAGCGACTGGAAGGACTGAATGCACTGGAAGGTTCTCTGTACCCGGAAGTGCGGGCTGGCCTGACGCAGTTTTCTGCTGGCTTCAGTGAGGATGAACAGAAGTCCCGTGCTGATGAATATAAGCTGGTGCAGAAGTATCTGGCGGATATTAATTCCATGCTGAGCCTGAATGGCTATGCCGAAAATTTATATTTCGGCCTGGCATTAGGGGCCGTTCTGCTGCTGGCAGCAATCGGCCTGGCTATCACCTTTGGTGTGATGGGCGTCATTAATATGGCCCATGGCGAAATGATTATGCTGGGTGCCTATACCACGTATGTGGTTCAGCAGCTTATGCCGGACCATATCGGGCTGTCGCTGATAGTATCTATTCCCGCTGCATTTCTGGTCTCAGGTGCGGTCGGTGTTGCTATTGAACGTGGTGTTATCCGCCATCTTTACGGACGCCCGCTGGAAACGCTTCTGGCTACCTTTGGTATCAGCCTGATTCTGCAACAGGCGGTGCGCTCCATTTTCAGTCCGCTTAACCGTCAGGTGGCAACGCCGGACTGGATGGCCGGTACCTTTATGGTCAACCCGGCGCTGGAACTGACCTGGAACCGTTTATACATCATTATTTTCAGTCTGCTGGTGTTGGCGATGCTGGCGCTGGTGCTGAAACGAACTCTGTTCGGTCTGCAAATGCGCGCTGTCACCATGAACCGGCCAATGGCCAGTTCCATGGGTATTAAAACCGGCTGGGTTGATGCGCTGACATTTGGTCTTGGTTCCGGTATTGCCGGCATCGCTGGTGTGGCGTTGTCACAGCTGACCAACGTCGGTCCGAACCTCGGGCAGGCGTATATCATCGATTCCTTTATGGTGGTTGTGTTCGGCGGTGTGGGTAATTTGTGGGGCACATTAGTGGCGGCGATGTCACTCGGTGTGGCCAATAAAATTATTGAACCTATGGCAGGTGCAGTACTGGCAAAAATTCTGGTGCTGGTCTTTATCATTCTCTTTATTCAGAAACGGCCGCGCGGACTGTTCGCGCTGAAAGGCCGTGCTGTCGATAACGCATAAGGAGGCAGCATGAATACAACTGATAACATGGGTCCGTTAACCCGTTTGATTATGAATGATGCTGCAGGGCGCAAATTATTGCTGGTACTGGTTGTATTGGCGGTAGTGATTCCCTTCTGCAATCTGGTGTTTGAGCCGGGCTCATTTTTCCATATTTCTACCTACACCATGACTCTGCTGGGCAAGTATCTGTGCTATGCCTTGCTGGCCATTGCGGTGGATTTAATCTGGGGTTACTGCGGAATTTTAAGCCTGGGCCACGGTGCGTTTTTCGCACTCGGTGGTTACGCCATGGGGATGTATCTGATGCGTCAGATCGGTGACCGCGGCGTGTATGGCAATGCCGAGTTACCGGATTTTATGGTGTTCCTGAACTGGCAGGAACTGCCATGGTACTGGTACGGCTTTGATCAGTTCTGGTTCGCCATGCTGATGGTCTTACTGGCACCGGGTATTCTTGCCTTTGTGTTTGGCTTTTTAGCCTTCCGCTCCCGTGTAACCGGTGTGTATCTGTCGATTATTACTCAGGCCATGACCTATGCACTGTTGCTGGCATTCTTCCGCAACGACATGGGCTTCGGTGGTAACAATGGTTTAACTGACTTTAAAGATATTCTCGGCTACAGCCTGCAGTCGGATGGCACTCGTGCGGTATTGTTTATTGCATCGGTTCTGGCAGTGATTATTGGATATTTAATCAGCCGCTTTATTGTTACTTCCAAGCTCGGCCGCGTGCTGGTTGCTATCCGTGATGCGGAATCCCGTGCACGTTTTCTCGGTTACCGGGTGGAATACTACAAGCTGTTTGTGTTTGTGGTGTCGTCCATGCTGGCCGGTGTTGCCGGTGCGCTTTACGTTCCTCAGGTGGGCATTATTAACCCGGGTGAATTTGCACCCATTAACTCCATTGAAATTATTATCTGGGTGGCGGTCGGTGGCCGGGGAACCATTTATGGCGCAGTGATCGGTGCGGTACTGGTGAACTACGCCAAGACGTATTTTACCGGCGCTTTTGCTGAACTCTGGCTGTTTATGCTCGGTGGGCTGTTTGTGCTCAGTACTCTGTGGTTACCAAAAGGTGTGGTTGGCTTATGGGCACAGTTAAAAGAAAAGCGGGCGATAAAAAACAGCGGCAATGGAGCAGACAGTAATACAGCGGTCAGCGGAGGAGATGCATCATGAGCCCGGTACCAAAGCATATTGATAATCCCGCTGTTCTTTATATGAATGGCGTCAGCGTCAGCTTTGATGGCTTTAAAGCGCTGAACTCTTTATCTATGGTGATCGCTCCAGGAGAAATGCGCGCCATTATCGGCCCCAACGGTGCCGGTAAAACCACCATGATGGATGTGATTACCGGTAAAACCCGCCCGGATGAGGGCGATATCGTTTTTACTGATGCGGCAAAAACAAAATTCGATCTGACTAAGTTTGACGAAGCGGATGTAGCGAACCTGGGGGTTGGCCGTAAATTCCAGAAGCCATCCGTTATCGAAAGTCTGACGGTATTTGAAAACCTGGAAATGTCGTTAAAAGGTGGTCGCAGTATCTGGCAGGCGCTGTTTCATAAGCTGTCTGGCAAGCAGGATGAAAAACTGCAGGAAATTCTGCAGATGATTGATTTGGAAGATAAGCGTGACTGGATGGCCGGCAGTTTGTCTCACGGTCAGAAGCAGTGGCTGGAAATTGGTATGTTGCTTGGACAGGAGCCTGAGCTGCTGCTGATCGACGAACCCGCTGCCGGCATGACGGATGAAGAAACCATGAAAACAGCAGAACTGTTCAAACGCCTGGCGCAGAAACATTCGTTAATGGTGGTGGAACACGACATGGATTTTATCGAAGCACTCGATTGCAAAGTCACTGTGCTGCATGAAGGTCGTGTACTGGCGGAAGGCTCTCTGGATACGGTGAAAGCCAATCCACAGGTTATTGAAGTGTATCTGGGTCGCTGAGCGCGTTGAGGAGTGGATTATGTTAACGGTAAATAAACTCGACGTTGCCTATGGTGCCAGTCAGGCGTTGTATAACGTCTCCATGACAGCGGAAGTGGGCAAGGTTACCTGTGTGCTGGGGCGTAACGGCGTGGGTAAAACCACGTTGATGAAGGCGCTGTCTGGTCATCTGGCTCCGCGGGCTGGGGATATTCAGTGGCTCGGGGAATCGCTGAACGGTAAAGCGCCATTTGACCGTGCCCGTCAGGGGATTGCTTATGTCCCTCAGGGGCGCGATATCTTTGCCCAGCTTACTGTGGAAGAGAATCTGCAGACGGCTTTTTCTGCGCTGCCCAGAAATCAGCGCTCGATCGACGCCGAAGTTTACTCGCTGTTTCCTGTGTTGCAGCAGATGCTGAAACGTCGTGGTGGTGATTTGTCTGGTGGGCAGCAACAACAGCTGGCGATTGCCCGCGCCTTGCTGTTACGCCCTAAGGTTCTGATTCTGGATGAGCCGACGGAAGGTATTCAGCCGTCCATCATCAAGGATATCCAGCGGGTGATCGAGCTGCTGCGCGACCGTGGGGAAATGGCCATTGTGCTGGTCGAGCAATATCTGGATTTTGCCGCCGAACTGGCGGATGAGTTCATTATTCTGGAACGCGGCCGGGTGGTGGCATCCGGCGCCGGAGATGAGTTGAAAACCTCTGAAGAAGCCAGACGTCTGCTGGCAATCTGATGGCAGTTACTGTTGTAACTGAATCCGCAACGACGGGAACAACTACAGCAGATGACTGTAGTTGCTCTTTGACCGGGCCGTTCTGATTCTCAGTCGGCCTGTTCCAGCTGGGTCAGCTTCTCTTCCAGCTCCAGCAGTTTGCTCTGGGTGCGGCGCAGGGATTCGGCCTGCACTTCAAATTCTTCCCGGGTGACCAGATCTGCGCTGGTCAGCAGGCTTTGCAGCTGACTTTTGATCATCAGTCGCAGGTCGTCACTCAGCCCTGAAAGTGGACTTTTTTGCATCAGTTGCTCAATACGGGTGCGAATCTGGTCTGGTGTCATTGTGCTCGTGTCCTCATAAATTCAGTCAATCCTATCACGTAACACCGCTGATGTTGCTTTGAATCAATTGCCGTTGCGCTGCTTTAATGCCGTTTAAATTGGCATGCATCAAAATGGTGCTATGTTTTATGTGTTTGTGATCACTTGTTGTGCATTTTTGCCTTGCGCGCACCAGAAAATTCCGGCAAAAACATGTAAATCCCCGCAAAAGATTGATAACACCCTGATACTACGGAGGTTTTTCAAAGTTGGCACACCGAGTGCTAATACAGCGATACCTGGTTTTAATCGAAAGAAAACGGTGCGCAAGCACCAACAACCAAAAGCTACCAAAAGCTTTCGCTAACTGATGAAGGAAAAGAACCATGAAAAAACTGTCTAAAGCTATCGTTCTGGCAAGCGCAATGACTGCTGGCCTGGCTGCTGTAAACACTGCACAGGCTGCTGACGTAGAAGTTTCAGCTTCTGCTGGTGTTTCTAACATGTACCTGTGGCGCGGTCTGGATCTGGGCTACGGCGCAGCTATGGTTGACGGCTCTCTGGATATCGCCATGGGCGGTGCTTACGCTGGTGTTTGGACTGCATCCGGCTACTCAAGCTGGGGCTCTGAGTACGACCTGTATGTTGGTTATGCTGGTGAAGTTGAAGACTTCAGCTACGACGTAATGCTGGCTACTTACACCTACCCAAGCTCTGCTGGCGGTGCTGACCAGCCAGACTCAGAAGGCAACACTTTTGACTTCTCTGAATACATCATCAGCCTGGGTTACATGGGTGCTTCCCTGTCTTACACCGGCTCTATGGGTGCAGAAAGTAGCGACGACTACAGCTACATCACTCTGGGTTACGGCTACGACGCTTACTCTGTAATGGTTGGTATTTCTGACGACGAAGGTTCAGAAGCTGATTACACCCACGTTGACCTGTCTTACGCTGTGAACGACAACCTGTCTTTCACTCTGAGCAAAATCGTTGATATGGATGAAGATGATTCCTACGACGACGACCTGAAAGTCGCTTTCTACTACAGCCTGCCTGTAGAACTGTAAAACAGTTACAATGGCCCATGCCCCCGCATGGGCCATCTTAAAAAACCAATACGTAGCATTTTAGAAAAGGGGTTTTCTATGAAACTCATTACTGCTGTGGTCAAGCCATTCAAACTGGACGACGTGCGTGAAGCACTGTCTGAGATTGGCGTTCAGGGCATCACAGTGACCGAAGTGAAAGGTTTCGGCCGTCAGAAGGGTCACACAGAACTGTACCGTGGTGCTGAATACGTGGTGGATTTTCTGCCTAAAGTAAAAATCGATGTAGCAGTGGCTGACGATCTGACCGACAAGGTTATCGAAGCAATCACTAAGGCTGCGAACACTGGCAAGATTGGTGACGGCAAAATCTTCGTTACTTCTCTTGAACAGGTTATCCGTATCCGTACCGGTGAGACCGGCGCAGACGCGATTTAATCTCTAGTTTTAAAAATTCAAAGATTTAAGAGCCTTATGCGGGGGGCTTAGAATGGAAAATCAAGTTTATGCACTGCAGTACGCCATGGATACCTTTTATTTCCTGGTGTGTGGCGCACTGGTAATGTGGATGGCGGCAGGTTTCGCCATGCTCGAAGCGGGTCTGGTTCGTGCGAAAAACACGACTGAGATCCTGACCAAAAACATCGCGCTGTACGCGATCGCATGTACCATGTACCTGGTTTGCGGTTACGAATTAATGTACGGCGGTGGTTTCTTCCTGAGTGGCACTGACAGTGTTGCTTCTATGACTGACGAAGCTGTTGCAGGCGTTCTGGCTGCACAGGCTGATTACCGTAACGGCGTTGAAGATGCTTCTATGCCTTATTCCGGTGCTTCTGACTTCTTCTTCCAGGTAGTATTCGTAGCGACTGCTATGTCTATCGTATCCGGTGCTGTTGCTGAGCGCATGAAGCTGTGGGCTTTCCTGGCTTTCGCTGTAGTTATGACTGGTTTCATCTACCCAATGGAAGGTTCCTGGACCTGGGGCGGTAACGCTGTATTCGGCATGTTCGAACTGAGCTACTCCGACTACGCTGGTTCCGGTATTGTTCACATGGCTGGTGCCGCAGCTGCTCTGGCTGGTGTAATCCTGCTGGGTGCACGTAAAGGCAAATACGGCCCTAACGGTGAAGTACGCGCTATTCCAGGTGCAAACCTGCCGCTGGCGACTCTGGGTACTTTCATCCTGTGGATGGGTTGGTTCGGCTTCAACGGCGGTTCTACTCTGCAGCTGTCTGACGTAGGCGTTGCTAACGAAGTAGCTTCCGTATTCCTGAACACTAACGCAGCTGCAGCTGGTGGTCTGATTGCCGCTCTGCTGGTTGCTTACATCCTGTTCCGCAAAGCGGATCTGACCATGGCTCTGAACGGTGCTCTGGCTGGTCTGGTTGCTATTACTGCAGAACCTGCTGACCCAAGCCCATTCCTGGCTACTATCATCGGGGCTATCGGTGGTGGTCTGGTAGTGTTCTCTATCCTGACTCTGGATAAACTGAAAATCGACGATCCTGTAGGTGCTATCTCTGTACACGGTGTTGTAGGTCTGTGGGGTATCTTCGCAGTACTGCTGTCCGATGCTGATGCAACCTTCATGGGTCAGCTGGTAGGCGCCCTGACTATCTTCATCTGGGTATTCGTAGCCTCCTTCATCGTATGGGCCATCCTGAAAGCTGTGATGGGTCTGCGTGTAAGCGAAGAAGACGAGTACGAAGGTGTGGATCTGTCCGAATGTGGTATGGAAGCCTACCCAGAGTTCACCAGCAAGTCTTAAGATTCGCTGAACTCTGAACTGAAAAAGCCGGTCTCTGACCGGCTTTTTTTATGGGTGGAATCCGGCATAAGGGCTGATGGTGAGTGCGCTGACCAGAGGCATTTATGTCGGCTGGTTAATTCCTGCTGGTCGTCTGACGTTCCAGTCGTTGTTAAGCCGAACAGCAGCAGTCGATTGAAGCAACGCCCTGCGTTCTGTTCAGGGATAAAGCTCTGCCTTCGGGGCTGAAACAGGCACTCGGGCTTTGAAGTTCAGGGGGGTAAGCCGGTCTGAAATAAAGATCCGTCAGGGGCGGGTATTACCGAGAGAGCTACGCTCTGAAAAGATTTTTATGTGACTCAACACCGTTTAACAGTGGCAACAACAGAATAGTCACATAGCCTACTAACGACATTAATCGGAGTACGTTCCAGCGGGTTAAATGTTGAAGATATGCAGGTATTCAGGAGCTTGTCTCGCCCCGGAGGTTCTGTCGGCGAGCAGAGTTGAGCATGAGTGTAAAAAGCGAATAAAAACCCTGAATCCACATTAATAAGCAGACTCATAATTATTTCCCGGTGGGTTCACCGGCAGCCATTTATAAAAAAGCCGCAGACTTATCTGCGGCTTTTTTATAAATCAGACTTCTTCGAAATAATAATCTTCCAGGTCTTTTTCCAGGCGCTTGCGCTCAAGGTGCGCCTCAATGGCACGGCGGGCCATCAATTTTTTCGACATCTGGGATTCTTTATTAACGACTACGTTACCTTCTTGGTCAAACGACACTACTTCTTCGTGAGATTCTAATTTCACTGCAGCTTCCATATCGATTCCTTTTGTCAGATCACAGAAATTCCAGCTGTGATTTTTCTTGTTATTCGTTGCAAAAGAATGACATTTTCCCCGGCCTGAACCAAGTAGTTTTATGTGCCAATAAGCGATATTGGCAGAGTGGTTAAATTGATACTTACGCAAAGCCCCGTGGTTTGTGGGATGCAGAGGCTTAAGCGGAGGTGACGGATTACGGGCGCCGGAATGCCGGCACCTGGTCAGATGGACACTTCCTATAGAATGACGTTAAATGTCCACTCACTTCAGACTTAAGACGGAACAGAGTGGCATCAGTCGAAAGGATTAGCCTGATGAATGGAAAATCGCCTGTTAACTGGATTCCAGTCGCAGTGACTTAATACTGCGTTTGATGGCATTGAGATGATTGGCGAATTCCGGCCCACGGCGCTGGGTAACCGCCACTGCCAGCATGTCGATGATCATCAGATGAGCGATCCGTGAGGTCATCGGCGTGAACTGCTCGGTGTCCTCTTCGATATTGATGTGAATCGGCAGATCAGCGGCCTGGCTGAGGGCGGTATTGGCCGGTGCCAGTGACACCACCAGAGCGCCGTGTTGCTGGGCGAGTTCCACAGAGTGCAGCAGATCTTTGGTGCGTCCACTCTGGGAGATGGCCACGACCACATCTGCTTCGCTCAGGGTGACAGCCGACATGGCCTGCATATGAGGGTCACTATAGGCAGCGGTGGCGACCTGCAGGCGGAAAAATTTGTGCTGGGCATCAATAGCCACGGCACCGGATGCGCCAAAGCCGTAAAACTCCACCCGGCGGGCATTACTGATGGCCGCTGCTGCGTGGGCAATCTGTTCGGCTTTAAGTTGGGTTTTGACCTGATTAAGACGCTGGATGGTGGTGTCGGCGATTTTATCGCAGATGTCTTCGATACTGTCGTCTTCAGCAATAGCGAACTGACCGATGTTATTAACGATGGCCATTTCCTGCGCGATGCGGACTTTGAATTCCTGAAAGCCATTGCAGCCGATACCACGGCAGAAGCGCACAATGGTGGGCTCGCTGACCTGTGCTTCCTGAGCCAGATCGACGATGCGCATGTGCATCACCTGCTGCGGTGATTTGAGCACATACTCGGCCACTTTGACCTCAGATTTGCGCAGATTGGGCATGGCGGCTTCGATTTCAGCCAGTATCGGACTGTTTTTCACAGCGGGTTTCCTGTCCTGTTCAGTGGCCGATTATAAAAGGCTTTTGCACGGAAAGCCCATTTTGCTCTGCAACCGTCTGTGAATCATGTTGAGTACTGTACAAAAAAGCAGTCTTTTATCTGGTGCTTTGGTAAACTGCGCGCCATGGATATTTCATTGCTTGTTGATCAGTTAAACGATGGCCAGCGCAACGCTGTTGCGGCCAGTTCCCCCCATCAGCTGGTGCTCGCCGGTGCCGGTTCAGGCAAAACCCGGGTGCTTGTGCACCGTATTGCCTGGTTGCTGGAAGTGGAGGGGGTGTCGCCGTTCGCAGTGATGGCGGTGACCTTTACCAACAAAGCAGCGAAAGAGATGAAAGGCCGTCTGGAAGAGTTGCTGAATGTTCCGGCCAACGGCATGTGGGTGGGGACCTTCCATGGTCTTGCGCACCGCTTTCTGAAGCTGCACTGGCGCGAAGCCGGGCTGCCGCAGCACTTTCAGATTCTCGACAGCGATGATCAGCTGCGTTTGGTGAAGCGTGTCATGCGTGAGAACAACGTCGATGACAGCCGCTACCCGCCGAAGCAGATTCAGTGGTTTATTAACGAGCAGAAAGACGAAGGGCGCCGTGCGGCGCACGTAATGCCGTCATCCGATCCGTTCGCCAAGACGCTGCGCGAAGTGTATTACCTGTATGAGCAGATCTGTCAGCAGAACGGTCTGGTCGACTTTGGTGAAATTCTGCTGCGTGCCCATGAGCTGTGGCTGGAGAACCCCGACCTGCTGGCCCATTACCAGCAGCGTTTCCGCAATATTCTGGTGGACGAGTTTCAGGACACCAACAATATCCAGTACGCCTGGATCCGCCTGCTGGCCGGCAACAAAGTCTCAGTGATGGCGGTGGGCGATGATGACCAGTCAATCTACGGCTGGCGTGGTGCGAACATCGGCAACATCCGTGATTTCCAGCAGGACTTCCCCGGTGCTGAACTGATTAAGCTGGAGCAGAATTACCGCTCCACCAAGACCATTCTGGCGGCCGCTAATGCGGTGATCAGCAACAACAGCGGCCGTTTGGGTAAGAACCTGTTTACCGACGGAGCCGAAGGCGAACCTATTCGTCTGTACAGCGCCTTTAATGAACAGGATGAAGCCCGTTACATTGCCGACCAGGTGGATAACTGGGCCAAAGAAGGTAATGCCCGGGCCGATATGGCGATTCTGTATCGCTCTAACGCTCAGTCGCGCACGCTGGAAGAAGCTTTGCTGCGTGCTGGTATTCCTTACCGTATCTACGGTGGCCAGCGCTTCTACGAGCGGTTGGAAATCAAAAACGCACTGGCTTATCTGCGTCTGTTGCTGAACCGTGATGACGACGGTTCGGTGGAGCGGGTGATCAATGTCCCGGCCCGCGCGATCGGTGAAAAGACCGTCGATATTCTGCGCAGCTTTGCCCGTGATCAGGGCTGCTCACTGTGGAAATCCTGTGAGCTCGCCATCGCCAATAATGCCCTGCCCAAGCGGGCAACCAGCTCAGTACAGAGCTTCCTCGATCTGGTGGATGAAATGAGCGCCGGTATTGAAGAGCTGGAGCTGCAGGAAATCGTTTCCCATGTGATTGAAAACTCCGGCCTGATCGAACACCACAAGAAAGAAAAAGGTGAGAAAGGTCAGGCGCGTGTGGATAACCTGGAAGAACTGGTCAACGCCGCGCGGCAGTTCGATGCTGATGAAGAACCGGATCTGGCTGAAGAAGACGGCGACCAGCCGCTCAGTGAGCTGGCGCAGTTCCTCGACCGTGCGGCACTGGATGCCGGCGATGGTCAGGCGGATGAATACGAAGACGCGGTGCAGTTGATGACGCTGCACTCGGCTAAAGGTCTGGAGTTTCCGCAGGTGGTGCTGGCCGGACTGGAAGAAGGCCTGTTCCCGCATAAGATGTCGATGGACGAAGCCGAAGGTCTGGAAGAAGAGCGCCGCCTGGCGTACGTGGGCATTACCCGCGCCATGGATCAGCTGATCATTACCCACGCCGAAAGCCGCCGTTTATACGGCCAGGAAAACTTCAGTACACCTTCACGTTTTATCCGCGAAATCCCGTCCGAGTACATCAGTGAAGTGCGGCTGAAAAATACCGTCAGCCGGCCGCTCAGTGCGCGGCCCAAACTGGGTGGTGCGATTACCACCGGGCGCAAATTACTGGATGACAGTTTGCCTTATGGTCTGGGCCAGCGCGTGTTACATGCCATGTTCGGCGAAGGCACCGTGGTGCAGTTTGAAGGCCAGGGTAATGGTCTGCGCGTGCAGGTGAACTTTGATGACGCCGGCAGCAAGTGGCTGGTGGTCAGCTTCGCCAAGCTGGAAGCTCTGTAAGATTCTGATTGCCGAATGCCGGCCTTCCTCAGGCCGGTTTAATAACGGTAGTTCTGCGCGCCGATGCCCATTTCGGCGAAATTGGCTTCCATCTGCTCCATGTCGTATTCGCCGAGACCAAGGTAAGTGAGCACTTCCTGGTCAATACCCTGCCATTCCAGATCTTCTTTCTGACGCCCCAGAATCTGATAATTACCGCAGATATGTTCCGCCAGTTTGAGTATGGCCAGCAGGGTTTTGGCTTCACTGTCTTTCTGATGAGTGCTGGTGAAGTAATGGGTGGCACTGTGGTGCTCGGCAATCACGTCACACAATAATTTCGGCAGGTTCCAGGCTTTGGCCGTGTAATAACCAATCACCGCATGATTGGTATTCAGATGCTGGTTTTCCACATCGACGACGCGCAGATCCGGGTGAGCGTAAGATTCCTCCATCACCTGCTGGTAGTTATCGAAGCGCTGCATCAGCAGCGGAATGCCACAGTTATGGAATAAGCCCAGCAGGTAGGCCATGTCCGGATTGGGATAGCCAACCTGTTTGGCCACCTGGGTTGCGACCTGGGCAATGTCATTGGCTGTATCCCAGAAGCGGTTCATATCAACGATGACATCGTCGGTCATTTCGCTTTTGATCGACAGGCCGTTGATGATATTGATCACGCTGTTAAGGCCAATCAGGGTCACGGCCTGCTGTACGGATGAGATGCGGTTTTTAAGGCCGTAAAACGGCGAGTTGACTACCTTGAGAATGGTACCGGCCAGGCCGACATCCTGGCTGATCAGTTTAGCGATACGGCTGATATCCGGGTCTGGCATCACCTGTTCCATCTGCAGATCCACCAGAATCTGTGGTTGCGGTGGGATTTTGATGCCCTGCAGGATGGTGTGAATTTGTTCTTCCGTCAGTTCTCTTGCCATATACAGCACTTCGTCGGTGGATTAATCGGATCGCTAAGTGTTTGCTCATTTAAGCCTAGCAGCAGAAGTGGCTGACGTTTGTCACCCTGTGCGTATAATGCCCACCTTTTTGTAACCAACCGCCTGCACTGGCCGGAGACTCCCATGCTGCCTACCATTCGACTGAAAGATAAAGCGGAACGCCGCCTCAAGGGCGGACATCTGTGGGTGTACAGCAATGAGGTGGATACCGCTGCGACGCCATTGAAAGGCCTCAGTACCGGCGCAGAAGCTGTGATTGAAACCTCCACCGGTAAGGCGCTGGGCCGTGCTGTGGTCAGCCCGGAACAGCTGATCTGCGCCCGTCTTTATACACGTGATGCCAGCCAGCCGCTGGATGCATCGTTTATTGTTCACCGCCTGAAGATCGCCCTGAGTGCCCGTGAGTTGTGGTATCCGGAGCAGTGTTACCGCTGGGTGTATGGTGACAGCGACAGCCTGCCAGGGCTGGTGATCGACCGCTTTATGGATGTGGTGGTGGTGCAGATTTCCTCTGCTGCCATGGAAGAACGTCGCCAGGACATCCTTGATGCCATCAATAAAGTGGTGAAGCCGGCCTGCATCGTCCTGAAAAACGACGGCAAGCTGCGCGCCGTGGAAGGTCTGGATGAATATGTAGAAATCGTTCAGGGTGAGCTGGAAGATGACTGCGCCCCATTGATTGAAAACGGCACCCGCTTTATGGCGCCGGTAATTCACGGTCAGAAAACCGGCTGGTTCTATGATCACCGCGAGAACCGTGCGGTACTGAACCGGCTGGTGGCTGGCAAGCGTGTGCTGGATGTGTTCAGTTATGTCGGTGGCTGGGGTGTGCAGGCGGCTAATCACGGTGCCGCCGAAGTACACTGTGTGGATGCCTCTGCTCAGGCGCTGGACTGGGTGGAAGAAAACGCGGCGCTGAACGGCGTGGAAGAAAAGCTGCACTGCTGGGAAGGTGATGCCTTTACTGCGCTGAAACAGCTGCGTGATAACGGTGAGCGTTTTGACGTGGTGGTGGTTGATCCGCCGGCGTTTATTCCGCGCCGTAAAGATATCAAAGCCGGGGAGCAGGCTTATAAGCGCATCAATCAGATTGCCATGCGTCTGCTGAACAAAGACGGGCTGATCGTCAGTGGCTCATGTTCTATGCATCTGGCCGATGATCGTCTGCCGGATATGCTGCGGGTACTGGGTCGTGAACTGGACCGCGATGTGCTGATTCAGCATGTCGGCAATCAGGGCGCTGACCATCCGGTGGTTCCGGCGATTGCTGAGACGCGTTATCTGAAAGCGGTATTTGCCCGGGTTCTGCCAACCCGCTGAGGACTGCGCGCGCAGGCCCACACGGGCCTGCGGCTGTTCTGGATCTTTCTTTTATCTGTTCTTTTCTCTGCCGCTTACTCGGTGCGCAAAGGAATATTGAGCGCGGCGGCGCTGCGCTGCAGTACTGGCATCAGGCTGATTAACTGCTCACGTACCTGCTGACGGTTCTGCTCTGACTGCTGACCGGCCTCCCACTGATCCAGCGCCTGATCCATGGCTGCGAATTTCTCCTGCCAGGCGCTGAGCAGCGTTGTCTTCTGCGGTTCTGCCAATAACAGGGCGATACCACTTTCCCGGGTGCTTTCGTCGCTGCTGGCAGAGCTGCCACCATCTTCCCCATTTTCACTGTCTTCAGTATCCGTCTGCGGCAGCCAGATATCACGCAGACCCTGTACCAGTGCGCGGATGTCTTCAGGGCTGCTGTGGCTGAATTCGCTGCTGTCGGCGCTCATGCGCTTGCCCAGCAGTTCATCGGACAACAGTTTCTGGGTCGCGTTGAGCGTAGCCGCGATCACCTGCATGGGCTCAGAACGCTGGACCAGATTAGCGTAATAGCCGTTGCTGGGCTCCCAGCGCCGTTGCAGACGGTGCAGGTGTTTCTGCAGCTGTTCACTGACCAGCTGAATGTATTGGCGGCGGCGGTTGTGGTTCTGCACATCGGTGGCCAGACCTGCAGCATCTGTGTTGTCACCGGAGTCGGTGACGGCAGGCAGGGTTTCACCGGCAGGCGGCATACTGCCTTCCGTCGCGGTAACGACCGGCGCGGTGTTTTCCTGCGGGAAGAAATCATCCGGAGCACGCTGGCCGTCGGCTCCCCACAGCATAAATTCAAAGGCATGGAAGCCAAGGCTGGCGTAGGTCGGGTCCGAGAAACCGTGCTGCGCCAGCAGTGTCTCTTCGTTCAGCTCCAGAGTCAGGTCGTTAACGATGCCGCTGAACGGGTAGCCCGGCACATGATCAATATAACCGCCTTCAATTGGCCAGCTGTCGAGCAGGGCAAGTGTCTGCTGATAATCGATGCCCTGCTTGTGCCAGTCCGGTGGATCGGCGATGGGCAGGCGGGAGAACAACAGCGTGCGCAGGTAAGCGGAATAGGCATTACGCCAGGCCTGCTGCACTTCTTTGTGTGTTACCTGACCCGGATGATAAAGAAAAGACTGCAGGCTGGAATCCAGCTCCTGCGCTCCCTGTGTTGCCATCGACAGGCTGGTGTAGGCCTTCAGGCCGATATCCGCAGCAAAGGCGCTGGCCTGCTGGGCCGGCACTTCATACTGCACCTGTGCCTGTTCTGGCAGCGGTGTGGTGATGGTTTCCTGGGGCTGGTTATCGCAGGCCGTCAGCGCGAGTATGGGGGTGATAACAAGCAGTTTTCGCAATGTCACCGGCAGTCTCTCCTGATTGCGCAGTAATGCCGTCTGCGCACTGTCTTCTTTTGGGCTGCGCTTAATCGCGCAGCGAAATTACAGGCCAGCCCTTATCCCGGGCTACCGCTGCCAGTGTGTCGTCCGGATCGACGGCCACCGGATGGTCGACGATTTCCAGTAATGGCAGATCGTTATGCGAATCGGAATAAAACCAGCTGTCTTCCAGCTGCAGCTGTTGCTCGGCCAGCCAGTCATTCAGGCGCACAACTTTACCGTGCTGGAAGCTCGGGGTGCCGATGATCTGGCCGGTATAGGCGCCGTCACGGAACTCAGGGTCTGGTGCAATAATGTGCTCAATGCCCAGCAGTTCGGCAATCGGGTACGTCACGAAGCCGTTGGTGGCGGTAATAATGAGCAGAATGTCACCAGCGCGCTTATGATGCGCGATAAGGTCACGGCTTTTCTGCGAAATAAGTGGCAATATGCGTTCTTTGAGGAAAGCTTCACGCTCATCCAGCATCTGCTGCAGCGGATACTGAGTCAGCGGACGCAGGGCAAACGCCAGATATTCGTGGATATCCAGTGTGCCGGCTTTGTATTGCTCGTAAAATTCGTCGTTGCGACGCTGATGTACGGCGGCTTCCACCAGTCCACGGTCCACCAGGTATTGCCCCCAGCTGTGATCGCTGTCAGCGTCGAGAAGGGTGTGGTCGAGATCAAAGATAGCGAGTGCCACGGTCAGGCCTTATCGGTCGGTGAGTTGAGTTCTTTCTATTCTAAGGGCAACAGCGCATACTTTCCTTATAATTCTGAGTTTTCAGAAAACGGGCTACAATAATTTCAGAGTCTTAAAAGCATCCCTGTAAATGCTCCGTCCAGCCCGCACGGCAGCGAAGACAGGTGAAACCGCTCGATGACAGACTCAGACCGCTTGACCTTTGCCATGAAATCGGCAAGTTTTGCAGTCAGAATACAGAATTTGGATGGCAGGTCACGTGATCGACGAACAAGGTTACCGCCCGAACGTGGGTATCATCCTTTGCAATGACAAAGGACAGGTACTCTGGGCTCGCCGCATAGGTCAGGACGCCTGGCAGTTCCCACAGGGTGGGATTAAACAGGGTGAATCGCCGGAAAAGGCTCTCTATCGGGAATTGATGGAAGAGATCGGCCTTTCGCCCAAACACGTACAGATACTGGGCAGCACCCGGGGCTGGCTGAGATACCGCCTGCCACGGCGCATGGTTCGCCACGACAGCAAGCCGGTGTGTGTTGGCCAGAAGCAGAAATGGTATCTGCTGAAGCTGACCGGTGAAGAATCGGATATTAATCTGGAAACCAGTGAGAAGCCCGAATTCGATGGCTGGAGCTGGGTCAGTTACTGGTTTCCGCTGGGGGGCGTGGTGTCCTTTAAACGGGATGTTTACCGCCGCGCCATGACTGAGCTGGCACCACGTATAGCCAAGCTGCAGCGCCGCAGGAGCTGATAACTTACCCGGGCAGAGGGATTTCAGTCCGGAAGGCCAGAAACAAAAACAGCAACGCCGTGGCCGTGAGTTCACGTCCGGGCAAACAGGGAGATTGCCGCTTACACAGGCAGAGAATCATGCTCGATATTCTCAGACGGATTGTACAGGAAGTCAGTTCAGCAACTGACATCTCAGACGCACTGAAGGTCGTCGTAGCGCGTATCCGCGAAGCTATGCGTACCGAAGTGTGCTCAGTGTATCTGTACGATCCGGAAAGTCAGCGTTACGTGCTGATGGCTACTGAGGGTCTTAAGCAGGAAGCGGTTGGCCGTGTCAGCCTGAGTTCCTCCCAGGGTCTGGTGGGCCTGGTGGGCTCCCGCGAAGAACCGATCAACGTGGATAACGCGCCGGAACACCCTAAGTTCCACTTCCTGTCGGAAACCGGAGAAGACCCGTTCCTTTCTTTCCTTGGTGTGCCGATTATCCATCACAAGCGCCTGATGGGCGTCATGGTGGTACAGCAGCGCGACAGCCGTCAGTTTGATCAGAGTGAAGAAGCCTTTCTGGTAACTATGTCGGCGCAGCTGGCCGGCGTTATCGCCCATGCTGAAGCCACCGGCAATATTCTTGAAATTCCGCCCTCCGCTGAGAAAAAGAAAAAGCGCACGCGCTTTGCCGGGGCTCCGGGTGCACCTGGTGTTGGATTGGGCCAGGCATTTGTTATTTCCCCGGCAGCCGATCTCAGTGGTGTTGTTGATAAACCGGCGGAATCCATTGAAGACGAAATTGAGCGTTTTGAAACAGCGCTGGAAGCAGCCCGGCGTGAAATCCGCATTCTGGGTAAAAAGCTCAGCAGTGAACTGAATCCGGAAGAAATGGCGCTGTTCGATGTCTATCTGAACATGCTCGATGATCAGGCCCTGGGTGCAGAAGTGCGTGCCCGTATCGTTGATGGCAACTGGGCCGATGGCGCCCTGCGTCAGGTGGTGATGCAGTACGTGGGTCATTTCCAGATGATGGAAGACGTGTATCTGCGTGAGCGCGCCAGTGACATTATCGATCTCGGCACACGTATTCTGGCTCATCTGCAGGGGCACGACGAAGTACCGGAATATGAGTTTCCGGCGGACACCATTCTTGTCAGTGAAGAGCTGACTCCGGCGATGCTGGGTGAAGTCCCGGCAGAAAAGCTGCGTGGTCTGATATCCGTCAAAGGGTCATCCAACTCCCACGTCGCCATTCTGGCGCGTGCCATGGGCATTCCCACCGTGATGGGTGTGGTCGACGTTCCCTATGCTCAGCTGCATGGTCTGGAGCTGATTGTTGATGGCTATCGTGGGCATATCTATTCCAGTCCGAACGATGAACTGCGCGATCAGTATCAGTCCATCTATGACGAAGAGCAGGCGCTGCAGGAAGATCTCGAAGGCCTGCGCAATATGCCGGCAGAAACCACAGACGGCCATCGTATGCCGCTGTGGGTGAATACCGGTCTGATAACCGATGCGGTGCGCAGCCTGGAACGTGGTGCCGAAGGTGTGGGTCTGTACCGCACCGAAGTGCCATTTATGATGAAAGACCGCTTCCCCAGTGAGACGGAACAGTTGCAGATATACCGGCAACAGCTGGAAGCATTTGCCCCTAACCCGGTGACCATGCGTACACTGGACGTCGGCGGTGATAAAGCCCTGACCTATTTCCCGATCAACGAAGCCAATCCGTTTCTTGGCTGGCGCGGTATCCGTGTGACCCTGGATCACCCGGAAATTTTCCTGCTGCAGGTACGTGCCATGATTAAAGCCAGTGAAGGTCTGGATAACCTGCGCATTATGTTGCCGATGATCACCAGTGTGGGTGAAGTCGATGATGCCCTGCATCTGGTTTACCGGGCTTATGCTGAGGTCGTTGAAGAAGGCTACAGCGTGACCATGCCGAAAGTCGGTGTGATGATCGAAGTGCCCGCGGCTGTGTATCAGATCCGTGAGCTGGGCAGTCGGGTCGACTTTCTTTCTGTTGGCTCCAACGACTTAACCCAGTATCTGTTGGCGGTAGACCGCAACAACCCAAGGGTGGCAGATCTTTATCAGGCCTTTCATCCGGCGGTGCTGAGTGCACTGAAAATGATTGCGGATGTGGGGGCAGAAATCGGTTGCCCGGTGAGTGTCTGTGGCGAGCTGGCCGGTAATCCATTAGGTGCCGTGCTGCTGATGGCCATGGGTTATGACATGCTGTCGATGAACGCGACTAATTTGCCGAAAGTGAAATCTGTGCTGCGCGGCGTAAGCCGTGAGTGGTCAGAGCAGCTGTTGGCGGAAGTTATCAAACTGGAAAGTGCCCCCGTCGTGACTGCCACGCTGCAACTGGCGCTGGAAGAAGCTGGCTTCGCCCGCATTATTGGTCCGTCATTGCGTACCTGAGCACTTCAGTGCAGATGTTATGACTTTGCTGAAAACAAAAAGAGAGGCCAGGCCTCTCTTTTTTATGCGCGTTTCTTTTTATGTGCGTTATGCGCATTTCAGCTGCTTTAAAAAGCGCTGTCGCTGAATGTTGCTCACGCCGTCCAGTGACGGACCCGGCCGGTATCAATGTGAATAAAACCACTTTTCGGATAGTAACCTACACCACCACTGCCCATGGCCAGCGCAGCTTTGTGCAGGTGACGGTGTGATACGCCGGGGATGCGGATGTCGATGGCACGGCCCTGCATATGCAGGCTGTGTTCGGCGACACCATCGCTGGCGTGGCGCAGATCGGAATTGGTTTTGGGGGCACGGTAGCCAGAGATGATGTACAGAGGTTCGTGATGACCGAACAGCTCCTGCAGATAGTACATGTTCTGATACAACTCGCGTTGCATGGCCAGCGCCTGATTAGCACGATGATCGCGCACCAGATAATCCAGCGTCTGAATCTCATCGTCCAGATACTGGCCATCGGCCCAGAAGGTACAGTTGGCAGATTCACCGGTGTGGATATTGTAAACCTGCAGTGAGCGCTCACCCTTTTGCTGTGACTGGGCAAAAACGCCCGGGCTGGCGACAGCAGAAGCAATACCGGCTGCACTTAACGCAGCAGCCTGGCGGAGAAATTGACGACGGTTGTTCATGCCTGGAAATCCGGATCATTAAACTGAAAATTCTTTAATGCCGGGATTATGCCAAAGGCGGTGATTTAAAAATGATGATCAGTTCCGTCGTTCACGTAACGCTACATTAGTCATACATATTTCTGTAACACGCTCACGAGGGCTGACCTTAAATGAATAAAAGTCAGTTAAGTCTGAATATCGGGGCAGGCGCTTCTAAGTCGCAGGTATGAGGAATGACGATGAACGCCGCCATCCCTGCACTGATTGTGTGCGTACTGTTACAGCGTCACAGGATTGATTGCCGGGCGGCCAGCGATCAGATCGCGGTTGTAGACATCATCACGGACCTGAAGGTTGCCGTCATCATCGACCCAGGTTGTCCAGTACATCAGATAAACCGGTACCTCATCCTGTAAGCGGATGCGTGTTGTGCGGTTCTGATCAATGGCAGAGTCGATGTTATTGCGGGTCCAGCCCTGATAGCCGCGAAGCAGTTTTTCGGCCAGCAGACGGGGTTTCTCTACACGCACACAGCCGGAACTGAGAGCGCGCTTATCAAGATTGAATAACTGCGGTTGCGAGGTGTCGTGCAGGTAAATATCTTTGTTATTAGGGAACAGGAATTTAATCGTTCCCAAGGCATTATCGTCACCGGCTTTCTGTACCAGGCGATAAGGGAAGTAATTGGCCGAAACCTTCGACCAATCGACATCGTAGGGGTTAACGAACTGATCAACACCGTTTACCCGGGTAATCAGCTGGTAGCCTTTGCTTTTCAGATAGCCGGGATTGCGGCGGATCTTTGGCAACAGGCTGGTGACGGCGATGCGGCGTGGCACTGACCAGGTCGGTGCCAGTTCCAGCGTACTTATCTTGTGCGACATTACCGGGGTGCGGCGATCCAGATTACCGATGATGACTTTCATATCCAGCTCAGCGGAACCGCCATTCATCAGCTGCAGGCGGTAGTCAGCCATATTGACCATCACATGGCGGTCGCCCAGCTCCCGTGGCAGGTGACGCCAGCGCTTCATGTTCAGGGCGATCTTCTGCGCCATCTGGTATGGAGGAACATTCAGCCATGCCAGAGTCGCCTGATCCAGCTCTCCGTTTTCGCTCAGTTTGTGGCGCTGCTGGAAACTTTTCAGGGCTGCGGCCAGGGTGTCATCAAACAGGAATTCCGGGCGACTGAGGTCAATGGTGGCATGCTCAGAAGGTGCCAGAGTATGTTCTTCTGCTTCCTTGAACAGCCATGACAGGGCGCCTTTTTTAAGGTCGCCATACTGGCTGAGCATCCAGCGCAGGTGAGGAACCAGACGATGGCTGTCACCGGCTTTCAATACCAGATCGTCGGGCAGTGGGTACCAGCGTCCGGAGTTGGATATTGCCAGATAGCGGTTAAGCTGTTTGCGCAGCTTCAGATAACCCGGATGAGAGGGCGTGAGTTTCTCGACCAGAGAATCCAGTTCATTGCGGCGGATGGATTCAGCCAGCAGATTGACAATCTGGTCTTCACTGATGCGCTCAGACAGTCCGGTGGATTGCGTCGCCGCAACTTTGCGGATGGCGTGATCGCCCTCACCGGTGTCGGGCAGCAGTTCGGCATTGAGTGCCTGTTCGGCGTAGGTGATGAATGCGTCTGTGAGCAGAACTTCCACCGCGGTCGCCTGTTTCGGCAGGTTCGACAGGCGGCTGGTTTCGCGCTCCAGGGTCGGCAGTTCGTAGCCATACTGACGCCAGTCATCCGCGGCTGTTTCACGCAGTACCTGCAGCAGATCTTTGGCGGCATCGGTCAGCTCGTAGCTATCCATCCACACTGGCTGGTAATCACGGCGCAGGTAGAAAGGTTCGATCGCCTGAACATGCTTAAGGCGCACTTCACCGGCGACCCGACGTGCCGATTCAATCAGCCACTCTTCCATATATTTCTGCGCCACTTTGGGTGGCATATAAGGTTTGGTGTTGATACTGGCTGCCAGGGCCGCAAACAGTAATACCAGACACACCAGCCCGATAAGGCCGGTAAGCGCGATTACCCGTTGCGGTTTCTGTGAAAGATTTGTGCTGTTCATGCTCTGAAGTATGGACCGCATCCATGGTCTGTGTGGCATCTTTACACCGCCGTTGCTAAGAATTTTGTAAGTCTGTGCAAACGCTGGAGGCGACAGAAAATTGAAGCCATAAAAACAACAACTTACGTTGTTGTTTTGTAACAGATCAGGGTTTGCCAATTAATCGACAAAAGAGAAAAAAGCTGACAATTTCGCAATTTCAGGCATCGGCGGCACCTGCCAGCGCCATTTTCAGCGGAATGTCAGATCCTGTTGCCGGGTATCGGTAATTCTGCCTTTTTGATTACGTGTGTGTTCGCACAGGGTCATCCCGGCGTCCGTGGCGATGATGGCGGTGGAACAGCGGGTGCCATATGCATCCGATACAATAAGCTGCGCGGATAACATCTTCTCCCACTCATAGGGCACGCCAGTTTCGGGTAGCTGCTCATCTGCGAAGACGGAAGGATCGGACAGAAGATCTGCCAGCGCACTTACATCCTCAGTGGCAGGCTGCCATTGACTGAGCTGTTGTTTCGCCAGCAGGGCTTTTGGCCAGGGCGTGTCGAGCGAGGCATTGCTGAGAACATGCATGCCGGGCGTGACTGGTTGCATTACTGGCTGCGGATAATTGCTCAGGAACAGCAGCTGGTGGCGGTCTGCCAGCAGCAGGTTAAAGGGGGCAAAAGCCTCGCAGCGTTGCAGCAGATCTTTACCGTATTGCTCCGCAGTCGTGCGCAGTACCAGGTAGTCTCTGACAATCAGCCCTCTTGATTGCGGGTTAGCTGGCCCCACGCCCGGCGCCCGGACGTTGGTCAGCGCAGCAAACTGTCCATAGTGATTGCCGCCCAGCCAGGTTCCGCCCTGTTCGAGGTCCTGACCAGCGACTATGCCGCTGTCGTTATTCCAGCTGTGTAATTCTGCTGTTGGCCGGTGCCAGAATTCATCGCGGTTTGCTGCCAGCGTGAGCCAGTGCGTTTGCTCCGGTGACCAGTTAAAAACAATAAGGCACATGCGGTTTGAAATTCCCTGATGGTCCGGAAAATGATTCTGCCAGATTTTGCATCGGCAGGGGTCAGCGATCCTGTTGGCAACAAATAAAAGGGAAATTGATTATTACCGGATGGCAGATCATGGGGAAAGCTGCTCAGAGGGAAGGACTTTTTTAAACGATAGTACAGGAACGGTCTGTTCTAAAAATGAATCTAATTTCCATGCAGGCAAAAATACGTCATGTCGCTATTAGCCCATCTTTAGGGGTCCTGACCTGCCAGATTATTCATTAGGATGGCACGAACGTCCCTAAAAACAATGCCTTGCAATCTAAAAATAAACTTATCATCAGATACCTGGTGTCTGATCCTGCAAGTGCTGATGACGTCTGTATCCATGGTATATCGCGCCATTACAGGGTTTAGTAAGGGTAATTAGCTTTCTGTAACCTTATGTAACTCACTTATTTGTGATTAATTTCACAAAATATTTTCACATCGGTCTTTGCCTGCCAAACTGGTTCTTCGGTACCAGCTTCTCCTGCGATAAACTGAATCCGGAATCTCCTATTTATTCCCAAAAGGAAATAATTGGCACTTCAGGCCAGTTTTTAATCGGGTTTTGGCAATATTTTGGTACTTTGGTGCATGAGGTTGGCTATGAAAGATCACGCCGGGCGCAGCTGGCTAGGGCGCAATGCTGCAGGCTTTACGCTGCTGGAGATGATGGTGGTGGTTGCCATCGTTGCCATTCTGGCAGCGGTAGCGGTTCCTTCTTACAAACGTTATGTAGATCGCAGCGTTATTAAAACCGCGCAGTCCGACATTATCGCCCTGAGCCTGAACTACGAAAATTACTATCAGCGAACACTTGCCTATCCTACGTCGGACTATACCGATACCAGTGCCCTGACCACGGCTTTCAGTGGCTGGTCGCCGGCCTCCGCAACGACGGATTTTGCCTTCTATACCGAGAACGCTGCTGCTACGGCTTATGAACTTAAAGCTAAAGGACGCCGCGGTGATCTCGCTGGTTGTGTACTGACACTCAAAAACAATGGTGAACGAACGCTCACCGGATGTTCTTTTGCCAGCGGAGACTGGCTGTGAAGCAAGCCGGTTTTACTCTGGTTGAGCTGATGATCATCTTAACCATTATGGCGATCGTAGCAGTCGTTTCCGTACCCTTGACCAGTGGCTGGGTGGACAGTGCTGAAAGGCTGGAGGCCCAGGGCGCGCTAACCGAAGCCTTTGGTCATGCCCGGGGGGCTGCGATAAGAAATGCGATGGGTGCTGCAGGTCAGGATGCTGTTGCCAGGGTCTGTCTGGCTAATGGCGCATTACGTGTGTTGCGTGGCACCAGTGCTGCAGCAGCGGATTGTGCGACTGGTGCAGGTGTCACCGTGTGGCAGAAAAATATCGATGCTGATGTGCAGATTACGCAGGACGGTACGGTATATCAGTGCTCCTGCTTTGATAATCGCGGTCTGTTGACTGCTGCTGCCTGTGGCAGTTGTGGGACATCATTTACTTTTACCCTGGCAACCGGGACAGCGGACGATGAAAAAGAAACCATTGTTATCGATTAATCATCGCCAGTCGGTTCAGAGCGGAAGTTCAGTTATTGAAGCGATGGTCAGTCTGTTGTTGGCAAGCATGCTGATCGTCGGCGCTATGTATATGTCCTCTAAATCGCTGGTAACACAGCGCAATATGAGAATGCAGGAAATTGTCATTGATCAGTTGCGATCTGCGCTGGTGAGTAATCAGTACGCAGGCGCAGATCTGTGCAGCTCAACCCCTCAGGTGACATTACCGGATGGCGATAAGCTCGAAGTGACGGTTAATGGTTGCGGCGTACAGAGTGTGGTGAGCGTAAACGGGATTAATGTCACCGACGTACCTGCACCGCTGTCTCTGACAGTGGAGGCTGACAAGTTAGGTGGACTGGTTCGTGTGGGTACGTCGTGGGCATCGCTATGAGAAAAAGTACTTCATTAAATATACAGAAAGGTGTGTCGCTGATCAGTCTGATGATTGGTCTGCTGATATCTATGATGGTTACCCTTGCCTGTATGGTGGTGTACAAAAATCTTATCTACGTCAGTACTGATAACAAAGTGTATGCCGGTTTTGATGGGCGGATTTCACTGGCCGGACTGGTGTTAGAAAAAAGTATTCAGTCCGCTGGTTTTGGTATCGCTGATGCGTCTGAGGACGATATTAAAATCATTCAGAACGGAACAACACAACAACTCTATTGGCGCTATTCCAATCTTGATGGCAGTGCTTATTTCTGTGAGGGTTTTGAGGAAATTACTGTTGCCGACAGCGGTGGTGTGAATTACCGCGAACTGCGCATGATGAATGCCGCAGCCTGTGATGAAAGCACCGAACTGACCACGATGACCTGGACAGTTAATAATTTACTGGCGCGCTGGCGGCTGGGGGATGATCAGGTAGCACAGTATATTAAAGATAATAATCGCTTATTTAATTTTAATCTGAGTGAAGGTGAATGTACCTCTTTTGGCCGCTCTCTGGCTGATGATACGGGCGAGCATTACATACTGAAACTCTCAGCACCTGATGCCGCCTATTTGTTTAATCCGGCTGTACCTGTGACGGAAATGGATATCTGTCTTTATAACTTCCACCCGGAAGCAAGCTGAATACTTAAGAGGGAAACAGTATGAAAATCGTCCGCTATTCCCGTCAGAAAGGTATTGCCACCATTCTTGTGGTCTTGCTTCTGAGTCTGGCTGTCGCTGCTACGGCGTTCAGCATGATCAACCATAACCGCAACACGCAAACCAAGCAGGTTGCCGTTCATGCTGCGACTCATGCCAATAACGGTGCATGGGCAGCGGCTGACACCCTGAGACTGTTTCTGAAAAATGTAGCGGAAAGTGATTTGTTATTGCTGGAGGGGAATACCTTTTCCATGCAGGTTGGTGGTGACACCTCCAGGGCAATGTCGGCAACTGTTCAGTCAGTGACCGCAGATACAGCTGAACCGGGAACCTATCTGATTAATTCCCTTGTTTCCTCGACTGATAACAGCGCAGAAGCGACAGCACTGATGGATGTTGTTTTCCGTCTGACACCAGGTGAAATTACAGATGTTATTGAACTGGCTGATTCTGTTATGTTGTCGGGCAATCTGGATATGACCGGTGGCATTCAGATTACCGGCTCCGATGGTAATATGCAGGATCTGAGTGTGGACGGGGATATTCGTATCGACCAGGTCAGTATTAATTCTATCCGCAATATTCAGGCTACCGGTGATGTCTATCTGGGGAGTGGGGCCACAGCCGATTCTATTTATTCCAATGGCAATGTAACACTGACCGGGTCGGTAGCCGTAGGTACAGTTAAAGCTACCGGAACATTTGAAGCTCAATCCGGTTCATCTTCCGTTGACAGTATTTGGGTAAATGGTGACGTCACTCTGGATTCTTCCGGTTCATTCAATTATGTGAATACCCGTTCGAATATCACAACAAATGCCTGGACGACTTTTGGCAGTCTGAGAGCAGGTAAAAATATTGATGCCAAAGCGTTTGGCCAGATTAATTCTTTGGCCTCAAAAGGCGATACCCGCTTTGGAGTTGGTTCTCCGGTTGGTGTGGCCAAAATTGAGGGGAATTTGATTGGATGTGTAGGTGATTACTGGAATGATTTCACCAGTATTGATGTTGGTGGCACAGTATCTTCTGATTGCAGTGAACTGATTATCGGTGGGCAAAACGTCCTTGTGGAAGTAATGGAGGAGGTTAAGCCTGTTGAACTGGAAAAAGTTGTAATTGATGTCTGGGCTCTTAAGTCCAAAGCCAACTATGTTCTGGAATACGATGAAGTCCGGCGTGCGCCTATGGCAACCCTGTATAACGTTAACGGCATTCCTGACGGTACTAAATACTATCTGAACAAATATTTTCCGGTGAATAATAGTCAGCATTACGGCTATTTGTGCGAGGCAGACACAGTATCTTACCTTGGTGATCTGTGTGTTGAGCCCGAGCCGGGTCCGGCTATATGTCTCGGCTTTTCCGATCAGAATGATTGCCTTAAATACGATCGCTTGACGGATACATGGGAATTTAACGGTGCAGCTTTGGCGCCGGGGATTTTCTGGTTTAAAGGTGAATTGGCGATGGGCACCACCACCACTACAAGTACTCTGATGGCTACGGGTAATATCAGTACATCAGGTGCTTACTATGGGGCGGCGGTCAATTGGTTTGGCTATGACGATATCTGTCTTGGTAAAAACTCCCTGATCCGGGATAAATATGGCGCCGATAGCGGCATGGACCGTAAGTACAGCGCACGCTTTGCCGGATATTACCCAACCAATCTATGCGATATGGTTAATCATAAATATGTACCGGATTCAGCAGGTAACGCGGGGTTGATCGCCGGCGGCTACGACCCGGATGGTGATGGCAGTTATGGTGGCGGAGATATCAGTCTTTCCGCCAGTAGCGAAGTCTGGGGGCAGGTACTGGCTGGTGATGTCATTGCAACTGGCGGCGGTACAGTGATTCACGGTGCTATTACCTCTGCGGCACTGGGTGATGGTAGTGTTGATGGCAATGACGGCAATAAACTGAGTGGCTCGACCACGGTAGAAGTCGATGAGTCAGACACCTATGATGGTGACGAGATCACCGACACTTCGGGTGAGACTAAATATTCAGGGAACAAGGTTAATGTCGTCTGGGCGCGCTATAACTGAGCCTCTGAACGCTGCTCTTTAACTAAGCATTGTTCGCAGATCACATGGTCTGCGTTCCTGCACAGGCTCTGGCCGGCATCGCGCCGGCCTTTCCTTCCGTTACTACCCCCCGTCGTTCATAATGCAGGCCAATTCTTATTGTGTGGCCGTATTCCATGATGATGTTTTTACTCTTTCTTGCTGTGGGTGCACTGGCCGGTGTACTGGCCGGGCTGTTTGGTATCGGCGGCGGCATGGTGATCGTACCTGTGCTGGTGCTGACGCTGGCGGCGCAGGGGGTGAGTGAAGCGGTACTGACTCATATCGCGGTGGCCACTTCGCTGGCGACGATTGTTTTTACGTCCATCAGCTCAGTGCGTGAGCATCATCGTAAAGGTGCCATCGACTGGTCGCTGGTGCTGATTCTCGGGATTGGTATTGTGCTCGGCACCATGCTCGGTGTGTCGCTGATCACCTCGGTGCCCGGGCCGGTACTGCAGAATATTATCGGTGTGTTTGCGCTGCTGCTGTCGCTGAAGATGTTTTTTGGTATCGAGCCGCCGGGGCAGGGTAAGCGTCCTGGTAATGCCGGGCTGATTACTGCCGGTGGTTTTATTGGTTTCGGTTCTTCCTGGTTTGGTATTGGTGGTGGCACTTTCACTGTGCCTTATCTCACCTGGATGAAAGTACCCATGCGTCATGCGGTAGCAACGTCTGCGGCCTGTGGTTTGCCTATCGCACTGACCGGGGCGATCAGTAATGTGGTTGCCGGCTGGGGGCATGAAGGTCTGCCGCCATGGAGTACCGGTTTCCTGTACTGGCCAGCCATCGTGGGCATTGTGATCACCAGCGTGCCCTTCGCCAAAGTCGGCGCGATTCTGGCGCATCGTCTCGATCAGGCGCTGCTGAAGAAGGCCTTTGCGCTGTTATTGCTGATCGTCGGCTGCAAATTTCTGTTCTTTTAATGGAATTCATCACGGCTTCATCTGTCCGTGTTTAGCTGCTGACTCTGTTTGTGTTACCCAAGGAATAGCGAATGCTCACTTATCCCGATATTGATCCGATTGCCTTTGCCATCGGCCCGTTAAAAGTCCACTGGTACGGACTCATGTATCTGCTGGCTTTTGGCACCGCCTGGGCGCTTGCCAACTACCGCGCGTCCAAGCCGGGTTCCGGCTGGACCAGTGATCAGGTATCGGATCTGATTTTCTTCGGCGCCGTCGGGGTGATTCTGGGCGGGCGCTGTGGTTATGTGCTGTTTTATAACTTTCCGCAGTTTCTCGAAGACCCGCTGTGGCTGTTCCGCGTGTGGGAAGGTGGCATGTCCTTCCACGGTGGCCTGCTGGGTGTGATCGCCGCCATTCTGTATTTCAGTCACAAACATAAGAAAGGCATCTTTGAGGTTGGCGATTTCGGCGCGCCTTTCGTGCCGATTGGTCTGATGTTTGGTCGTATCGGTAACTTTATTGGTGGCGAACTATGGGGCCGGATGGCGGATCCTTCGGTGGTGCCCTGGGCCATGGTCTTCCCCCGTGGCGGAGATGTGCCACGCCACCCATCGCAGATCTATCAGGCCTGTATGGAAGGCTTCCTGCTGTTTGTGATTCTGTGGTTTTACTCCTCCCGGCCACGACCACAGAAAGCGGTCAGTGCAGTATTTTTGATCGGCTACGGGGTTTTCCGTACCATTGCGGAATTCTTCCGCGAACCGGACGCCCAGATCGGCTTCGATCTGCTTGGCTGGGTAACCCGCGGACAACTGCTGAGCCTGCCGATGATTATCGTTGGCATCGTGCTGCTGGTCATCGCCTACCGCAGCCCGAAAACCGGAGAACAGAAAGCATGAAACAATACCTGGATCTGATGCGTCACGTACGTGACCAGGGTGTATTCAAAGAAGACCGTACCGGTACAGGTACCTACAGCTGCTTTGGTTATCAGATGCGCTTTGATCTCAGTGAAGGGTTTCCGCTGGTCACCACTAAAAAGCTGCATCTGCGATCGATTATTCACGAGCTGCTGTGGTTCTTAAGTGGTGATACCAACATCCGTTATCTGAAAGAAAACGGTGTTTCCATCTGGGATGAGTGGGCTGACGAAGACGGAAATCTGGGCCCTGTGTATGGTTCCCAGTGGCGCAGCTGGCCATCCGCTGACGGTCGCCACATCGACCAGATTTCTCAGGTCATTGAGCAATTAAAAAACAATCCGGATTCGCGCCGCATTATTGTTTCTGCCTGGAACGTCGGTGAGCTGGAGAATATGGCGCTGCCGCCGTGCCACGCGTTTTTCCAGTTCTACGTAGCGGACGGCAAACTGTCCTGCCAGCTGTATCAGCGCAGTGCGGATATCTTTCTCGGTGTGCCGTTCAATATCGCCAGCTATGCGCTGCTGGTGCATATGATGGCGCAGCAGTGCGACCTGGACGTTGGCGATTTTGTCTGGACCGGTGGTGACGTGCACCTGTATGCCAACCATCTGGAGCAGACTGATCTGCAGCTCAGCCGCGAGCCTCTGCCACTGCCGAAGCTGGTTATTCAGCGCAAACCCGACAGCCTGTTCGACTATAAATTCGAAGACTTTGTCATCGAAGGCTATCAGTCGCATCCTCATATCAAGGCCCCGGTGGCAATCTGATTATCAGACCCCGGCCAGCGTATTTCTGAAATCTGGCCGGAGCTGACCAACCGCCTGTCGTCAGCGGGTACGCCAGTACCTGCCGCAGTGGCCAATTTCCTTGCTGTTTCATTCCTGCATCTATACTTGAAATTCAGTCCTACTGTGAACAAGTGATATGCAACCAACATCAGCGTCACCGGGTATGCCCCTGCTGGTTCTTCGCGACCCTGCCGGGCAGGCTGACAGCCTGCCTGAGTACCACGGTTATCTGTTGCAGGAGTTCAGTGAGCCGGAAGAACTTATTCAGGCCGGGCTGACACTGGCGGAAGGGATTATCGTTATTTTCACCGGCGATGACGTACTGGTGCAGCAGTTGCGCAGCGCCTTGCCGGATCTGGCGCTGGTTGCCGTCGCCCCAGCGGTACAGCATATGCCGTTACTGGCCGCAGGTGCGCTGGAAGTCTGTGCCGATCTGCACCATGATCCGGGTTTATTGCACCGCGCCATGGTGCGCCTGCAGGCCGAGCGTATCCGCCGTCTTGGCAGTCACCGCGATGAACTCACCGGGTTGGCCAGTCGCCATCTGATGCACGACAGAGTCCAGCACGCATTGAAACAAAGCCGCCGCCGTAACACCGGCGTCGCTCTCTTCAGCCTTGGCATCAGCCGCTTCCGTATGATCAACGAATTACATGGCCTGCAGGCCGGGGACGATCTGCTGATCGCCTGTGCCCGGCGTCTGCAGTCGCTGCTGCGCTGCTCCGACTCCATCGCGCGTATGGGCGGTGACCAGTTTGCGGTATTGCTGGAACCGGTAACCGATACTGCCTCGGCGCTGGCGGTGGCCGACAAAATCAATGCAGAGCTCAGCCGGCCATTTATTATCCGCGGCCGCGAAGTGTTTATATCTGTGCGTATTGGTATCGAGACTGCCGAACGCAGTGGCCACGATGCCGACAATATGGTGCGCCATGCTGAGCTGGCAATGCATCAGGTGAACAGTGACGACAGCAGCAGCTACCGCCTGTATCAGGATTCCCAGGGGCCGGAAGACAGGGTGCGGGCAGCGCTCGAATCCGGTCTGCATAACGCACTGGAACAGAACGAACTGCGGCTGGTGTATCAGCCTCAGGTCAGTGTCGATGGTGGTGAATTTACCGGCGTGGAAGTGTTACTGCGCTGGGCGCATCCGCTGCTTGGTGATGTGTCGCCGGCGGTGTTTATTCCGGTAATGGAAGAAACCGGTCTGATTGCCCGTTTCGGAGAATGGGCGCTGCGGCAGTCGTGTCAGCAGTTTGCCTTCTGGCTGCAGCAGGGCACAGTACCGCAGAGTGCCAAGCTGTCGGTGAATCTGTCGCCTAAACAATTCTCCCAACCGGATCTGTCGCAGCGGATCTGCAGCGCGTTGACCGATGCCGGCCTTTCGCCGCAGCACCTGACGCTGGAAATCACCGAGAGTACGCTGATGCGCAATATAGCTGCCGGTGTCAGTGTGCTGAACGAATTACGTAATCTCGGGGTCTCGACCGCTATTGATGATTTCGGTACCGGCTACTCTTCTCTCGCCTACCTGAAGGACCTGCCCATCGATTATCTGAAAATCGACCGTATGTTCGTGAAGGACATTGTCAGCTCCAGTCACGATGCTGCCATCGCCAGCTCTATCATTGCACTGGCCCATAATCTCGGGCTGAAAGTCATTGCCGAAGGCGTCGAAGACGAAGAAGTACTGGATGTACTGGAAGTGTTCGGCTGTGATCAGTATCAGGGCTTCTATTACGCCCGGCCGGTGGAAGCCAGTGAGTTGCCGACACTGGTGCGGCGCTGTGCATAACTCTCTGCTGTGAATACCCATCTCTGATTGCGGCGCTAAGCTCCCGCGCCGTTCCTTTCTGTTATCATGACGCGCTCAATCGACGTAGCAGAATGCTGAATCAGCCCAGCTGATTTGAACTAAGTGGAGACGCTGTGAAACTTTCCCTGATCGTTGCTCTGGCACAGAATCATGTCATCGGCATTGATAATAAACTGCCGTGGTATCTGCCCAATGACCTGAAATACTTTAAGCAGGTCACCATGGGAAAAGCCATCATCATGGGCCGTAAAACCTATGAAAGCATCGGCAAGCCTCTGCCTGGCCGCACCAATATCATTATTACCCGCCAGAGCGATTACCAGCCGCCGGGTAAAACCGGCAGCGTGAAAGTGGTGTCGTCGCTGGAAGAAGCCCGCGATCTGGCAGAGAACCTGGCGCTGATCAATGGCCAGAATGAAGCTATGATCATCGGTGGCGCAGAGATTTACACGCAGGCGCTGAACCTTGTCGACCGCATGTATATGACCGAAGTGCATGCCGAGGTGGAAGGTGATGCTTACTTCCCGCAATTCGACCGCAGTCAGTGGCAGGCGGTTGCCCGCGAAGATTTCAGTGCCGAAGGCGGCAATCCTTACGACTACAGTTTTGTGGTGTACGAACGTACCTGAACGCTGAATCTGCCTCGTTAATTCGCCGGACGAACAAGACCTTTTCTGCCCGGCTGATTACACCTTTGCCTCTTAAAGCGGCGCCTGAAACCCGGTAAAAAGTACCGTCTGGATGATGAATAAGGAGAGTGGCAGATGTCTGCCCTGAGTATTTTTGCCGGAGCCGAAGCGCTGCAGCATATCCGCGATCATGGCCTCAGTGCGGATGATATTGAGATGGTGCTGGGCGCCTCCGGTGGCCCGAAGTGGATCTGTCTGGCAGCCATCGACCGTTATCTTATTTCCGAATGGTTTTCTGACCGGCAAAAGCCTCTGCATCTGCTGGGGACGTCTGCTGGTGGCTGGCGTCTGGCCTGTTACGCCCGTAGCAATCCACTGGCAGCCCATGGGCGTTTTCAGGAAGCTTATATGGGGCAGAATTATTCGGCCAGGCCGTCGCCTCAGGAAGTGGGTCAGGAATGCCGGCATATTCTTGCTGAAATTCTGCAGGCCGAAGCCGGTACGGATATCACCGGCGAAGAAGAAATTATTAATAACCCGGTGATGCGCTATAACACCCTGGTTACCCGTTGCCGCGGCCTGGGCGCATCGGAAAATAAAGTGTTGCAGGCATTAGGTATGGCCGGCGCTATGGCGTCCAATCTGGTGGCACGCAGTGCCATGCGCCCGTGGGTTGAACGGGTATTTTTTCATCACGGTGAAAAGCCACCGATTGATCATTTTCCGCATTTGCCTGCACGCCATGTGCCGCTGACCAAAGACAATCTTGGGCCGGCTATTCTCGCCACCGGAGCAATTCCTCTGGCGATTTCCGGCGTACACAATATCCCCGGTGCGCCCAAAGGTGCCTATCGCGATGGCGGAATTACCGACTATCAGTTTGACCTGCCGGTGATGCCGGAAAAAGGCTTTGTGCTGTACCCGCACTATTTTGCCAAAGCGCCGATAGGCGGCTGGTTTGATAAAAAACTGACCTGGCGGACGTCTTCCCGCGATTACTATAAACGTACGATTATTATCGCGCCGTCGTGGGAGTTCGCTGCAAAACTGCCCGGTGGTCGTATTCCCGATCTGCAGGATTTTTATCAGTTCCCGGATTACAGCGAACGGCGCAAACGCTGGGATATTGCTGCTGCAGCCTGTGAACAACTGGCGGAAGAATTAAAAGATATTCACGACAACCAGCGCTGGGCACAAGTGGCTCAGCCACTCCCATGGTAATGAAAAGGTAAAAAGAAGCTCAGTCATTGCGCGGGTAGCGGCAATGGTAGCCAATCATTAAGGACAGGCTACCGTTATAGACGGAATTCGTACGTCAGTTCGAACGGCTGCTCGCGGGTAGTCACTCCAGCCGGAAAAGAAGCAAATGGCGCGCTGTCGCGGATGGCCTGTAACAGGGCATCGTTCAGTTCCCGGTGCGGCGATGGTCGGATAATTTCCGCACTCTGCAGTGCGCCATCCTGAGTAATGGTTAACTGCGCACTGACCGGCCCCTGTTTTTTCAGAATACGCGCAGCCTGTGGATACTGGATGGCAGCGAGAATTTTTTCACGCTGTTCGGCCTGGTAGGCTTCCATCTGTTGTGCCTGTTGCTCTTCGTTTAAGGGCGCGGCTTTGATCGACGATGGTGGTTGTGGCGCCGGTTCTTCCTGCTGTGGCTGATTATCCAGAGTGAAGCGGTAATAGACCGTCAGTGGCCATTGTTCACCGGCCAGTGCTTCCGGCACCGGTGTTGTGGCGACCGTTTTTTTCAGTGCCCGTTCCAGTTCCTGAGTCAGCAGGGTACCCACCCGGCTGTCGCGTACGCGCAGGTTGGTGATCTGTTGATCACGCTGCAGAGTAAAGTCCAGCTGCGCCAGCCCCTGCTGGGAGAACTGTCGCGCCCAGCCGGGATAAACAACCTCTTCTGCGGTGGCGCGTTGCAGTTGCCACTGCAGCAGCTGCAGGTAATAGCTCTGCTCCCGTGTCAGTGTGATGGCTGTTTTCCGTTCCCCTAATGCGTTGCTGGTTTTTCCGACCAGCGTTTTTGCCTGATCCGCTGCCGCATACAGCTGGGCATTGCGCAGCTCATTATCACGCTGCAAAACAATGCGCTCAGCCTCGTCGGTTGCCGCCTGGATTTTTTCCTGACGCTGACGTTCTTCTTCCTGTTGCTGCTTTACCCGGGCAGCCTCTTCCTGCTGTTCCTGTTGCTCGCGCAATCGTTGTTCCTGCGCCCGTTGCTCAGCCTGCTGTCGTTGCAGTTCCAGCGCACGGGCTGCGGCCAGTTGCTGCTGACGCTGACGTTCTTCGGCTTGCTGGCGCGCTTTTTCCGCGGCCTGCCAGGTGCTGAACAGCGACAGGCGCTCAGCGGGTAAGGGGTGATTAAACAGCTGGCTGAAGTGTTGCTGGCGCAGGGTTGTTTCCCCCATGCCCAATATCTGCTGACGGAATTCCCGCGATGGTGGCAGTTTGCCAATCCAGGTGTTGAGCAGCAGATTAAACAATCCGGCATCGCTGGTCTGCACGGCGGTTTCGCGGTTGAGCAGCACCCGGGTGCCTGTGCCCTGAGTACCTTCGCCCTGAGTACCTCCTTCAGAGATACTTTCGCCCGGGGTGTATTCAATACGGATTTCATCGCCGCTGCGCAGATCCTCCTTAAGCAGCGAGGTAAACGTCGCCAGCGCGGTGCGCGTGTCTTCGGTTAAGGCGTTGAGATCATTATTGATGGCGATATTGTTCTGCCATTGAGCCGTCCATTTGCGTGGCGACCAGCGCTCAGCAATGACCACGATCTGCATGGTTCGGCTGGTTGACGCGTCGTAGATGTAATCAGGGTCTGATGAGGGCTGTGGCAGCCAGAGCCCGGCCAGATAGTAATCGCGGGTTAACTGTTGATAGACCGCGGAGCCATTCAGCACAGGTTCCTGCGCGCGGGCATGGGCTGTGCTCAGCAACACCAGCAAAGGTATTAACCAAACGGCGGAAAAAGCGGCCGGGCGCAGCATCTGTTCACACTCCTGTGGGTATCTTTACCGGACCTTTTTAGTCTGCCTTCCGATGGTAAGGAGGGGGCAGGTGTTTCAGGTCAAAGGGTAAATACGCCGTCATCCTGTTTATGACGTAATCAGCCGAAGTATAGCAAAAGGCTTTGCTGAAGAGAGCCGGGCATTGCGCATGAGTAACGCAGAACGCGGAGTGTTCGCTTTGCCGCGTTTTTCAATACGGAGCGGCCCCGGCTGATGCGCCGGGACCGGCAGGTGTTGTGTTAAACCGCAGCCGCTGCAGCGCCGTTGCGACGGTCTTTGCGCAGTACCGCCCAGGTGAACAGGGTGGCGGTAATAAACATCACCAGACTGTAGACACTCGGCGCGATGGACATCTCGGCACTCTGCAGAATCCCTGTGGTGATCAGCAGGGCCAGGGTTCCGTTCTGCAGACCGACTTCGAGACTGATGGTGCGTGCCTGCTTCTGACTGTGCAGCAACCAGCGGCCGGCCAGATAGCCGAGCAGCATGGTGGACAGATTCAGCGCCAGCGCCGCCGGGCCGGCAATCAGTACGTAATCAACCAGCTTGCCGCCCAGTTTGAATGCGATAACGGCAATCACAATCGCCAGTACTGCGACGGAAAAACGCGAAATAACAGGCTCCATGCGTTTGGCAAAGTGTGGCCATTTTGCCCGGATCGCCATGCCCACAATCACCGGAATCACGGTAATCACAATCAGCTGCAGCCAGGTTTTCACCAGTGGCAGTTCAAAATGGGTGCCGCCATCGGCGTAATGATTGATCGCCCATACGGTCAGCAGCGGAATGGTAAACGGCGTAACAAAGCCGATGACAGCCGTCAGTGACACCGACAGGCCGGTATCCGCTTTGGCCAGATAACTGTAAAGGTTGGAGGTGGTACCGCCGGGGCAGAGCGACAGAATAAACAGCCCGATGGCGACTTCGCCGTGCAGTCCGCTGATTTCAATAATGGCAATGGCGATCAGTGGCAGCAGTGCCATCTGACACAGGGCACCGATAAAAAAGCCTCTCGGCTGGCGGAATACGCGGCGGAAATCTTCCGGTGTCAGGCCGAGGCCAACACCCGCCATAATCAGGATAAGGGCGATCGGTAAACCGATCTGAATCAGGTTAAGAATCATCTGCTGCGCCTGCTTGTTATTTTTGTTTTATTTTTGCCGGTGCTGTCTGTGATCAGCGGCCGGTCGGATTGCCCTACCTTAGCAGAGAACAGCAACCGGGTGGCATAGCGGGAAAAGTAAAGAAGGTAAAGAACGCCGCGGGAGACCGACATTTGTCTCTTTTGGCTCAGCTGCCGCGATAAAAGCCTTTTACCTGCTGCCAGAGATTAAATTCCAGCAGTTCATTGAGCTGTTTGCAGCGCCGTTTGGCTTCGTCGCGCCCGGTTCTGTCCGCGGCATTCTGCTGCGCGCGGCTGGCCCAGATAATCCAGTTACCGTCGCTGGTGGTGTTCATGGCGATGGTGGGAAACAGGACTTTCAGATGCTGCAGGCAATCCGTCTGTTCTCTGTGTTCTTTCCACAGATTCAGCACCAGCCAGCCATCTTGTTGCAGGTGCATTGCGCACATCTTAAGAAAATCCGGCTGCAGCACCAGCGGGTCGAGTCCTTCGGCCTGATACAGGTCGGTGATCAACAGGTCACACTGAGCGGCCGTCGCGGTGGCCAGATAATGGCTGGCATCCATAGTGAAGGTCTGCAGGCGTGGGCTGCGCGGCAGACCAAAATACTGCCGCGCAACCTGAAATACGGCCGCGCGTACATCCACCGCGGCGATCTGTGCCTCGCTCAGACGTTCGTGCAGCACAGTGGCCAGGGTACCGCCGCCGGTGCCGAGCAGTGTGATATTGCGGATGGCCGTGATGTCATCGTAGCGGGTGAGTACACCGAACATGCAACGGGCGTAATCGTGCTGCAGAATCAGCGGATTTTTTTTCAGCTGGCAGCTCTGTTCGTCGGCGGTACCGAAACTCAGAAAGCGTTTGTTGCCATCATCGAAGACCAGTAATGGGCCAAACTCGTCGTAACGGCGGTGTATTTCCCGCCCGAGGTGGCCCAGCGTGTTAAGCACATCTTTCACAGGCTTTTGAAAAACACCTTGGAGTTACGCTGCCAGTTGTACAGCTGCTGACGTTCCTGCGGCAGTTGATCAACGGAGCCGGCGACAAAGCCGTGCTCAACAAACCAGTGCGCGGTGCGGGTTGTGAGCACGAACAGCTGCTCGTGCTGACGCCGGCGTGCTTCCTGTTCGATCTGTTCCAATAAGCGCTGGCCGCGATTCGTCCCGCGGTAATCCGGGTGCACAGCCACACAGGCAAGTTCTGCCTGATGATCGGAATAGGGGTACAGTGCGGCACAGGCAGTGATCATGCCGTCACGCTCGATAACATAAAAACGGTGTACTTCGTTTTCCAGTAACTCACGTGAGCGGTGCACCAGAATGCCTTTTTCTTCCAGCGGGGTAAGCAGCTCGATGATGCCGTTAATGTCATCGGTGCGGGCGGCGCGCAGCTGGTCGTAAGCGAACTGACTGACCAGGGTACCGCTGCCTTCGCGGGTCAGCAGTTCCTGCAGCAGGGCGCCGTCGGTGATGTGGCTGACGATATGCACACGGGGTACACCATGGCGTACGGCGTGCAGGGCACACTGTGCCTGACGACGGCTTTCATCCTGCAGATGGTGCAGCTGATCTTCCAGATCAACGCAGGTCAGCTCTTTCATAAAGCCTTCGTCTTCCGCCGGCAGACCGTCTTTCATACCCATCAGAATCAGTTTATCCGCGCGCAGGGCAATGGCGGCGTTCTGTGCCACGTCTTCCACGCTGAGGTTAAACATTTCACCGGAGGGCGAGTAACCGGTATTCGACAGCAGCACGATATTGCGCTGCTTCAGCTGTTCGGCGATGGCCTGATGATCCACCCGGCGGACTTCGCCGGTGTGCTGGAAGTCGACACCATCGATCACACCTAACGGTTTGGCGGTGACGAAATTGCCACTGACCACACGGATGCGGGCGCCGTGTAACGGGGAATTCGGCAGACCCACCGACAGCAGGGATTCTACATCGGCCTTCACCATGCCGACGGCGGCTTTCACAGCATTCAGTGCTTCGCGGTCGGTAATGCGCATGTCGTTGTGAAAACGGCTCTGGATATCGAGTTTATTCAGCACCGCATCAATCTGAGGACGGGCGCCGTGTACCAGTACCAGGCGTACACCAAGACTGCTGAGCAGGGCTATGTCCTGCACAACGTTGGTGAAGTTTTCGTCATCGATGGCATCGCCTTCAAACATAATGACAAAGGTTTTGTCACGGTGGGCGTTGATATAAGGCGATGACTGACGGAACCAATGGACGTAATCGGTCGGGTTCACTGAAAATCCTTATAAAGAGAATGCTTTGATTTAATCACGGCTGTCCTTCAGGCAGAAGTCTTCGATTAAGCGGCGGATCAGAGCCACACACGGATCTATCTGACTGTGCTCGAGAAATTCATCAGGCTGGTGGGCCTGATCAATACTGCCCGGGCCGAGTACCAGGGTCTCGATGCCCATGTTCTGCAGGAAGGGTGCCTCGGTTGCGTAATTCACGGTGATGGCGCTGTGGCCGGTTAAGCGTTCTGCCGCAGCTACCAGTGGGCTGGTCTGGGCGGTTTCGAACGGCTCCACGCCGGGAAACAGCGGCGTGTATTCCAGCGTCACCTGATTCTGTTCAGCGATTGGCGTCAGACGGCGTTGCAGTTCTTCGCGCAGCTGGTCGTTACTCATGCCTGGCAGAGTACGTAAATCGAAGGCCATTTCACAGGCGCCACAGATGCGGTTAGGGTTATCGCCGCCGTGAATGCAGCCGAAGTTCATGGTTGGTGTCTGTACGGCAAAATGCGCGTTCTGATAATTCTGCGCCAGTTCCAGACGGAAATTCTGCAGCTCGGCCATCACCGGCAACATAGCGTCCAGCGCGTTGATGCCTAATGCCGGGTTGGACGAGTGTCCGGCTTTGCCGGTCAGGCGGATACTTTCCATCATAATGCCTTTATGCGCACGCACCGGCACCAGGCTGGTGGGCTCGCCGACCACGGCATAGCGGGCCTTGGGAATTCCCTGGGCGGCCAGCGCCCGGGCGCCGCTCATGGCGCTTTCTTCATCGGCGGTGGCAAGAATCATCAGCGGCTGTTTGAAATCGGCGTTGCGGTAATCGGCAACGGCTTCCAGCACCAGCGCGAAGAAGCCTTTCATATCGCAGGTGCCGAGACCATAAAAACGGTGATCGCGTTCGGTCAGTTTGTGCGGGTCGGATTGCCAGCGATCCGGATTGCACGGCACGGTATCTGTGTGGCCGCTGAGCACCAGACCACCATCGCCTTTGCCCATGGTGGCCAGCATATTGGCTTTGCCCGGTTCTCCGGCAATAGGCAGAACTTCGGTGTGAAATCCCAGCGACTCGCACCAGTCCGCCAGCAGAACAATGACTTCCAGATTGCTTTCGTCGAGCTCCGGCAGCGAAGAACTGATACTGTTAGTGGCAATCAGCTTTTCAAGTCGTGATAACAGGCTGGGCTGATGTTGGGAATTCATATCTGTCCTTGCTCAGTTGTGGGACAATGGCGCCATGACTAAAGAAACCGAACTCAAACTACGGCTGCAGCCACAAAGCTTAGACGCGCTGGCGCAGTTTCTTAATACCCGGGCTCAGGCTCAGGGCCATTCTACGTTGAAAAACTGGTATCTGGATACACCAGAGGCCGGGCTGGCACATGCCCGCTCAGCCCTGCGTATCCGCCAGCATGACAGCGGCTTTGAACAGACGCTGAAAACCCGCGGCAAAAGTGTCGCCGGGTTGCAGCAGCGTGGTGAATGGAACTGGGATATCCCTGAAGCGAAACTCAACACCGATTACCTGACCGCCGCCGACGTTGCGCAGCACTGGCCGGCTGATATTGACGTCAGCCAGCTGGGCGAAGTATTTACCACCCATTTCGAACGCAGCGCCTGGCTGTGGACGCTGGATAACTGCAGCGCTGAAGTGGTGATCGACAAGGGCGAAATCCGTGCCGGCAGCCGCAAGCTGCCGTTATGCGAAGTCGAGCTGGAACTGAAAGACGGTGATGCCGCCGGTCTGTGGCTGATGGCTGAAGAACTGGTGCAACAGGTACCGCTGTGGCTCAGCGATGTCAGCAAAGCCGAACGCGGTTACCGTCTTGCCGGCCTCAGCCGTCAATGGCAGGCACAGCCGCAGATCAGCGCCGATATGGATCTGGCCGCGGCATTGCCGGAGTTGCTGCATTACGAATTTCTGCAATTCAAACGCGCGCTGGAAGCCTGTCTGTGGGATGGCAAAACGACTTCCGCCAATATCCTCTACAGCCACTGGCAGGGTCTGCGCAGCCTGCCGACCATGGCTGGCAAAGTACTGAAACGCAAACAGACCAAAGCCCTGCGCGAAGCACTGGATCAGTTTGAACAGCCGCTGGCACAACTGGAAGTACTGGGTCAGCTGGAAGGCTATCTGCAGGTGGCTGATGACGAAGTAGACGTCAGCACCGAACTGGCCGCCGTGAAAGCCCGGCAACAGCAATTAATCAGCGATATTCTGAGCAGTGTGTCACTGGCCCATGCTTTGCTTCAGTCAGCCGCTGAACTTTTCCGTTTACCGTCGCTCAGTGAGGGCGCGGAAAACGCGCTGCACTGGTTGCGTCATGGCCTGATGCAGCATCGCGAGCTGATGCCACATCTGCACAGCGAACGGCCACAGAATGCGGAAAAATGGCGCAGCCTGTTGCCTCAGTGTCTCACATTGCAGCAATTACTGGATTACACCAGGGCATTGCCGAAGGCCAGTAAAGGTCTGAACATCGGTGACGGTACCCTGCGTCTGCTGGGCGATATGAACGCCGCACAGTCCTTGCTGAAACGGCCATGGCCACTGTCTGACGTGGATGGCTTGCGTAGCGCCGATGAGTACACGGAGTGGGCAATGGAACACCTGAACCAGCTGGCGCGGCAGGTATAGCCGCACTGGCAGAAACAGACAGTAAGCCTAAGGCAAAGCAGACCATCAGGAGAAACGGATATGCAGGCGCAAGCGGATCGCCAACTGACGTTGCAGTCGCTGATTGACGATCTTCACCGACAGCAATTGCTGAACGATGACGACTATCAGCTGGCGCTCAGTATCCGTCGCAAACAGGATGAAGTGAATCTGCATCCGCTGACCCTGCTTGGCCGTCAGGGCTACGCCGATGCCCGCCGTCAGGGCAAAGTGCTGAATGAGCATGTGCTGACCGAATGGCTGGCAGAGCAGAACGACATGCAGTGCGTGCAGATCGACCCACTGGAAGTGGACGTCACCAAAGTCACTGACCTGATGTCTTACGCCTTTGCAGAACGTCACCGTATTCTGGCGGTGAAAGTTCAGCCGGATACTGTTGTCGTGGCCTGTGCTGAACCACGTGTCAGCGGCTGGATTGCCGATCTCGAACACGTCAGCCGTCGTCAGGTACAGCGCGTGCTGGCCGCTCCGTCTGATATCGAACGCTACCGGGTGGAGTTTTATCAGTTGGCCAGCTCGGTCAGCCATGCCCGTCAGGCGCATCGCGACGCCAGTTCGATGCACAACCTCGAATCCATGCTGGAACTGGGCAAAGCCAAAGCGCCGGATGCTAATGACGAACACATCGTCAATATTGTGGACTGGCTGCTGCAATACGCTTTTGATCAGCGTGCCAGTGATATTCATATTGAACCCCGCCGTGATACCGCCCATGTACGCTTCCGCATCGACGGCGTGCTGCACAATGTTTATGACCTGCCGGCGCAGGTGGGTCTGGCAGTACTGGCGCGGATCAAGTCCCTCGGGCGGATGAATATCGCCGAAAAGCGCCGCCCTCAGGACAGCCGTCTGAAAACCAAAACCCCATCTGGTCAGGAAGTTGAACTGCGACTGTCGACCATGCCCACCGCCTTTGGCGAAAAACTGGTAATGCGGGTATTCGACCCGGATGTACTGGTGCGCAGCTTTTCTGAACTGGGTTTTGGTAAGGAAGACAACCGCCGCTGGAATCAGATGACGGGTAACAACCACGGCATCGTTTTCGTAACCGGCCCCACCGGCTCAGGTAAAACTACCACGCTGTATTCCACCCTGAAGCAGCTGGCGACGCCGGAAGTGAATGTCTCCACCATTGAAGATCCGATCGAAATGGTGGAGCCGTCGTTTAACCAGATGCAGGTACAGCACGGTATTGATCTGACATTTGCCAGCGGTGTGCGGGCGCTGCTGCGTCAGGACCCGGACATCATCATGGTGGGTGAGGTGCGCGATCTGGAAACCGCTGAAATTGCGGTGCAGGCAGCACTGACCGGCCACCTGGTGTTATCCACCCTGCACACCAACGATGCACCATCGGCGTTCACCCGTCTGCTGGAGCTGGGACTGCCCGCCTATCTCATCCGTTCCAGTGTGCTGGGGGTCATGGCGCAGCGTCTGGTACGGACACTGTGTCCGCATTGTAAGGTGCAGCATAAGGTGGATGAGAAAGCATGGAAGCAGCTGACCGCTCCCTGGTTGGTAAAAACCCCTGAGCATGTCTATGGTGCTAAAGGGTGCCTCGAATGTCGTGGCACCGGCTATATGGGGCGTATGGGTATCTATGAAGTGATGCCGGTTACGGACACTCTGGAAGCCCAGATCCATGATCAGATGGACCATGCCAAGCTGCGTCAGGCGGCGATGAAAGAAGGCATGCACAGTCTGCGTCTCAGTGGCGCGCACAAAGTGGCGGCCGGTTTGACTACCATTGAGGAAGTGATGCGGGTCGCACCGCTCAGCCGTGGTGGCGGATGATGTTCGTGCCGGCTGCCTGATAATGCCGCTTACAGCACAGACCGTGGCATGAATAGCCGCTATACTTACCGCACGTAAAAAATAATGACAGTTTATAAGGACTTTTTGTGAGCGACAGTGTGCCACCGATAATTGATCTGGAAGCCTCGGGCTTTGGTCGCGGCAGCTACCCTATTGAAGTCGGGTATGCGCTGGAAGACCGCCAAACGGTCAGTTATCTGGTTAAGCCCGCCAGTGACTGGCAGCACTGGAGCGAAGAAGCCGAGCAGATTCACGGTATCTCCCGCGATCTGCTGCAGGAAGAAGGCCTTACGCCACGGGAAATCGCGCTGAAGATGAATGAAAATCTGCGCGGTAAAACCCTCTATTCCGATGCCTGGAGTTACGACACTTCCTGGATGGGACGCCTGTTTGATGAGGCTGGCCTGATTCAGCGCTTCCGCATCGAAACCATCAACCGCATTCTCACTCCTGAACAGATGGAAGCCTGGTACGACACCAAGAAAGATCTGTGGGATGAGTTTGGCGTACAGCGCCATCGCGCCGCCAACGATGTGCGGGTGCTGCAGGAAACTTTCCAGCGCGTCGTCACCGCGCATCCCGCCTGAACCTGATGAACACCATCAGTGCCGAAAATCAGCTCGATGGTGTTATCCGTGCTGTGCACAGCGGCGCGGTCAACGATGAGATAGAAATCGTTCTGCGTGGTGGTCAGCCGGTCGCGGTGACCGTGACCCGGGCCAGTACGACGGCTATGCAGCTGGTTGCCGGGAAACGGGTAACTGCTCTGTTACCCGCCAATCAGATTATTCTCTCCGCCCGCCAGGGCACAGAATTCAGCGCTGATAATCAGCTTACCGGTGTGGTCAGCGCGCGTCGTGATGGTGCTGTCAGTTGTGAAATTGATGTGCAGGTCGGTGATGGGCTGACACTGACGGCAATGCTGACGGAAGGCAGTGCCGGGGAGATGGCGCTGAGCGAAGGGGTCTTCGTCAACGCCTGGTTTAATGCTGCCAATATGATTCTGCTCTGCGCTGAATAAGGTGTTCAGCGCCGGTAAGAATCAGCGCTTATAAAAATTACCCTTCTTCACACCCTCTTCCGGTGGGCGCGACTTAAAGCGTTTATGCAGCCACAGATACTGGCTTGGATGCTGACGGATCTGCTGCTCCAGAAAGGCATTGGCCATACGGGCATCTTCGACATCGTCGCCGCTGGGAATGGGCAGAGCATCGTGCACTGTGATGTCATAGCCGGAGTTATCATCACGGCGGAAATAGGTCATCGGCAGCACCACGGCATTACCGGCTTTGGCGATACGTGAGGTGGCAGTAATGGTGGCGGTCGGAATACCGAAGAAGTCGACAAAGACGCTGTTCTTGCGGCCGAAATCCTGATCCTGTGCATACCACAGCACACCCTGTTTTTTCAGCGCGCGGATAAAACCGCGGATATCCTTACGGGTGAAGCAGTCTTCATATAACTGCTCGCGGCCGCGCTGCACCACGTAATCCATCGCCGGATTATCCTGCGGGCGATAGCTGATGTAGGCGTCGATATGATTGGTGATCAGCGCACCGGATAAATCCAGCATGGAATAATGACCACCGAGTAACAGCACACCGCGGCCAGCCGCCTGCGCTTCTTTAATTTTTTCCAGGCCGTGAAAGTGTGTGCGGCTGAGCAGAAAATCGCGCGGACGGAACCAGGCGATCATGGTTTCCATTACGCCAATGCCGTTGTCGATAAAGGTCTGACGCACTAGGGCAGCCTGTTCGGCGGCGGATTTTTCCGGGAAGCACAGACCGATATTTACTTCGACAATATGACGGCGGCCACGGGCCAGACGGTACAGAAATAAACCGATACCGCGGCCAATCAACAGCTGCGCTTTGTAAGGCAGCATGGTCGCCAGTTTAATAAACAGCACCCCCAGCCAGACCGGCCAGTATTTCGGTTTCAGTAACTGCTTTGGCATGTCACTGAAAAATCCCTTTCTGTCAGCCATTCAGCCAATCCATATATTGCTTAACACCTTCTTCAACCGTGGCGAAGCCGTCTTCATAACCGGCGGCGCGCAGAGCGCTGATATCGGCTTCAGTGAAGCTCTGATAGGCACCTTTCAGATGATCCGGGAACGGCATGTATTCTTTGCGGCCGTCGATGCCTTTGTCTTTGTGCCAGCTGATCACGGCATCGGCAACATCGTTGAAGCTCTGACAGTTGCCGGTACCCAGGTTGAAAATGCCGCTCTTGTCCGGGTTAGCCCAGAACCACAGATTGACCTTCACCACATCGCCGACAAAGACAAAGTCACGGCGCTGTTCGCCATCACCGTAACCGCCGCTGCCACCGAACAGTTTGCAGATGCCGTTATCTTTGATCTGGTTGTTGAAGTGGAACGCCACGGAAGACATGGAGCCTTTGTGCTGTTCACGCGGGCCGTAGACATTGAAGTAGCGGAAACCGACCACCTGGCTTTTGAATAATTCAGGCTGAGTGGCCTGCAGGTTACGCACGTACTGGTCAAACTGCCATTTGGAGTAGCCGTAAACGTTCAGCGGTTTTTCGTGCTGACGCTTTTCTTTAAAGACGTCGCTGCCGCCGTAAACTGATGCACTGGAGGCGTACAGATAGGCGATGCCTTTGGCCAGACAGGCGTGCAGCAGGGTTTTGGAATATTCGTAGTTGTTTTCCATCATAAATTTGCCGTCCCACTCCGTCGTGGAGGAACAGGCACCTTCGTGGAAAATCACTTCAACGTTGTCGAGAATACCGTCGTCGTTTTTTACCCGGGCGAGAAAATCGTGCTTATCCAGGTAATCGGCAATGTCGCAGTCGCTGATGTTATAAAACTGTTTACCGTCGGTCAGATCATCGACCACGATGATGTCTTTACGGCCCTGCTCATTCAGGGTTTTAACAATGTTGCTGCCGATAAAACCAGCACCGCCGGTAACGATGATCATGCTTCACTCTCCTGAATTTTCTTAACAATGGCTGAGGTTGAGCAGTTGTCTTTAAAGCTCAGAATAATCACCTCGCCGCCGTTGGCCTGCACACACTGACCACCGGCAATATCTTCAACTTTATAGTCGCCGCCTTTTACCAGAATATCCGGCAGCACACGGCAGATCAGCCGCTCCGGCGTGTCTTCGCTAAAAGGTACAACCCAGTCGACGCTTTCCAGTCCGGCCAGCACCGCCATACGGTGATCCAGCGGATTGATCGGTCGCTGCGGGCCTTTTAAACGGCTGACCGATTCGTCGGAATTTACCGCTACTAATAAACGGCTGCCCAGCGCTTTGGCTTCTTTCAGATACTGTACGTGGCCGGGGTGAATAATATCGAAGCAGCCGTTGGTCATCACCAGAGTTTCACCGCGGGCACGGGCTTCTTCAACCAGCAGCAACAGGCTCTCTTCATCAAACAGCCCGGCGCCCTGATTGTTCTCGCTGCGCAGGTCGCGGCGTAATTCTTCCGTGGTGACCGTGGCGGTACCCAGTTTGCCGACCACAATGCCGGCGGCGGTGTTGGCCAGCACGGTGGCTTGTTCCAGCGGCTGACCAGCGGCCAGTGCGGCGGCCAGTACGGAGATTACGGTATCGCCGGCACCGGTAACATCGTAAACCTCACGTGCCCGCGCTGGCAGGTGGAAAGGTTCCTGCCCGCGCTGGACCAGGGTCATGCCTTTTTCGCTGCGGGTCACCAGAATGGCCTGCAGGTCGTAATCACTGATCAGTTTCCGGGCCTTGGTAACCAGGGTGTCATCGTCTGCGGCAGGGCCAACCACGGCTTCAAACTCGCTCAGATTCGGCGTGATCAGGGTAGCGCCGCGGTAGCGCTCAAAGTCGGTGCCTTTGGGATCGACCAGAACCGGTACAGAAATTTTCCGCGCGGCACTGATCAGATCCTGCGGATTGCTCAGCGCGCCTTTGCCGTAGTCGGACAAAATCACGACGTTGGCGGCGGCCAGACGCTGATTGAAGTCGGCGTACAGATTGCTGAGATCGGTAGCGTCGAAGGCTTCTTCAAAGTCGAGGCGGATCAGCTGCTGGTGGCGGCTCATAATCCGTAATTTGGTGATGGTCGGGTGACTCGGGTGTTCAAGGAAGCTGCAGTTCACATTGGCCAGTTCGAGCATGGCGGCCAGCGCTTTACCGTTTTCGTCGTTACCGGTAATGCCCAGCAGATCGACGCCAGCGCCTAAGGTGGCAATGTTCAGGGCAACGTTACCGGCACCACCGGCGCGGTTTTCCACGTCCTGAATCTTTACTACGGGAACCGGTGCCTCCGGCGAGATACGTGATGTCGGGCCCTGCCAGTAGCGGTCGAGCATTACATCGCCAAACACCAGTACGCGGGCCTGGTGAAAATCGGGAACGGTTACATCCATAGTGTTTTACACGTCTGCAGCTGTCAGAAAAATGAGCAGAGGAGTTTAACATAGAGCCCGGCAGCGGTGTGCTACTCCGTGCGCACGGTCGCGGCCGTGTTTTTATGTTTCAAATTGCGCCAGCCACTGCCGCATCATCAGCCTGTGGTATGATGCCGCGCTTTGATCCGGGTTAACGGCGGGAGTTCTGTGGCGCGTTTTTTTTATTCTCTGTTGTACGCTTTCTTACTGCCTGTACTGGTATTGCGTTTGTGGTGGCGTGGCCGGCTGAATCCGGGATATCGCCAGCGTCTGCGTGAGCGCTTCGGTATTCTGCCGCATCGTCCGCCGGCCAATGGGTTATGGATACATGCAGTATCGGTAGGCGAAACCCTGGCGGCGGCACCTCTGGTTAAGTCCTTTCAGGTACGCCATCCGAATGTTCCGGTGATCGTTACCACCACAACCCCAACGGGGTCGGAGCAGGTGCAGCGTCTGTTTGGTGCCGGTGTTTACCATATGTATCTGCCTTACGACCTGCCTTGGTTCTGGCGTAACTTTCTCAATGCCCTGCGTCCCGGTTTGCTGGTGGTGATGGAAACTGAACTCTGGCCTAACCTGCTGGCCTGCTGCGAGCAGCGGCGCATTCCGGTGATGCTGGCCAATGCCCGGCTGTCAGAAAAATCAGCCCGTGGTTATGAAAAATTTGCCGCACTGACCCAACCGATGCTGCAGCGCCTGACTACAGTAGCGGTGCAGAATGCTGCCGATGGCCGGCGCTTTCTCGACCTCGGCCTGCCGCCAGAGCGGCTTGAGGTAACCGGCAGTGTGAAATTCGATATGGATGTGCCGCCAATGGTGCAGGCACAGGGAGCAGCGTTGCGTGAGCAGTGGGGTGCAGAGCGTCCGGTGCTGGCGCTGGCCTCCAGCCATGCCGGTGAAGATGAACTGCTGCTTGATCTGTATCCGCGACTGCTGGCGGCTTGTCCGCAGTTGTTACTGTTGCTGATTCCGCGTCATCCGGAGCGCTTTGAAGCCGTAACCAATGCGGTACGCAGCCGTGGCTTGCGGGTGCAGCGCCGCAGCAGCGGCAGTGCCTCTGAGCAAACGCAGGTTTATGTAGCCGACACCATGGGCGAGATGCTGCAGCTGTTAGCCGCCGCCGATCTGGTGCTGGTCGGTGGCAGCCTGATTGCCCACGGCGGTCATAACCCTATTGAACCGGCAGCGCTGGGTAAAGCCACCCTGATTGGCCCGCACCATATGAACTTCGCGGTGATCGTCGATAATCTGCAGAATGCCGGCGCGCTGGCACTGGTCAGCGATCAGGCGGATGAGTTGCTGGAGCAACTACAGAATTATCTGAGCGATGCCGACCTGCGCAGCCGTATGGGCGCTGCCGGTCAGGCCGCAGTCGATGCCAACCGCGGTGCGGTGAAGCGCCTGACCGAACTCTGTAGCGCGCACCTGAAACTGTAAGCTGAGCTGACAACAGCCAATAAAAAACCCGCCGTGGCGGGTTTTTTATTGGGCGGAATACGCAGAATTAAGCGCTGGCCAGCCAGCTGTTCAGCGTCTGGATATCGCCTTCGTTCAGGGTGCCGGCGTAGAACTTCAGGCTCAGCAGATTAATGATGTAATCGTAACGGGCGTTGGCGTAGTCACGCTGGGCGCTGAACAGGTTTTTCTGTGCGTTCAGTACTTCAACGATGTTACGGGTACCTACTTTGTAGCCGGTCTGAGTGGCTTCCAGAGCACTCTGGGCGGAGGTGATCGCCTGCTTACGGGCTTTGATATTCAGCGTATCGGTCTGTACCTGACGGAACAGGCTGCGGATATTCTGTTTAACATCGCGGCGTTGTTTTTCCAGCTGATAATCGGCCGCTGCGTAGTTCAGGGCAGACTGTTTGCTCTGACCATAGAGCGAACCACCGGCCAGCAGTGGCATTGAGATCTTCACGCCGATAGCCGTAACCGTGCTGTCGGTCGGATCATCACCAACAAAAGGTGCCTGATCGGCATCGGTGTAGCTACCGAACAGACTGACGCTTGGCAGGTGGTTGGAGCGCGCGGCATTACGCTGCAGACGAACACCGTCTTTGCTCGCTTCGGCGATCAGGACACCGGCGTACTTATCCAGGCCAGACTGTACCCAGTCAGCCGCGTTCGCTGGCTGTGGCATTTCCATCGCAACATCGGCTTTCAGCGGCGATACATCTTCAAAGCGCTGGCCGGTAAGCTGCTCCAGAGCTTCGTAGCTGATATCCAGCGCCGCTTCCTGACCCAGCAGGTTTACGTAAGACAGATCGTAACCGGCCTGAGCTTCGTGAACGTCAGTGATGGCAATCAGGCCCACTTCAAAGCGTTGCTTGGTTTGTTCCAGAGAGCGTTTTACGGCTTTCTCTTCTGCCTGAGCGGTGGACAGGTTGTCCTGGGCACGCAGAACGTTGAAATACGCCTGAGCGGTGCGTAACAGCAGTTGCTGTTCCGCCAGTTGCAGCTGCAGACCGGCCGCATCATCGCCACTGACCGCGGCCTGATAGGTGTACCAGCTGTTCAGATTAAACAGGGTCTGGGAAGCGCTGACTTCCAGGCTGCTGAGGTCATAATCTTTATCGGTTTTGACATAGCCACCGCTCACCAGATCAATGGAATCGGCTTCTGAGCTGATGCTGGTCTGGCTGTAAGAAATCTGAGCCTGGGGCAGCAGGGCACCGCGGGCAATAGTAACGTTGTAGCTGTTGGCTTCACGGATCGCACGGGCAGCGGCGATTTCCGCGTCGTTGCTGGCCGCCTGCTGGTAGATGGTGCTAAGGTCCGCCGCATTTGCAGCGCCGGATGCTAACAGTGCAATCGTCAGAGAGAGCAGTTTTTTCATAGGGGTGCCTTTCGCAGCGGGTATGAATTCGTTTGGTCCGAAGGATTCTAACAGAAAAAATCGGTTAAAAATGATGCTGATTGTTCCATAAATAAGAACACAGCGTGCAATAGCTCTGTGTGCTGTTGCAGTACAAACAGGCAATATTCTTATTCAGTAATATAGGTAGGTCAAGTATGGCGCAAAAGCCATTGCAGTATGGCCGCGACGACGTTGAAATTGCAGCGCGTGACGTGGCCTTCAAAGGATTTTTCCGCATTGAGAAAATCCGCCTGCGTCACCGCATGTTTGCCGGCGGCTGGAGCGGTTATTTTGAGCGTGAACTGTTCGAGCGTGGCGAAGCCGTCTGTGTGCTGCTGTTTGATCCACAACGTGATTGTGTGGTGCTGACGGAACAGTTCCGTATTGGTGCGCTGGCCGATGAGCACTCGCCGTGGCTGCTGGAACTGGTCGCCGGTATGGTAGAAGAAGGCGAACAATACGACGAAGTTGCCCGCCGCGAGACGCAGGAAGAAGCCGGTTGTGAGTTCTATAAGCTGCTGCCGATCTGTCGCTACTGGGTGTCTCCCGGTGGCACCAGTGAACGGGTTCAGCTCTACTGTGGTCTGATCGACAGCGATGGCGTGGGCGGCATTCATGGACTGGAAGAAGAGCATGAAGACATCCGCCTGGTGAGTCTCCCGTTCAGTCAGGCATGGGATCTGCTGCAACAGGGTGCCATCAATAACGCGGCAACCATCATGGCCCTGCAGTGGCTGAAAATTCACCATGCAGAACTGGCGGATCAGTACGCAGAGCGATAAATCCAGCCATAATAATGTGAAGTGTGGGGTAGAGCTGGTCGGTAAGATTCGATAATCTGCGCCTCCCGACTGGTAAATGACCTATTCAGACGATCCTTTGTGACCTGTCCGGATAGCAAATAAAGCAGTAAAACACAGGAGTTTCCGTGAAACCCAAACGTTACGTCCCCGATCTGCAGGAAATGGCCGCCCAGTGTGAGGCCAACTATCTGCGTCTGATGCGGTTGGTACCGCATGAGGAGGACGAGCGTGTGTTTGTGATCCGGGGTGAGGGGCACAGCGCAAGAATCCGCCTGCGGGTAGAAGAAGATCATCGTTACACCAGTATGCTGAGCATCAGTCAGGAAGGACTGAACCCAGCCTGGCTGCAGCCGCTGGTGATGCAGGTGCGCATGTATCATGACGCTAATATGGCAGAAGTGACCGGTTATCAGGAACAGAAACGCTTTGACGGCCGTTATCAGTATCCTAATCCGGAAATGCGCTTACCCGATGAGAAAGCCCAGCTGAACCGGTTTCTGGCGGAATGGCTGGAGCATTGTCTGCGCTATGGGTATGCTCAACCAGTGATAACTGTTCAGGAAGGACAGATCACGGTGAGATAGCTGCCAGACTGGCGGTGTAATCCTGACAAGGCTTAACAATTGTGAACTTGGTCGTGGCTGGTGTGATAACTGGCCGATAAAGTCACAAACTAAGACAAAAGCAGCTATCTTTAGCCTAAAGGTAGACGCAATAATACCAATAAACGGGTACCCCTATCCGGGCCGGTACCTGAAAGAACCAGGGACAGAGGTGCAGGTTGTATTCATTGGACTCAGGCAATGCGCTGCGACTGTTACAGATAACGGATACCCACCTGAATGGTCCCGAAGACGGGCACCTGCTGGGTATGAAGACACTTCACAGTATGCGCTGCGTGCTGGAGACAGTGCGTGCCGAGCGTCAGGGAATTGATGCTTTTCTCGTTACTGGTGATCTGTCTCAGGACGGTTCTGTTACTGCCTACCAACACCTGCACGATGAACTCAGGCCCTTCGCCTGTCCGGTCTTCTGGCTGGAAGGCAATCATGATAATCCCGAAGCCATGCAGCAGGTCGCTGCCGGTACTGAACATCTCGAACGTATTATCCGTACCCCACACTGGCAGATCGTTATGCTCAACTCTCAGGTTGAAGGCGCTGTCTACGGACGTCTGGCGTCATCTCAGCTGGCTTTGCTGGAGCAGGCCTTAAAAGAAGCGCCGGATTTGCATACTCTGGTTACCTTTCATCATCATCCGCTCAATATGGGCAGTGAATGGATTGACCGCATCGGTATCAAGAATGCGGATGAATTCCATGAAGTCATTGCCAAGTATCCACAGGTACGCTGCGTGTTGTGGGGACATGTGCATCAGGAAAGCGATCAGATGATTGATGGTGTGCGCTATCTGTCGACGCCATCCACCTGTGTGCAGTTTACGCCGCAGTCGGAAGACTTTTCCGTGGACTGCGCTTCGCCCGGCTACCGCTGGCTGGACCTGCTCGACGACGGCAGCATTGAGACCGGTGTCAGCCGCGTGGAAGGCATCGAATTCGAAGTCGACTATTCCGTGAAAGGATACTGAGGCCAGCGTTGAATTCCCCGGATTTTGGCTGTCTTTATCTGCACGGCTTTCTCAGTTCCCCCCAGTCCGGTAAGGCGCAGCAGACGCTGGACTATTTCCGCCAGCACTATTCCCCTGAACAATTGCTGATCCCGCAATTGCCGTTTGCGCCGGCCGACGCTGCAGAGGTGATGCAGGAGTCGTTACGCGAGCTGCAGCAGAAGTTTCCCCGCGTGATGGTTATTGGCAGTTCACTGGGCGGTTATTATGCCACCTGGCTGTCACAGCAATACGGAATCGATGCGGCGCTGATAAACCCGGCGGTGCGCCCGTTTGACCTGTTTGAGCATTATCTTGGTCCGAATGAGCACTATTACAGTGGTGAAGTTCATGAGCTGACTGAGGTTCATATTGAGCAGCTCAGAGCACTGTATTGTGAGCACATTAATGACCCTGAGCGCCTGCTGCTGTTGTTGCAGACCGCCGATGAAACGCTGGATTACCGTTTTGCTGCTGCTTATTACCGCCAGTGTCCGGGCTGGCTGGAAGCGGGTGGAGATCACAGTTTTCAGTGTTATCCACAACGGCTGCCAATGATTATGCGTTGGGCAGCCCGTCATCTGCCAGAGAGCTGAATGCTGTCCGGCAATTCCCATTGATCGTCCCCTGCCGCTATACTCGCCGACTGTTCAAGGATTCCGCGGCACTCTGAGGTTTGAATGTCAAAGCAATACACAGCGTCATCTATTGAGGTCTTAAGTGGTCTCGACCCGGTACGTAAACGTCCCGGCATGTACACAGATACCACCCGTCCGAACCACCTTGCCCAGGAAGTGATTGATAACTCGGTGGATGAGGCGCTGGCCGGTCACGCCAGCTATGTTGAAGTCACTCTGCACGGCGATGGCTCCATGACGGTGCTGGATGATGGCCGTGGTATGCCAACCGATATTCACCCTGAGCACGGCGTTTCCGGGGTTGAGCTGATTCTCAGTCAGCTGCACGCCGGTGGTAAGTTCTCCAACGATAACTATCAGTTCTCCGGTGGTCTGCACGGTGTGGGCGTATCGGTGGTAAACGCGCTTTCTCAGGTGCTGGAAGTCACCATCTGGCGCGGTGGTGAAGTGTTCCGCATCGGCTTTAAAGATGGCTACAAGGCACTGGACCTGCAGGTGGTAGATACCTGTGCGAAAAAGAAAACCGGCACCAGTGTGCGTTTTCTGCCAGATCCGAAATATTTTGATTCCGCCAAATTCTCTGTGCCGCGCCTCAAACACGTGCTGCGTGCCAAAGCCGTACTGTGCCCGGGCCTGCGCATAAAATTTAACGCGCCGAACGCAGAAGACAGCGCCGAGTGGTATTACGAAGATGGCCTGAAAGATTATCTGAAAGTCCATTCCACCGGTTATGAAGTGACACCGGATGAACCGTTTACCGGCAGCATGACCGGCCAGACCGAAGGTGTGGACTGGGCGGTGCACTGGCAGCCAGAGGGTGGCGAACTACTACAGGAAAGCTATGTAAACCTGATTCCGACGGCTCAGGGCGGTACCCATGTGAATGGTTTCCGCTCCGGCCTGCTGGATGCCCTGCGCGAGTTCTGTGAATTCCGCAATCTGCTGCCGCGCGGCATCAAGCTGACGCCGGACGATCTGTGGGAGCGTTGCTCCTATGTGCTGTCGGCCAAACTGGCTGATCCGCAGTTTGCCGGCCAGACCAAAGAACGTCTGTCCTCCCGTGAAGCGTCAGCGTTTATTTCCGGCGTCGTGAAAGATGCCTTTGCTCTGTGGCTCAACGAGAACACAGCACAGGCGGAAAAAATCGCCGAGCTGGCTATTTCCAGCGCGCAGACGCGTCTGCGTAAATCGAAAACCGTGGCGCGTAAGAAAGTCACTCAGGGTCCAGCTCTGCCGGGCAAGCTGGCCGACTGCAGTGGTCAGGACAGTGAGCGCAGCGAACTGTTTCTGGTGGAAGGTGATTCCGCCGGTGGCTCTGCCAAGCAGGCCCGTGACCGTGAATTTCAGGCCATCATGGCGCTGCGCGGTAAAATCCTGAACACCTGGGAAGTGGAATCAACGCAGATTCTTGCCTCACAGGAAGTACACGACATTGCTGTGGCCCTGGGCATTGATCCGGGATCTGACGATCTGTCCGGACTGCGCTATGGCAAGGTCTGCATCCTCGCCGATGCGGACTCGGATGGTCTGCACATCGCCACGCTGCTGTGTGCTTTGTTTGTACGTCATTTCCGCAGTCTGGTGGCCGGTGGTCACGTCTATGTGGCGATGCCACCTCTGTATCGTATTGATATCGGTAAGGACGTTTATTACGCCCTCGATGAAAGTGAAAAACAGGGCATTCTTGAGCGTCTGAAAGCCGAGAAGAAACGCGGTAAGGTCAACGTACAGCGCTTTAAAGGTCTGGGTGAAATGAACCCGATTCAGCTGCGCGAAACCACCATGGCACCGGACACCCGCCGCCTGGTGCAGCTGACGCTGGAGCCGGGTGACGGCACCAATGAAATGATGGATATGCTGCTGGCGAAAAAACGCGCCGGGGATCGTAAGAGCTGGCTCGAGACCTACGGTAACCAGGCGGAGATCGCCTGACCATAAACCCGTGGCAGAGCCCGGATTGGTAATGGAGAATTTAACGCATGGCGACAGGAATAAGGATGCTGCTGACTGCATTTCTGTGCCTGCTGTTCTCCCAGCTGCAGGCGCAGGAAGCAACGGCAGAGGTGGTACAGGCCGATGTGCTGTTGCTGGTGTCCTGTGAGCCTACGGACCCCGCGGCCCAGATTATTGTTAACACCATCCGCGACCGGTTTGCCCGCCAGGATGAGATCCGTGTGCACCTGCATGTGGAATTTCTCGACAGCGATCATTTTTCCAATGCCGAATATCTGACCGCTTTCCGTAACCTGCTCGCCTACCGGCACGATAACTTCGGTGACACCTACGACCTGGTTATGACCGCCGGCGATTCGGCCTTGCGCCTGATCGCTGATCAGTATGAATTTTTTCGCCGCCCGCCGGTGGTATTTCTCGGCGCCAGTAACGCCGACCTGATCCGCCGGGTCCGTAAAGACGGTGACTTTACCGGCTTACCCGACGTGTTGCCGGTGTATGAGTTTATCTCACTGATGCGCTACCTGTTTCCGGGAGCCAACAATATTCATGTTATTGATGACGGCACAGAGGGGCAGGAACAACATTACCGGGCATTGGCAGTGGCCGCGGAAAGTCTCGACGTCAAACTGGTGCTGCACGATCTCAGCCAGTTGAGCTGGGCAGAGCTTACGCAGCAGCTGAGTCAGATACACAATCAGCCGCTGCTGCTGCTCTCCGCCCACCAGGATGGTCAGGGCGTACAGTTGTCGTTGCCGCAGGCGATGGAAAGAATCAGCACACAGTCGGGCAGTCCGGTCTGGTCTCTGTGGCAGCAGGGTGTCGGTGACGGGCTGGCAGGAACCGTTTTCACGGATGTCGGAGATGCTGCCTCTATGGCGGTGCAACTGGCGCAGGAGATACTGGCGGGACATCCGGCCAGAGATATTCCGGCAGAGTGGCAGACCCACTACAAAACGCTGGTGGATATGAAGGTGCTGGAAAAGTACGGCCTGCAGGATGTCAGCCTGCCGAAAAGTGTCATCGTGATCAACGATGCACCGGCTTTTTATGAAGAGTACAGCGGAGCGGTCATCTTCAGTGGGCTGATCATATTTATTCTGATTGCCTTTCTGCTGCTTTTTTATCTTGAAACCCGTCGCCGTCGCCTGAGTGATATACAGCTGAATCAGCGTACCGACCTGATGCGCAATATTATCGATTCGGTACCGGACCTGATGTTTTATAAAGATACTCAGGGACGTTATGTGCTGAGTAACCGCCGCTACAATGAATTTTTCGGTATCAATCCGATAGGTCTCAACGACTATGAGGTGTTTGATAAAGACACCGCCGAATATTTCCGCCAGAAAGATCGTGAAGCGATTGCCCGCAAAGGCGGCGATACCAACGAAGAGTGGGTGCATGGCGCTGACGGTTCAACCATGCTGATCGAAACCAAAAAAACGCCTATCTACAGCCCGGACGGTGAATTACAGGGTGTATTTGGTTTAAGCCGTGATATCACCGCCCTGAAAAAAGCGCAGGAAAATCTCGAACATATTGCGCACCACGATGTTCTCACCGGATTGCCTAACCGCCTGTTGCTGAATAAACGTCTTGAGTATGCGCTGCAGTTATCCCGTCGCAGCGGAGAATCTCTGGCGGTGGTGTTTATCGACCTCGACCGTTTCAAAGATATTAACGACACCATAGGTCATGATATCGGTGACCTGCTGCTGAAAGACGTAGCGCAGCGACTGAATGCCAATGTACGGGATTCTGATATCTGTGCACGTCTGGGCGGCGATGAATTTGTTATCGTTCTGACTCAGGTCGATACACCGGAAAAAATTCAGGAAAAATGTGAACAGCTGCTGCAGGTGATTTCGCGTCCGTACAGCTTGCAGAGTCATATGCTGAGCGTGTTTGCCAGTGCCGGTATCAGTATCTATCCGGAACACGGTAACCGGGTTGATGAACTGATACGGAACGCCGATGCCGCCTTGCATAAAGCCAAAGAGCTGGGGCGTAACCGCTACTGCTACTACCACCGTGAGCTGACCGATAGCATTCACTCACGAATGTCGCTGGAACAGGACATGCGCTCGGCCATGGAAAGTCATCAGTTCCTGTTGCATTATCAGCCACAGTTTCACGTCGGCGAAAACCGGCCGCGGCGGGGGGAAGCACTGCTGCGCTGGATTCATCCGGTACGCGGATCCATCTCGCCGCTGGATTTTATTCCATTGGCTGAAACAACCGGCATGATTGTGGAGTTAGGTTACTGGGTCGTACGCTCTGCCTGTCAGCAGTTTATGTTCTGGCGCGAGCAGGGTCTGGAGCTGGATAAAATTGCCGTCAACGTTTCGGCTATTCAGATCAACGCCAGCTTTGCCAATACCATAGCCGGCATCATGGACCATCTGGATTTCCGCCCAGAGTGGCTGGAGCTGGAAGTGACCGAAAGTCTGATGATGTCCGGTACCACCGAGGTAAATCAGCAGGTACATAAGCTGCGTGAAATGGGTGTGGAATTCGCTATTGATGATTTCGGTACCGGTTATTCATCTCTGAGCAAAATTAAATCCATGCCGGTCACTGTGCTGAAAATTGATCAGTCGTTTGTACGTGATATTAACGATGACGTGAACGATTACGAAATTATCCGTGCCATTGTGTTAATGGCTAAAAGCCTGGGTCTGACCGTCGTCGCTGAAGGCGTTGAACGGCAGGAACAGGAAGAGACGCTGTACCGGATTGGTTGTGAGTGGATGCAGGGTTACCACTACGCACGTCCGATGGATGGCAACAGTTTTTATCAGCAATATGCCAGCGCAGACTGAGGTCTGCCGGCAGAAAATTTAACCGCCTGCAGGAATATTGTATTAAATACTCCTGAGATAAACCTGACTCTGAGGAACTATGACAGATCAGATCAGCTATACCGACGACGGCGTTGAACGTCAGTCCTTAAAACAGTACACCGAAAGTGCGTACCTGAATTATTCCATGTACGTTATTCTCGACCGTGCATTGCCTCACGTTGGTGACGGTCTTAAGCCGGTGCAGCGGCGTATTATTTATGCCATGAGCGAGCTGGGGCTTAAGCATACGGCCAAGTATAAAAAGTCCGCACGTACGGTCGGTGACGTACTGGGTAAATACCACCCGCATGGTGACAGTGCCTGTTATGAGGCCATGGTGTTAATGGCACAGCCATTTTCTTACCGTTATCCGTTAGTGGATGGTCAGGGTAACTGGGGTGCGCCGGATGATCCGAAATCCTTCGCCGCCATGCGTTATACCGAAGCCAAGCTGGCAGCTTATTCAGAAGTGCTGCTCAGTGAGCTGGGCCAGGGCACGGTGGAATGGCAGCCGAACTTTGACGGCACCATGGATGAACCGGTCACCCTGCCAGCGCGTCTGCCAAATGTATTATTAAACGGCACCACAGGTATCGCCGTAGGTATGGCGACGGATATTCCGCCACACAATATCCGTGAAGTGGCCAGTGCCTGTATCCGTCTGCTGGATGAACCATCAGCTTCCATCGAAGATCTGTGTGAGCATGTCATGGCTCCTGATTTTCCGACCGAAGCCGAAATTATTACGCCGCGCGAAGAGCTGCGTAAAATGTATCGTGATGGTCGCGGCTCGGTAAAAATGCGTGCCGTTTATCATAAAGAAGACGGTGATATTGTTATTACCGCGCTGCCACACCAGGTTTCCGGTGCGAAAATTCTGGAGCAGATTGCGGCTCAGATGCAGGCGAAAAAACTACCACTGGTAACCGACCTGCGTGACGAATCGGATCATGAAAATCCGACCCGACTGGTGATTGTGCCGAAATCCAACCGTGTTGATACCGATGCAGTAATGGCGCATTTATTTGCCACCACGGATCTGGAACGCAACTACCGCGTTAACATGAACGTGATTGGTCTGGACGGTCGCCCACAGGTTAAAGACCTGAAGACCATGCTGACCGAATGGCTGACTTACCGTACTGAAACCGTACGACGCCGTCTGCAGCATCGTCTGGATAAAGTTCTGGCGCGCCTGCATATTCTTGAAGGTTTATTGGTTGCCTTCCTCAATATTGACGAAGTGATTGAAATCATTCGTCGCGAAGACGAACCTAAACCTGTGCTGATGCAGCGCTTTGGTATCAGTGATACACAGGCTGAAGCCATCCTCGAATTAAAACTGCGCCATTTGGCCAAGCTCGAGGAAATGAAAATCCGCGGCGAGCAGGATGAGCTGGAAAAAGAACGCGAAAATCTGGAAAAAACTCTGGGCTCCGAGCGTCGTCTGAAGACCCTGATCAAAAAAGAAATTACCGCCGACGCTGAACAGTATGGTGATGAACGTCGTTCACCGGTTGTGGTGCGTGGTGAAGCAAAAGCCTTCAGTGAAACCGAACTGGTGTCTGCTGATCCGGTGACCATTGTGCTGTCGGATAAAGGCTGGGTACGTGCCGCCAAAGGCCACGATATTGATTGCGAAAACCTGAGCTACAAAGCCGGCGATAAATTCCTTACCAGCTCACAGGGTAAATCCAATCAGAATGCGATTTTCCTCGACACCACAGGACGTTCCTACAGCCTGCAGGCGCACACACTGCCATCGGCACGCGGTCAGGGCGAGCCATTAACCGGTCGTCTGACACCGCCTTCAGGTGCCACTTTCATCAGTACTCTGATGGGTAAAGATGAAGATCAGTATCTGTTGTGTACTGATGCCGGTTACGGTTTTATCGGCACCATTGCCGATATGCAGAGCAAAAACAAAGCCGGTAAGAATTTAATTACCGTGCCGGATAATGCCCGTGTATTAAATCCTGCTGCTATTGTCGATCCGGAAAAATCCTGGATTGCCGCGGTCAGCAACGAAGGCCGCATGCTGGTCTTCCCGGCTGCGGATCTGCCACAGATGGCGCGCGGTAAGGGCAACAAGATGATCAGCATTAACAGCGCTAAAGCAGCTGCGCGGGAAGAGCTGATGGTTGGAGCTGTGGCCTTCGGTCAGGAAGATACGCTGCTGGTTTACGCCGGTAAGCGTCATCTGAAGATGAAGTTTGCAGATCTTGAACACTATCTGGGTGAACGTGGTCGTCGTGGTAATAAACTGCCGCGTGGCTTCCAGAATGTGGATGCGATGGAAGTGGTGGGTAAAGACTGACCTCAGCCTTTGTCTTAAGCCATAACAAAAACGGGAGCTGATGCTCCCGTTTTGTTTCTGATCATGGCCTTCCTGAGGCCGTCTTCAGGATCAGAGTATTTCCACTTCAAAGCCGGCACTGTTCTGCGCGGCGACTTCAGCCATTAAATCCCGTGTCGTCAGAGGGTGAGCCTCCAGCCAGCCGTCGGGCATTTTTACCGTGAGTTTCTTATCCTGGCTGATCAGCTCCGGTACTGGTACCGGATAGGCACCGCGGCTGTGGTTCAGCGTCACGGCAAGACGCAGCAGGCGGGACAGTTTCATGGCGACCGGCTGGCGCGCTGCAGCAACCTCTGCAAACAGTTCGTCATTCAGCTTACGGCGGTGGCTGCGCACCAAAGCAGCCAGTTTGGCCTGTCCCTGACGGGTAAAGCCGAGCATATCAGCGTGTTGCAGCAGGTAAGCACCGTGTTTATGGAAGCTGCTGTGGGAAATTGCCAGGCCGATTTCATGCAGTTGCGCTGCCCAGCCAAGAAAGGCTTCCGCCATGCCATCCAGCTTCCATTCGCCTTTAACCTGACGGAACATGGCGAGCGCCATGTCTTTAACCCGTTCGGCCTGAGCCTGGTCGACATAAAAGCGCTCACACATGCCATCCACGGTACGCTGGCGCACATTTTCGTGGGCCGAGCGGCCGGTCAGATCCCATAAAGCGCCTTCGCGCAGGGCGCCGTCGGAGTAGATCATGCGTTCCGGCTCAAAGATGTTGAACACCGCGGTCAGAATCGCCAGACCGCCGATGAATACCTGACGGCGTTCCGGTTTGACGCCCGGCAGGGCCACGTCATCCACGGTTGCATACTGCAGCATCTGTTTACGCAGCTTCTTCAGACCGGAGGCCGTGATGCCTTCGGCTTCCCAGCCGTTTTCAACCAGCGCCTGCTCTGCCGCCCGAATGGTGCCGGAAGAACCGACCACATTGACCCAGCCGAGCTTCTTATAGTTGGACTCAATGTTCAGCAGTTCCTGACTGGCGGCGGACACGGCGTCATTAAAACGTTCTTCGGTAATCGCCCCGTCCGGAAAAAAGCGCCGGGTGAAGGACACACAGCCCATGTGCAGGCTTTCCAGTGCCAGCGGTTCAAAGCGTTCACCGATGATGAATTCGGTACTGCCGCCACCGATATCGACGACCAGACGCTTGCCGGCATCATCGGCCAGGGTGTGTGACACGCCGAGGTAGATCAGACGCGCTTCTTCGCGTCCGGCGATGACTTCGATGGGGTAGCCCAGTACTTCTTCAGCACGGCTGATGAATTCTTTACGGTTGCGCGCAGCACGCAGGGCGTTGGTGGCCAGCACAGAGATGCGGCTGCCGTCCATGCCCTGCAGGCGCTGGCCGAATTCGCGCAGGCAGTCGATACCGCGCTGCTGAGCTTCTTCAGACAGGATGCCTGCGGCATCAAGGCCAGCGCCAAGCTGTACCTTCTGGCCACGTTTCTCGATGGTGCGGATTTCGCCCTGAAATTCCTGGGCAATAACCATATGGAAGCTGTTAGAACCCAGATCTACGGCAGCGATGAGATCGTCCGGGGTTCCTTGGGTGTCCGTCATATATGATTCCTGAAAGTACTGTTCCACTGTCTAAAATACCAGCCACGGGGCCATCAATACAGGCGTCAGGTCAGTAAAACCGCAGCTGTCAGACAGTTTAGGCAAGTTGCTGGCGGGATTCTGATACCCGAGTGGAATATTCAGTAATTGATTCCGGACAAAGCCGGGTTACAATGCCACCAGTAACTGATGAATTATTCCACAGGGGAAACACATGAGCGATAACATCCTTGCCGTAACTGACGACTCTTTTGATGCTGACGTACTGGGTTCTGACCTGCCTGTTCTGGTTGATTTCTGGGCAGAATGGTGTGGTCCGTGCAAAATGATCGCGCCGGTACTGGAAGAGATCGCTGATGAGTACGAAGGCAAACTGAAGATTGCCAAGCTGAACATCGATCAGAACGAAGCGACTGCGCCTAAGTTCGGTATCCGTTCTATTCCAACTCTGATTCTGTTCAAAAACGGCAACGCCGAAGCTACCAAAATTGGTGCAATGAGCAAATCTGAGCTGACTGCATTCATCGAGCAGGCTCTGTAAGGGCTGAGATCGTCAGTCAAATGCCTGATAAAAACACTCTGTTATCAGGCAATCTTTTTGTAAAAAAGGCGAAATAGCGCCTTTTTTACGCTGGACACCCGGATTTATTCTGTCTATAGTCATTGCACGTTCGGGGTTCACCCGTAACGCCCTCTTCCTGATTAATCATCGATAAATCTTCATTAACCGCCATTACGCAATCTCTATCTATGAATCTTTCCGATCTTAAGCTGAAGTCCGTCCCTGAATTGTTAGAAATCGCACGGGATATGGGACTGGATAACGTCAGCCGCACGCGCAAACAAGACATCATTTTCGCGATCCTGAAGCATCACGCGAAAAGCGGTGAAGACATTTACGGCGACGGTGTTCTGGAGATTCTGCAGGACGGTTTTGGTTTTCTGCGCAGCGCCAACAGTTCTTACCTGGCAGGCCCTGACGATATTTATGTATCTCCAAGCCAGATCCGCCGTTTTAACCTGCGTAAAGGTGATGAAGTAGCCGGTAAAATCCGTCCGCCAAAAGAAGGCGAACGTTACTTTGCGCTGCTGAAGGTTGCTCAGATTAATGGCGATAAGCCGGAAAACACCAAAAACAAAGTACTGTTTGAAAACCTCACGCCGCTGTTCCCGCAGGAGCGTTTTGTTCTCGAACAGGGTAATGGTTCCACTGAAGATCTGTCCTCCCGTGTACTCGATCTGGTGGCACCGATCGGTAAAGGTCAGCGTGGTCTGATTGTTGCGCCGCCAAAAGCCGGTAAAACCATGCTGCTGCAAACCATTGCACAGTCCATTACCCGCAACAGCCCTGATTGTGACCTGATCGTTCTGCTGATCGATGAGCGTCCGGAAGAAGTAACCGAAATGAAGCGCTCTGTGCGCGGTGAAGTGGTTGCTTCCACCTTCGATGAACCACCGGCCCGTCACGTACAGGTTGCTGAAATGGTTATCGAAAAAGCCAAACGTCTGGTTGAACACAAACATGACGTGGTTATTCTGCTCGACTCCATTACCCGTCTGGCCCGCGCCTATAACACCGTAATCCCTTCCTCCGGTAAAGTTCTGACCGGTGGTGTGGATGCCAACGCACTGGAAAAACCAAAACGTTTCTTTGGTGCTGCGCGTAATGTTGAAGAAGGCGGCTCGCTGACTATTATCGCTACCGCTCTGGTTGATACCGGTTCTAAAATGGACGAGGTTATTTACGAAGAGTTTAAAGGTACCGGTAACCAGGAACTGCACCTCGACCGTAAAGTGGCTGAAAAACGTATTTACCCAGCCATCAATATCCGTCGTTCCGGCACCCGTCGTGAAGATATGATGTTTGATGAAAGCTCGCTGCAGCGTCTGTGGATTCTGCGTCGCCTGCTGACTGAAATGGAAGACGTTGCCTCCATCGAATTCCTGCTCGATAAACTGCGTCAGACCAAAACCAATGACGAGTTCTTCGATAATATGCGCGGCGGAAAGTAAGTTTCACCGTGTTATAAAAAAGCCTCTCCGGAGGCTTTTTTATTGCCTGTTAAATACCTTTTTCAGATGTCTGTAAGGCCTGTACCAGGCGTAATTCCAGCCGGTGTTTTACTTTCAGATACTCGATCATATTCTGTTGTCCGGGTAATTGAATATCGTTAATAAATACCGGGTAATTATTATTACTGGTACGGCGTTTTAGAACCGCCCGGATCAGTTCTGAATAGAGCTCATCGCCGTATTGCCACTGGCTGAATTCAGCACCATCGCAATAAAAAGTCACCTGATTCTCACTGTCGAATACTGCACGCAGATCAATGGCACTGTTCTGCTGTGGCAGGTCAGGCAGCTTGCGCCGCACCAGTTCAAATTCAATGCTTTTGGCTTTTCGCTTAAGTTCAAACAGCAGTATTTTACGCATCTGTTCACGACTGCTTTTTCGTACCCAGCGTTCGTCTACCTGACGTAAAAATCTCAGTACCGGGCGCAGCCAGTATTCGCTGCTGCCTTCCTGATCCGGCCATTGCTGATGCAGCAGTGCGCCTTTTTCATCAATAAAGTAAAAAAACAGCCGGCCTTCGCGCCGCCAGTAAAATATCTGCCACAGACCCGGCTTTGCCTGTTCAAAGGCAACCCGTATCGGGCTGTTGATCAGGGCACTCTGATCCAGGGTGTAATTGACAAAGCTGCGTGCCGGACGCGACAGCAGCGAGAGTAATTTATTGGGGTTTTCAGCAATGCGCAGCTGCATACCGTCCCGGCTGTTTTCCAGCAGATACCAGACTTCAGCGGCTTCGATAATGTAGGGCGCTTTCGGCTGTTCAAGAAAGTGTGTGAGTACATCGGACAGCAGTTTGTCGATACGCAGGCGAATGGTACTGGCCCTGGATGCGCAGTGACAGCTGACCTGGAACGGCGGCCAGCCTTCTTTCTGCGCATAGGGTAATTGTTGCAACATCAGCTGCAGACACTGACCGATGGCCGCGGGGCCACTGAAACGGTCTACCTGCCATTCGCCCCAGCTGTTTATGGTAATCAGATCCAGTGTCAGGATTAAATTTTCCCGCGCCGAGCTGTAGCCCAGAGCATCGTCACGGTTGCTCAGTTTCTGCATACCACGGCGGCTTAATTCGTGCTGCGGATCGACACCGACGTTAATGTGCAGATGCCAGCTTCTGGGTCTGGCGCTGCGGCGGAAATCACTGCTGAGCGGACGGTACGGCTGCAGGTCGAGAATATCCTCCACCACTTCTTTCAGTTCGTATTTACTCAAAGGATTGTGAGTCGGATAAATCGCTGTGCGGGTATAGTTTTCCAGCAGACCATTCACCCGCGCAAAGCACAGCAGCTCGATCAGGCTGGGGGATTGTTTCAGCACCTGGCGCTGTTCACTGTCGGCGTCATCACTGCGGTAAAACACGCCGGGGATCAGCTGCCAGATGTCATCTTTCAGATTCAGTGCCATTTTTTCCTGCCCCATGGCTGGGGTGATTCCCGGATTGATATCGGTGATCTTGCCCGGGCGACTGTCGAAGGCGGCGTACAGCCGGTTACCTAAGGTCTGGGTGTCCTGCTTGCTGATGTGCAGTTTCGGCGCGTATTTCTGGCTGAAGGCTGCGAGAAAACGGTAAGTGCCGAGCATTTCACTGATCAGCGCATTGCGTTCGGCGGCAATGCGGTGCGGCGACCAGTCCGGGCGCTGATCCAGTTCCTGAATGTAGCTCTGGCTCCAGCCCCACTGCTGGCAAAGCTCACGCATGCTCTGCGCACGCCAGCTGTTGTGCTGGCTTTTGCTCAGTTCAGACAGCGGCAGGCGGGCTTTGAAATAAAAGGCGCGCCGGGCCAGCTCAACCCGTTCATGATTGCCTTCGCTTTCCAGCTGGCGGGTGATACGCGTCAGCATCAGCAGGTAGGCATCATTGCTGCCGGCGTCGGTAATGCCGTCGTGAACCTGCTGCTTCAGGTCCCAGCACAGTGGCCGGATGTTCGGATACTGACCGGCATAGTGGCGTGTGATCAGCAGCTTCAGCAGAGATTTATACGGATCTTTCAGGCCTTTGTTCAGCTGCCACAGCCCGGCGCCGACAAACTCGGCAGCGGGAATGGACGGCATCGCACCGAAGTCGAGCCAATGGTCGGCATTGACTCTGTGGTTGTCCTGCAGGGTGCGCCACCAGTCAGCGGCGCGGCGTTCCTGATCGCAGGGCGTCAGCCACCATCGTGGCTGGCGTCCGGCGAGCCACAGTGAGCTGCGGTAAAACTCGTCCAGCAACAGCATATGCTGGGTGCTGCCGCAGTCATCGCCATCGGCATCGTGGCTGTTGCCGCTGCGGAAACGGGTTAAGTTCATCAGAAAGATATGCAGCTCGACATTCATATCCGCGGCCCAGCGCTCAATGCGTTTGCATTTGTCCTGCAGCTCACTGATTTCCGGCTCTGATAAGGACTCGTCGTAACACAGCCAGACGTCCAGATCGCTGCAGCGGGCCTGGGCCAGAGAGCCGAGGCTGCCCATCATATAAATGCCGGCAATCTGTTGCTGGGAGAATCCCCGTGGTACCTGAATGCCACGGGCAATGGCCTGCAGCGCCTCTTCAGCGCTACGGCTGGCCGTGTAATGCGCAACCCCGCAGGGCACATGGCTGTTGATAAAACCAGGCAGGCGCGGGTGATTCAGATGGAACAGCAGGGGTAGGGCATCCAGTACCAGACGCTGACGTCTGACCATCAGCCCACGGGCAATCTCCAGCCGGGCGGCGTTCAGTTGCAGGAAAGCCGTGTGCCACTGGTGAATCTGACTGGCGCTGATAAGAGAGGACGGGGATGCTGTCATCCCCTGAGTATAGACAGGCCTTACGGCGACGGTAAAAAACCCGCCACCGTAGGGAAATCTGGCCTTAAAGGGTAAAGCAGATAAAGATCTTGCGGCATGGGATGGTTACTTCCCAGGTACCTTCAAAACCGGCCGGAACGATAAAACGGTCGCCAGCTCGCACGGTTTTGGCGTTGCCTTCCAGATCCGTAACAATGCTTTCACCTTCCAGAATTTCGCAGTATTCCGGGCCGCTGAAGCTGACCTTGTATTTACCTGGCTGGGAGCGCCATTCGCCGCCATCAAAGGTACCGTTACCGGTTTCTGTGATGTAGTCAGTGCGCGCCCACTGGGCCGGGTCACCGCTGATGATTTTTTCAGCATCAGGACGGTATTCTTCAATATTTGCGTCAGCACCGGCATAGCCCGGAACGATATCAATAATCACGGTTCACTCCTTACATTGGATAAAACCGTTACTGCTTACTTCATCAGTGCCTTAACGTAGTTTGGCAGAGCAAAGGACGCGACGTGGACGTCGGCGTTGTAGTAACGGGTGTCGAAGCCTGCGGCGTCGATCCGTGACTGAATCTGCTCAGCGGTCTGACGACGCAGACTGCTATCATCACTTGCCCATGCCAGCGTCATAAATCCCCCTATGTAGGTAGGAACCGGCATCACATAGAAGCTGTTATCGGCGTAAATTTTACTCAGGCGTTTATGTGTGGTGGCGATTTCATCCCCCTGCATAAAGGGAACACCGTTCTGAGCCACCATAATGCCGCCTTCAGCGAGGCAATTGTTCTTTTCATCAGCATAAAAGTCGGACGTGAACAGCACTTCGCCCGGGCCAATGGGATCGGTGGAGTCGGAAATAATTACGTCGAATTTTTCGCTGCAATTGGCCACAAAGTCCTTTCCGTCGGCGATTACGATATTCGCACGCGGATCATCAAAAGCGCCTTTGGAGTGATTCGGGAAATACTCTTTGCACATGTCGATCACGCTCTGATCGATCTCAACCTGAGTGATGTGCTCAATGTTCTTATGGCGCGAAACTTCGCGCAGAATGCCGCCATCACCGCCGCCGATGATAAGTACGCGCTTAGGGTTCGGGTGTGCGAACAGCGGTACATGAACCATCATTTCGTGATAAATAAATTCGTCTTTTTCGGTAGTCTGTACCACACCGTCGAGCAGCATCACGCGACCCATAAACGGGGTGTTCACAATTTCCAGATGCTGGTGTCCGGTATTCACTTCAAACAGTTGTTCAGTCACTTCGAATGACTGGGCGTAGCCCTGATACAGGGTTTCGGAAACCACTTTTTTATCAGACATCAGATTACCTCCGGCTGCGTTGAGTTTGCGCGGAGTATAACGGATTTGGACAGGGGCTGAAGGTTAAGGCGCGGATAAAACAACGCCGCAGTCCATATTGAATGGTTCTGCGGCGTATTTCAGGGCTGACTGATCAGGCTATCAGGAAGCGCTGGCCAGCGTCGCCAGCAGAATACTCTGCGCCAGAACCGGCTCTTCGCCGTCAGCAGGGTGGGCGCGCACGTAGGTGCCATCCTGCTGCAGATCCCAAGCCTGGCAGTTGTCTGCCATATAGATCGCCAGCTCGGACTTCATGCGTTCCTTGAGTTTGTTGTTCTCAATCGGGAAGGCAGTCTCTACCCGGTTGAGCAGATTGCGCTCCATCAGGTCGGCACTGGCAGCGTAGATTTCGTCTTTGCCGTTGTTGAGGAAGTAGTACACCCGGGTATGTTCGAGGAAGCGGCCAACCACGGAACGCACACGGATGTTTTCCGATACGCCTTCAACACCGGGGCGCAGACAGCACATACCTCGGATAATCAGCTCCACTTTAACCCCGGCCTGAGCAGCGCGGTACAGGGCGCGGATGACTTTCGGTTCCGTCAGGCCGTTGGCTTTCATGCGGATCAGGGCTTCACGGCCGGCTTCCGCGTGTTCGCGTTCACGGTCGATCATCTCGATCAGCTTTTTATGCAGAGTGAAGGGCGCATGAAACAGCTTTTTAATACGCAGCGCTTCGCCCATACCGGTGAGCTGCTGGAACACCTTATGGACATCTTCACCAATGGAATCGTCGCAGGTCATAAAGCTGTAGTCGGTATAAGCGCGGGCGTTACCGGCGTGGTAGTTACCTGTGCCCAGGTGCACATAGCGTTTGTACTTGTCGCCTTCCTTGCGCACGATCAGCATCATTTTGGCGTGGGTTTTATAGCCCACCACGCCATACACCACCACGGCACCGGCTTCCTGCAGACGGTTGGCGAGGTAGAGGTTTTCTTCTTCGTCAAAGCGCGCGCGCAGTTCAATAACCACGGTCACTTCTTTGCCGTTACGGGCAGCGTCCACCAGAGCGTTAACGATTTCTGATTTGGCACCGGTACGGTACAGAGTCTGTTTGATCGCACGTACCGCCGGATCTTTCGCCGCTTCGCGCAGCAGATCCACAACCGGAGTAAACGACTCAAACGGATGCAGCAACAGCACGTCTTTCTCGCGGATACTTTCAAAAATGCTTTTATTGAATTTGATGTGTTTGGGCAGACCCGGCGTAAACGGCGTGTACTGCAGATCCGGGCGATTGATCTGACCGATCACTTCCATCATGCGGCCGAGGTTAACCGGACCATTCACCCGGTACAGATCGTTCTGCTCCAGACTGAACTGATGCAGCAGGAAATTAGCCAGTTCTTCCGGACAGTTATCGGCCACTTCCAGACGCATTTCTTCACCGAAATTACGCGAGTGCAGTTCGTCTTCCAGTACGCTGGCGAGGTCAGCAGTGTCGTCGTGATCCAGTTCAAGGTCAGCGTTACGGGTTACGCGGAACTGATAACAGCCTTTCACCGTCATGCCAGGGAATAGATCGTCGGCGTATTCGTGAATCATGGATGACAGGAAAATAAAATTATCACCGCCGTCACACAGTTCATCGGGAATCCGCACAATGCGTGGCAGCGAGCGCGGTGCCGGAATAATCGCCATACCGGTCTGACGGCCAAAGGCGTCTTTGCCTTCCAGGGCGACGATAAAATTCAGGCTTTTATTTACCAGGCGCGGGAACGGGTGCGACGGGTCGAGACCAATCGGGCTGACCAGTGGCTGCACACTTTCTTCAAAATAAGCGCGTACCCATTCGCGCTGGGCGTCGGTCAGATCGGCGCGGCGCAGGAAGTGAATATTTTCCGCTTTCAGCGCTGGCAGCAGGGTATCGTTGAGAATGTGATACTGGCGCTCAACGGTAGCGCTGCACAGGGTGTGAATGGCACTCAGCACCTGCTGTGGGTGCATACCATCCGCACCTGCCTGTTCACGTGCATAAGCCAGCTGCTGCGTCAGGTTAGCAACGCGGACTTCGTAAAATTCATCGAGGTTTTTACTGAAAATACACAGGAAAAATAACCGGTCCAGCAGCGGATGGCGTTCGTCCAGCGCCTGCTCCAGCACCCGGATATTAAATTGCAGATGCGATAATTCCCGGTTGATGTAGAGCTCAGGGCTGTTCAGGTCGATCACTTTTTCTTCGCTGCTGGCTTCGGCCATAGGATTTCCTTTCGGGCAGTGCAGTTTTTTCAGTTATTTCCCGGGCTGCGGCTCAGCCGTTCAGCCACTGGGCGTATTGTTTTGCGTAATAGGTCAGAATGCCATCGGCACCAGCGCGTTTAATACAGGTCAGGGATTCCACCATAATGGCTTCGTCGTCCAACCAGCCGTTCATTGCGGCGGCTTTCTGCATGGCGTATTCGCCACTCACCTGATACACGAAAGTCGGTACCTGAAATTCGTCTTTAACACGGCGCACGATATCCAGATACGGCATACCCGGTTTTACCATCACCATGTCGGCACCTTCACCCAGATCGAGGGCCACTTCGTGCAGCGCTTCGTTGCTGTTGGCCGGGTCCATCTGGTAGTTGTACTTGTTGCCTTTGCCGAGGTTACCGGAAGAACCAATGGCGTCACGGAACGGGCCATAGTAAGCCGATGCGTACTTGGCGGAGTACGCCATGATGCGGGTGTTCACAAAGCTTTCTTCTTCCAGTGCTTCACGGATATCACCGATACGGCCGTCCATCATGTCGGACGGTGAAACGATATCGGCACCGGCTTCAGCGTGGGACAGCGCCTGTTTTACCAGAGTGTCGACGGTGCGGTCATTCAGTACGTAGCCGTCCTGATCAATAATGCCGTCCTGACCATGCGTGGTGAACGGGTCGAGCGCCACGTCAGTCATAACGCCCATTTCCGGTACGGCATCTTTCACGGCACGCACTGCGCGCTGAATCAGACCATTCGGGTTGAAGGATTCTTCGGCAAATTCACTTTTTGCATCGGCCGGGGTGTAAGGGAACAGGTCAATGCAGGGAATACCCAGCTGATACAGTTCCTTAACTTCTTTTACCAGCTCATCAATCGACAGACGTTCGATACCAGGCATGGAAGAAATCGGTTCACGTTCCTGATGGCCTTCCATCACAAACATCGGATAAATCAGATCGTCAGTGGTCAGCGTGGTCTCGCGCATCAGCCGGCGGGAAAAATCATCGCGGCGCATACGGCGCATGCGGGTTTCCGGGAAAAAGCGTTGAGCATCGCTGAAAGCCATGGGAGATCTCCTGATCTGGATGTCTGGGGGGAAGTAAGAATTATGGCTATTTTAGCGCGAAACCGCGCTGATTTACCGCAACTTTATATTCCACAGGCAGTATAGGCCGTTGCAAAACGACTGCACTTTGCCGGGCAAATATGACGGGAATATGTCATTGCGGCATACCGTGTTAACGATATTTTTCTTCCAGCGTGCTGATGGTGTCGTTGGCTATGCGCAGACTTTCCAGCAGGTCGAGCAGGTTGTAATCCAGGCTGACGTTCAGATGTGTTTTCTGGCCATCAAAGAAATCCGGGTTTTTACCCTGAAACTGCAGACCCAGAGTCAGCGAACCGTCTTCGCTGTATTTAACGTTCGACTGCAGCTGATCGTACTGATAATTCTCCAGAGCCTGCATGGCCATGCCGACCGCCGCGTTGGTTTGTCCCATGCTTTCCGAAGTGGAATTTTTATAGCGGATGGTACCGCCGGGCTGACGGGCGAACAGTGCACCCTGCGGCACCCGCACACCATCTTTGGTCAGTTCAAACGGCAGCAGACCATCAAGCAGGCCGGTGGCGTTGACCTCTGCTGAGGATTCCAGCGCCGCGACCTGTGACAACTGAATATGCTCCAGACCGATACCGAAAGAATTCACCTCTTTGCGGCTGTCGAATTTCACTTCCGGAATATGAATACGGCCACCCAGTACGCTGGTGTGCACTTCATAAATATCACTGAACACGTAAGAGAAATCCGCCGGAATCCGGGTCTGGCTGCGCGCCAGTAAATCGGTAAATTCCACCCCGGGGTTGAGGCTGTCGCCACTGATCTGCGCGTCCAGCAGATAGTCACCATTAAACGGGCGGCGCAGGGCAAACAGGCCGTTCCATTTATCCAGCGCGATGCTGCTGTCGTAGGTGAGACTGAGGTTGTCCGCGCGCAGCATCAGATCCGGAGTGACTTCCGTTTTGCCATCCACGGTTTGCCAGTCGGCCCAGCCCTGCCCGGCGATGGAACCGGAAAGCAGCTCGACTTTGGTCAGCGCCAGCATTTCTTCCACACCCATGGCGTCCCAGTTCAGCGGCGTGTCGTTAAGGTGCCACTGCAGCGAACCACTGCCGGAATCCAGATCGTGCTGCAGTCTTAAACGCAATGCGGCCTGGTGATTGGCGGCGGTGACATCGAAGCGGCCACTCAGGTTATTCAGACTTTTAATGGTCGAGCTGTTGCGCGCAATCAGGCTGTCGCTGATGCCGTAGCTGATATTCAGCGGACCACTGAACTGTGCGTCCGGCACCGGCCATTCGCCAATATGGGATTTGGCCAGTGCCAGATGCACATCGCACAGTGCCCGCACGCCGGTCGGCGGGAAAAATGGCTGACAGGATAATTCCGCCGGCTGGAATACCAGCTTTGATGCTTCGCGGATATTTTTCTGTTTTTTGGATTTCAGCGTAAAGGCACGGGCCTGAATTTTAAGCGGCAGATTCGCCGCACGACTGTGCTGTGCCAGCTGTTCCGGCGTCAGATCACTGAGGTTACCGTTCATGGATAACTGCGGCACGATATCCAGGGTCATGTCGAGCGGTTGCCAGTTGTCACCCGGTATCAGCCTGAGCTGACTGACAAACCCTTTGTCGCTGCTCAGTTGCCACTGGCCAAGCGGCGATAAACGGGCCTGCAGTTCACCGCTGAGTCCGGCTTTCTCTAATGGCAGGCCGCTGAGCGTCAGCAGTTGCGGACTGATGGTCATGTCAGTGGGCAGGCTGATCTGCGCGCCTTCACTGGCCTGCCATTGCATACGGCTGGGGAAATCCAGTGAGGCAAGGTTCTGGCCAGCGCCCTTTTGCGCTGCGGCAGTCAGCTGATTGTTAAACGTGCCTTTTCCGTCGCAATGATCGAGGGTGGCACTGCAGCTGCCGGTCAGCGTCTGACTGCTGCTGATGAGCAGTGGCTGCGGTTCATTCAGCAGTCCCTGTGACAGAGCTGCGGCACTGATTCTGATCGATTGCGGGCGGCCATCCACGCGGTAAATCCAGTCGCTGTCGGCGGCGGTTTTGGTCAGGCTGAATAACCAGTCGCCTTTCTGCCAGTGCAGTCCGCCGGGTAATTCCGAACTCTGGCTGTTAATGCTGAAAATGGCACCGACCACGGCATCCCGTGGCAGTAGACCCTGATTAGGTACTGCGATTTCGGCTTGCAGCAACAGGTCTTTTAACGGCAGCGGAATATCCTGCAGCTGCGGCAGGCGTTCATGAATGGCGGCCAGATCGGAGCGGTGGCGCAGTTTCAGCCGGGTGTGCTGATCGTCCTGTTCGATATGACCAAACATCTGGCTGAGCAGCGTCTGCTGCTCGCTGACCATTAACAGCCAGTCGCCGTTTTTCTGCAGCTGAATTTCCACATCCCAGGGCAACGGCAGATCGTTCAGCTGCAGCTGACCATTGATGTGCCAGCGTTCCGGGGTGACATCGGCCTGCAGTTCAGCCGTCAGCTGCGGGTGAATAAACTGAATTTTATCGATATTGATCTGCTCTGCCGGCAGTGACAGCCACTGACTGAAGGCAGGGATTTTAATCGCCTGATTAAATTGTCGCAGGGCGGCGGCGCGGGCATCTTTGGCGGCGCTCTGGGCGACTTCTTTGGCCCGTTCTTCCGGCAGACTGAGCAGCACAGTGCCAACGTTCAGGGTGTTGATGCGCCCGCTGGCGAGTCCTGTGGGCGAATAAGACAGGTCGAGATTCTGAATGTGCAGCTGGGTGCCATCATCCAGCGTCAGCTGCAGATTATCGAGTAGCAGCCGGTGCCAGCTCAGTTCACGTATTTCGGCGGCACCACCGTCACCCAGCCATTGCGGCAGATGACGGTTCAGCACAGGTTTGAGCAGTCCCGGAGCAAGGGCCAGCAGAACTCCGGCCAGTACGAAGGCCAGCAGGATAACGATCGCGGTACGGATCCAGAAGCGGGCCCGGAAGATCCGCAGCGATGGCTTTTGCTCAGGCAGCTGCTCAGAATGGCTCATTACTGAGCCTTAATGGTTTTTACCCCATCCTGAGTGCCGAGCAGCAGGACGTTGGCCGGACGCAGAGCAAACAGACCGTTGGTGATCACACCGGTAATCTGATTGATCTTTTCTTCCAGCGCGATGGCAGACTGAATATCCAGATTGTGCACATCGAGAATATGACCGGCGTTATCGGTAAGCACACCTTCACGCCATACCGGGTCACCACCCAGCTTGACGATTTCACGGGCGACATAAGAGCGCGCCATCGGGATCACTTCCACCGGCAGCGGGAAAGCGCCCATGCGTTGCACCAGTTTGGACTCATCCGCCACGCAGACGAATTCTTTGGCCACGGCAGCGACGATTTTCTCACGGGTGAGGGCAGCGCCTCCGCCTTTGATCATCTCCAGGTGTTCGTTGATTTCATCGGCACCGTCGACGTAAAAATCGAGGTTACTGACAGAATTCAGGTTATACACAGGAATGCCGTGATCCTTCAGGCGCTGGGCAGAAGCTTCGGAGCTGGCCACGGCGCCATCGAACAGGTGCTTATGCTCAGCCAGAGCATCAATAAAACAGTTGGCAGTAGAACCTGTTCCTACGCCTACGATGCTGTCGTCTTCGAGATGGGGGAGGATATATTGTGCAGCGGCTTCACCCACTGCGCGTTTCAGTTCGTCTTGAGTCATGAGGCGCTGTCTGTGTTGAAAATGGACCGGGCTGTTCTGATTTGATTGCACGGGATCAAGCGAATTATATGCGCTGATGCGTTACAATGCGTCCCCTGTGCACAGATTCCTGTGCTTTTTTTCTTTGTTCCGGAATATCCCATGCTTAACGAATACCTGAAAAAGATTCTGTCGGCCCGTGTTTATGATGTTGCCGTGGAAACACCGCTGCATATTGCTCCGTTTCTGACGCAGCGGCTGAACAATCAGATCTGGGTTAAGCGTGAAGACCAGCAACCTGTGTATTCGTTCAAAATCCGTGGCGCTTACAACAAAGTGGTGCAGCTGACGGAAGAAGAAAAAGCCTGCGGTGTAGTGGCGGCATCCGCCGGTAACCATGCTCAGGGGCTGGCGCTGGCGGCGAAGGAACTGGGTATTAAAGCGGTGATTGTGATGCCGCGCACCACGCCGGACATTAAAGTGAAATCCGTGCGTGCCCGTGGCGCCCGTGTGGTGCTGCACGGTGATGCCTTCGACGATGCTTTCGCCTACTCGCAGAAGCTGGTGGAAGAAAAAGGCATGACCTACATCCACCCTTACGATGATCCGGAAGTGATTGCCGGACAGGGCACCATCGGCATGGAGATCCTGCGCCAGCTGCGTGGTCCGGTGGATGCGGTGTTTGTGCCGGTCGGTGGTGGTGGTCTGGCCGCCGGTGTGGCTGCCTACGTCAAAGCCCTGCGCCCGGAAGTGAAAGTGATTGGTGTGGAAAGTACCGAATCTGCCAGTCTCGCTGCCGCACTGGATGCGCGTAAGCGTGTGATTCTGCCGCAGGTCGGCATTTTTGCCGATGGCGTTGCCGTGGCACAGATCGGCAAGAACACCTGGGAAATCTGTAAAGATCATATCGACGAAGTGATCACCTGTACGCCGGATGAAATCTGCGCCGCGATCAAAGACGTGTTCGACGATACCCGTGCCGTGTGTGAACCGGCCGGTGCGCTGAGCGTTGCCGGTATCAAAAAGTACGTTGAACGCGAAGGCTGTGAAAACCAGAATCTGGTGGCCATTCTCAGCGGCGCTAACGTGAACTTCGATCGTCTGCGTTATATCTCTGAAGTGGCAGAAATCGGTGAAGGCCGCGAAGTGATTCTGGCGGTAACCATCCCTGAGCAGGCGGGCAGCTTCCAGAAATTCTGCAGCCTGATCGGCAAGCGTCCGATCACAGAATTCAATTACCGCTACGGTGACGATGACCGCGCACAGATTTATGTCGGCATTAAAGTCGGCCCGGAAGTCGGTGCCCGTGAACAGCTGCTGGAAGAACTGCGCAGCGAGAATTATCCGGTACTGGATATTACCGATGACGAAATGGCGAAATACCATATCCGTCATATGGTCGGTGGTCATGCCCCGGCGTCGGTGACCGATGAACGCATTTACCGGTTTGAATTTCCGGAACGTCCGGGCGCACTTCTGAACTTCCTGCGCAAGCTGGGCAAGAGCTTCAATATTTCATTATTCCACTACCGTAACCACGGTGCTGCCTATGGCCGCGTACTGGTAGGTCTGCAGGTACCGGAAGGTAAAAATGAAAAACTGGATACCTTCCTGCAGGAACTGGGTTACCCATGGTGGGATGAAACCGATAACACCACTTACCAGCTGTTCCTGCGCTGATACGGGCTGGGTTTTGGGCTAAGAACTAAGCTGAGCTATAACTTATAAAAGTGAGCTAATCTGAAGCAGTCTGGTTGTGAACAGACTGCTTCTCTCCGGGTAGCGCTGATGACGTTCCGGCAATAATAATAACAGGGTCCGCTATGCTGTTTTTTCTGCGTGCTGTGTATCTGACGGCACACTTCCTGATTGTCTGCGTATTTGCGCTGCTGTTCTGTCTGCTACGACCGCGGCACCGCGACAATACCTTCTTTCTCGCCGGTCTGATGAGCTGGTCATTACCCCTGCTGGGCATTCGCCTGAAGGCACTGAATCAGTCGCCGGTGGGGGATGGTGCGGCGGTGTACATCGTTAATCATCAGGATGTGCTGGACGTCTTTATCTGCACCGGCATGCTGCCGCGCAATATTGCTGTGCTGGGCAAAACCGAGCTGCGTTATATCCCGGTCTTTGGCCTGGCATTCTGGCTGGCCGGCAATATCTACATCAACCGTAAAAACAAAGCCAAAGCCTGGAGCACGATGCAGTCTGTGGCGAAGACAGTGCAGCGTCGTCAGTGTGCTGTGTATATCTTTCCGGAAGGTACGCGCAGCAAGGGTCAGGGAATGCTGCCGTTCAAGAGCGGTGCCTTTGCCTTGGCGATTGAAGCCGGTTTGCCCATCGTGCCCATTGTCTTCAGCAGTACCCATAAAAATATCGACCTGCATAAACTGCACGCCGGTTATGCACTGGGTAAATTCCTTGAGCCGGTGAGCACCGACGGCATGGGGGAAGAGGATGTGCGGCCACTGGCCGACGCCTGTCGCGAACGCATGATGCAGGCAGTGGCCGAACTGGATGCTCAGGCCGACGCCCTGCAACATAAGACGCCGAAGCGTTAACGCCTGTTGGTGCGTGTCTCAGGAGGCGCGGCGGGCGGGTTCCTGATTATCTGTGATGGTGTCGCTGCGATAGCGGCTGTCGCTCAGGCTCAGGCGCTGACCCTCGTTCAGATGCGTGGTACAGGCCACTCTGAGCAGCGAGGTAAAATTACCCGGTTCACCACGGCGTTCCACCACTTCGCGGTAAATACGGGTGATAAAGGTCCCCAGCGTTAACTCTGCTTCATCAGCAATCTGCTCCAGAATCTGCCAGAACACAGCCTCCAGACGGATGCTGGTGACCACGCCATCAATGCGGATGGAGCGGGTTTTCAGCTCAAACAGTTCGGGTTCGGCGGCGGAATAAATTTCACACATGGGGCTGCCCTGTCCTGTGGATATCTTTTTATGATGCGCTAAAAAGCACCGCAATTGCAGTGCTTTTTTCGGCCATTAAGGCAATATCCCGGAAGTACTCAGCGCCGCTTATTGCAGCAGGGCATTGAATTGCGCCAGCCATGCCGGATGAGCAGGCCAGGCCGGAGCGGTAACGATATTGCCATCGGTAACGGCATCGGTGACTTCGATATCCGCGTACAGACCACCGGCCAGAGTTACTTCCGGGGCACAGGCCGGGTAAGCGGAAATCTTACGTTCGCGGATCACATCCGCTGCGGCCAGCAGTTGGGCACCATGACAGACGGCGGCGATCGGCTTGTTGGCAGAGGCGAAATGTTTCACCAGTTCAATCACGCGGCTGTTGAGGCGCAGGTACTCCGGGGCACGGCCACCTGGGATCAGCAGGGCGTCGAAATCTTCGCCTTTTATGTCAGCAAAACTGGCGTTAAGAACAAAGTTGTGGCCCGGTTTTTCGCTGTAGGTCTGGTCGCCTTCGAAGTCGTGAATCGCGGTGCGGATGCTGTCGCCGGCGGCTTTGTCCGGGCATACCGCAGCAACGCTGTGACCGGCCATCTGCAGTGCCTGAAAGGGCACCATCAGTTCGTAATCTTCCACGTAATCACCGGCGATAATCAGTACGTCAGCCATGGCGGCCTCCTGTCTTTTTATGATGGATGGCCGGCAAGTCTGGGGGATGGCTGAAGCTTACGGGTAACAACCGGTTACTACTGTTTGAAAAGGCCGGGACTCAGACTATCAATGGCCTGTTAAGTCCCGTATTGAGTGCCGGGCTTAAAGGCGGCCCTTACTGAACTGCTCGCGTGCCGCCTGTTTTTTACGGTCACTTTTACGCAGCAGCACGTAGAAGGCACCACTGCCGCCATGATGCTGTTGGGCCGTGTGAAAGGCCTGCACTTCCATCATTTCCTCCAGCCAGTGCACCAGATAGCTCTTCAGCACAGCGGGGTCTTTGATATTGCGGTCGCCTTTACCGGGCAGAATCAGAATGCAGCGGATGTCGTGCGCCATGCAGTCGTGGACAAAACGGAACACTTCGCGGCGGGCATCTTCCACCGTGCGCCGGTGCAGGTCGAGGCGGGCTTCTATTTCGTATTTGCCGAGACGCAGTTTGCGGTAAACCCCATCCTGAATGCCGGGGCGCTTGAAGCCCAGTACATCGTGCGGTCCAACCCGTTCAACTTCGCTGGCACGCAGGTGATTCGGATCTTTGTCTTCCGCTTCGGTGGTCGCAGCAACGCGGCGGGCGTTGGCTGAGGCTTTGTTGATATCACCTTTGCGCAGGTCGACTTTTTCTTTGGTCTGCAGTGGCTTTACGCCCTGCATTTCCTGCAGAAACAGGTCATCTTCGTGCTCTGCAGACGTGCTCTGTGGTGATTTCGGCTGTTCAGTCATTGCGTTGTTCGGACATAGGTTCGGCAGGAGATAATACCGAAAATCATAGCCCTGCGTCTTGTCCTGCATAGGTGACACTTCTTTGCACATGGCGGACACAACTTTGTCTGCAGATGGCTACAATGGCGGCATGATAACCAGAACAAGACCGTGGGGATAACCTATGCGATCAGGTGTTGTTTCATGGCTGTGCGGAGCATTAGTGGCGGTGGCCGCTACGGCTCAGGCGTGGGCCTTTGATGGCAAATATCGTGAAATTGACTGGAACGAGCAGCTCGATCTTTCGCTGCAGCAGAGTGAGCAGATTCAGGCAATCGAGAAAAAATATCACGAGCAGATGTATCAGCTGATGCCGGATAAACCTGAATCAAAGCGCAAAGACGGTGAAACCCGGGCAGAAGTGCAGCGCCTGATGGCCGATATGCGCAATGAAATGCGCGCGGTGCTGACGCCGGATCAGCTGCAGAAAGCCCATGCTCTGATGCTGGAGCAGCACAGCAAAATGCGGCTGCGCATGGCCCGCCGTCTGGCGATGGAGCTGGATATGCCGATTGAGCAGGAGCACAGACTGCTGCAGCAGGTATCCTCTATGGAGGATGACTACGACTGGCCAATGGATAAAAAGCAACTGGATGAAGACCGCGATAAATTCAAAGCGGTACTGAAATCCGTGCTCACTGAAGAGCAGCAGGCGACGCTGGCGGAACGCCGTAAAGAAGCGCGTGAGCGCTGGCAGAGTGCCCGTGAGCGTGGTTTTCCGGAAGGTGAACACATGGACAACATGCTGCCACTGCCTGAGCGGTGAATCAGGCGAGGCGGATTTGCAGGCACAAAAAAGCCGGGCATTGCCCGGCTTTTTTGTGCCCTGTGACCCGTCCTGAAATAAGTTGACACCCAGGAGACTTATTTATGGGATCAGCTATCCATACAGGTAAAAAGCGCACTCAGCGTGATTATTCACTCGCCTTTAAATTATCGGTTGTGGATCAGGTAGAAAAAGGCGAAATGACCTACAAACAAGCTCAGG
>MDSZ01119945.1_pt1 | contig 101195 bp, 103 predicted proteins | sample 811201 | NCBI WGS metagenome assembly MDSZ01 (sample SAMN05326647, study PRJNA326480) | marine metagenome | isolation source: seawater | place: Indian Ocean: North | collected 2010
CAGGACACCAGCGAGCACCGCTATTTCTCCCTGCGTAGCACCGGCATGGGGCTGGACGTGGGCGAGATTGCCAAGCAGTACGGCGGCGGCGGCCACCGCAACGCGGCCGGCTTCAAGGTACCGTTCGATCATGAGCTGGTGACAGGCCACGTACAGGCAACGCTGGAGAGCACCAGCGGCCAGGACATCGTGCTCAACCCTGAAGCGCAGAGCATTTTGGCGCAGTGCATTTCTGCCCACGGCTATGTCGTCGCAGCCTTGACCAACGGACGGCCTGACCTGGCGCTGGCGGAAGCTCGCCTTTGGGTTGAGTCCTTCACCGAGGCTGCCCGGCAACTGACCGCAGCGCCGCTTCCAATGCCAGTAACTCGCGATGAACTGGGGCACTGGACCCCCCCCGCCTGGCCTCAAGATGGCGAGGAGAACACCATCCCGAAAGCCTGGTTTGCCAACAACGGCCTTGAACCCTTCATCGTCGACTTCGAAACCGATGCAGCACAAGAACTGAGCGACGCCTACTTCGAGCAGGGCAACCCCGACTGCAGCGCCTGGCAACCCAGCACACCACCAGGTGAAGGCTGGTTCGTCTTCTCCATCCACGACACCGAAGATGGCCCCGTGTGCATTTGGGTACGCCCGACGCGGGCCGCTGCAGAAGGAGCCGCAGCATGAGCTGGATTCTCACCCGCAGCGGCCGGAAATTCGACCTGACCAACCCCACCGCCGACATGGTGGACCCAACCGATATCGCCCACAGCCTGAGCATGCAGTGCCGCTTCAACGGCCACACCCGCCACTACTACAGCGTGGCCCAGCACTGCTATCTGGTGTCCGACTTGGTCCCGGCCGAGCATCGCCTGGAAGCGCTGCTGCACGACGCTACCGAAGCCTACGTGGGCGACTTGGTGCGCCCGCTCAAGGAGGGCATGCGCGAGTTCTACGAGTGCCAGAACCTTGAGTCCTTGTATGACCAAGTCGAGCGCCGTGTTTGGATCGCCATCTGCCAGCGCTTCGACCTCGAACCCACCCTGCCGGACTGCGTGAAGCACGCCGACCTGGTAGCGCTGGCAACCGAGAAGCGCGACCTGATGCCCGATCACCCGGAGCCATGGCCGTGCCTGGCTGGCATCAAGCCCATCCCGCAATTCATCGACCCATGGCAGCCGAGCCAGGCCGCCATCCACTACCACGGCCGCCTGCTGGAGCTGCTGGCCACCACTCACCGGCGGAGGGCTGTGGCATGAATCAGTCCCTGATCGTTTCGACAGACCAAAACAACCCCGGGCAATGGCAAGGTTGCCTACGCGATGCGAGTTTCAGCATTCTCTGGCGCTGCCCGCACAAGCATACCGGCGGCTATCAAGAGGCCGCCGAGTGCGCTCGGTCCGAACGAGAGCGTAGGCAGCCCAAACCCTTCCACATTGGTCCTGCACCTGAAGGCGCAACCCACATCCACAAGGAGAGTGGTAGTTTTTACCGGCCAGATGATGACGGCCACCTTGTTCAGGTGTTTCGCCGAGGCCGCTGGGTTGAAGAAGCACTACACGCCACAAACTTGCACGCCATCTCCTCTTTCGTCGAGGTACGCGACGCCCCACCCAGAGCGCAGCCTGCAGAGCAATTGCCAGCCACACTCCGCTCCGAGCACCTCAACCTGCTGCAACAAGCCTTCGACTTTGAGGTATCCGCCGAGGTGGCAGCATGAAGCAGCGCAAGCCCAACAGCGCCCATGCCCGCATGGTTCGGTACAGCCGGGCCATGCTGCGCAGCAACCACGTCGCGGTGATCGATCTGGAAGCCAACGACTTCCAGACCCTGATCAACTGGAAGAACGCCTCCTTGATCACAACCAATGCCCGCTCCGCGCTGGTCGATGCCGTGTGTGACATTCCCCACCACTGGACGGTCTTCATCGCTGGCATCTGCAGGACCCAGCTTGGCGAGCAGTACATCAAGCCCACCGAGGTAGCCCTGCCCAACGCCAACCTGGCCAAAAACCTGGGCGATGTGATCCAGACCTACAGCGACGAGCAGCGCGCGAAGTGCCCACCGCACCACCTGATCGGCATGGCGTGGATCGCCACGCCCTATGACATCACCATCGAAGAGGCCCACGCCTACGACATCTTCGAATCACTCGGCGCCTGGTCGGCCCTGGAGGCAGCATGAAGGACTCAGTACCCAACCCGCAGCTGCAGGCCTCCCGTATCAGCGCAACCATCAGCACCGGCTTCAACGTCACCACCGCAGACGGCAAGCCAGCGCGCCTGGCCATCGTCGACGAGGAAGGTAACGTGATCGAGGTTGGCGCCGAGGTGGCCTGGGCCGCCTGGAAGGTGTGCATCGAAGCGCAGGAAAACTACTGGGAAGGCATGGGCCACCTGGTGGTTCACAGCAGCCCACCCGGCGACCCTGAACTGGCAGCCCTCCTGATCGGAAAGAAGGCCGCCTGATCACCCCTGGCGGTCGCGGCTGGCTTTCCAGTCACCCGACCGCCGATCTATATCCAGCGCGACCCGCCGCCCCGCCCGCGACACCAGTACCAGATGAATCACCCGTGACTTGGGATCTGGTACCACCCCCCGCATGTACACAGTGATCCGACTGAACGTATCGAGCACCAACTGCCGTAGCTGCTCCCGCGCGGGGCTGTAAATATCCCGCGCGTCTACAGCCAGCTTGCGCCACAGCTCGGCGGCGGCAGGCGTCTGAACCTGTGCCCTCGCAGCCTGCTCGCGCTCCAGCTGCTCGGCCTCGCCCTGCAGTTGCCGCAACTCAGCCTCTAGCTCACGCGCCTTGCGCACAAACGCCAGCGGCGCTGCCCCCTGATCATCGGCCAGCAATGCCTCGGTCACCCGCGCCAACTGGCGCTCCACATCCGCCTGCTTGCGCTGACACGCCAGCAGACGCTGCCGCAGCGCCTGACCATCATCGGTTGGCTGCAGCAGGCGGCTCAGGTTCATCTGGTCCGAGCAGTACGCCAACAATGCTTTTTCAACCGGCACCACGCTGCAGCTGGCAGCCTTGCAGCCCAGGCTGTTGCTGTATGACGTACAGTGCAGGCGCCGGTGGCCATCGGCCAAGGTGCCATCCTCCCGGGCGCGGCTCAGCAAGTTCTGCGCAACCACTGCCGTGCCACAGTACCCGCAGTACGTGATGCCGATCCCTGTCACTAAGCCGACGATATCGCTGGCACCACGCCGACCGTGCCGCGTGCCGGCCGCGGCCTGCAGCTCAGCGTATTCAGCCTCGCTCAGCACCGGCGGGTAGTAGCCCTCAAGCAGGTAATCCTCGCCGTCGACGCTGATCCGCTTGGCTCCCCACAGCGCCGGCAGCTTGACCAGCCGATAGATCTGCTGGCCAGCGATCCCCCAGTCGCTCAACACATGGCCACGCTCAGCCAGCTTCCGCACGGCCCGCGTGGCGCCCTCGCCCTGCTTGTACAGCTCGATGGCATAGCGCACCGCCTCGACGCGCTCAGGAATCAGCTGCCAGGCCTGACCATCCCACCTCAACCACTGGGGGTCTTTCCCGTTCCGGATCAACCCGCGATAGGTGCCGGCCTTCCAGCCTTCGCACTGGCGCCTGATCGCCGCCTTGACCCGCTTGCTCTTGGTATCCGATTCCTCGTGCGCGCGGATCATCACCAGCAGTGAATAGACCAGGTCCATCGGCTGAGCCTTCAGCCCGGCGCGGTTGTACTCCCGGCCGTCGCTGGCGGTGACCACGGTGATGCCGGCGTTGATGATCTGAGCCAGCTGCGCCTGCGCCTGTATCGGCTCGGCCCGGCTCAGTCGGTCCAGTCCTTCGACGATCAGCACCGAGCCCTCTGGTATTCGCCCCTCGTCCACCGCCTTGAGGAACGCACCTAGCGCACCCTGCTTGACGTGCAACTGGTGGTAGGCAGACAAGCCCTCGTCTCGGAGCGACAGGCTCTCATCGAGCAGCAGCCCCCGATCTGCCGCCCAGCGCTGGGCGTATTGAAGCTGACGATCGGCACTGCTACCCGTCGCCTGCCGAGGATCAGAAAACCGCAGATAGCTGTATACTCGCGCGTTTATTTTTGGCACCCGTGATACGCCCATGACAACGAATGTAGAAAAGAAAGCGCCTAGTGTAGGGTTTATTTCCTTAGGGTGCCCCAAGGCGACCGTCGACTCCGAACGCATCCTGACCCAGCTGCGCATGGAAGGTTACGAGATCGTGCCGACCTACCAGGATGCCGACGTGGTGGTGGTCAACACCTGCGGCTTCATCGACAGCGCCAAGGCCGAATCCCTGGATGCCATCGGCGAGGCGATCGCCGAGAACGGCAAGGTGATCGTCACCGGCTGCATGGGCGTGGCCGAGAACAGCATCCGTGACGTACACCCCAGCGTGCTGGCCGTGACCGGCCCGCAGCAGTACGAGCAGGTGGTCAGTGCGGTGCACGAGGTGATTCCACCGAAAACCGAGCACAACCCGCTGATCGATCTGGTGCCGCCGCAGGGCATCAAGCTGACACCGCGTCATTATGCCTACCTGAAGATTTCCGAAGGCTGCAACCACAGCTGCAGCTTCTGCATCATCCCGTCGATGCGCGGCAAGCTGGTCAGCCGCCCGGTCGGCGACGTGCCCAGCGAAGCCGAGCGCCTGGTCAAGGCCGGAGTGAAGGAACTGCTGGTGATCAGCCAGGACACCAGCGCCTACGGCGTGGACCTGAAGTACAAGCTGGACTTCTGGAACGGGCAGCCGGTCAAGACCCGCATGCTCGAACTGTGCGAGGCCCTGTCGGCCATGGGTGTATGGGTGCGCCTGCACTACGTCTACCCCTACCCCAACGTTGACGACGTGATCCCGCTGATGGCGGCCGGCAAACTGTTGCCCTACCTCGACATTCCTTTCCAGCACGCCAGCCCGAAAGTGCTCAAGTCGATGAAGCGCCCGGCCTTCGAAGACAAGACCCTGGCCCGTATCAAGAAGTGGCGCGAGATCTGCCCCGAGCTGACCATCCGCTCCACCTTCATCGTCGGCTTCCCGGGCGAGACCGAGGAAGACTTCCAGTACCTGCTCGACTGGCTGAGCGAAGCCCAGCTCGACCGCGTCGGCTGCTTCCAGTACTCGCCGGTGGAAGGCGCCCCGGCCAACGACCTGGGCCTGGAGCCGGTGCCGGACGACGTCAAGCAGGAACGCTGGGAGCGCTTCATGGCGCACCAGCAGGCCATCAGCTCGGCACGCCTGCAGGCCAAGATCGGCCTGGAGATGGACGTGCTGGTCGACGAAGTGGACGGCGAAGGCGCCGTGGCCCGCTCCTGGGCCGACGCCCCGGAGATCGACGGCAGCGTGTTCATCGACGCCACCAACGTGAAGCCCGGTGACAAGGTGCGCGTGCGCATCGTCGATGCCGATGAATACGACATGTGGGGCGAGCTGGTCTGAGCCTCCTGCCTGCAAGCCCCGCCTCGGCGGGGCTTGTTCTTTCTACCCCCCATTTGCCTGTCCGAGCCCTGCCATGAGCGAACCCACCCGTCTGTCCAAACGCGTCATCGAACTGCTCGGCTGCTCGCGCCGCGAAGCCGACCTGTACATCACCGGCGGCTGGATCAGCGTCGACGGCCAGGTGATCGAGGCGCCGCAACACAAGGTGGACGAGCAGCAGCGCGTGGAGCTGCTGCCCGGTGCCAGCCTCGATCCGGTGGAGCCGGTCAGCCTGCTGCTGCACGTCCCTGCCGGCAGCAGTGACGGCGCCCTGCTGCGCCTGCCGACGCGCGACAACCATTGGGAGGCCGATCCGCACGCACAGCGCATCCTGCACGGCCACTTCCTGCGCCAGGAACAGAGCCTGCCACTGCAGAACGGCGCCAGCGGCCTGGTGGTGCTCAGCCAGGACTGGCGTGCCCAGCGCAAGCTGCGCGAGGACGGTGCCAGGCTGGAACAGGAATACCTGGTCGAGGTCAACGGCGAGATGCCCGCCAACGGCCTGGAGCATCTGAAGAAAGGCCTGCTGCACAAGGGCGTGCAATACCCGCCGTGCAAGGCCAGCTGGCAGAGCGAGCAACGCCTGCGCTTCGCCCTGAAGAACCCGGCGCCGGATCTGCTGCGCACGCTGTGCACCGCGCTTGGCCTGCAGGTACGGGAGATGAAGCGCATCCGCATCGGCGGCGTGCCGATGGCCAAGCTGCCGCTCGGGCAATGGCGTTACCTGGGCGACAAGGAACGCTTCTGAGGCCGTGTTAGGCTGTGCCCATCACGCTCTGGAGACCACCATCATGCGTACCCTGCTCCTCACCGCCCTGCTCGCCCTGAGCCTGCCCGGCTTCGCTGCGCCAGCGCCGTTCTTCCTCTGGCAGAGCAAGAGCGACGGCCACCTGACCTGCGCCCAGACCAGCCCGGGCGAAGGCTGGATTCGCTTCACCGGGCCGTTCCGCGATGCGGGCTGCCGGGTGGCGTATGACGCCCCGGTCAGCAGGCGCTGAGAGTCGAGCCATGCAGCATCTGGTTTCCCCGGTCGGTATCGTCCACTCCTGCTTCAAGGAAAAGTTCGCCATCCCGCGCCAACCGCATCTGGCCCCCGCCGCACGCGGCGTGCTGGAGCTGCTGCCGCCCTTCGATCAGGGTGATGCCGTGCAGGGGCTGGAACAGGTCAGCCATGTCTGGCTGCTGTTTCTCTTTCACCTGGCACTGGAAGACAGGCCGCGCCTGAAGGTGCGCCCACCGCGCCTGGGCGGCAACCAGTCGGTGGGCGTGTTCAGCACCCGCGCCACCCACCGCCCGAATGGTATCGGTCAGTCGGTGGTGCGCCTGGAACGGGTCGAACCAGGGCGCCTGCACCTGTCCGGCATCGACCTGCTCGACGGCACACCGGTGCTGGATATCAAGCCCTACGTGCCCTACGCCGACAGCGTGGCCGAGGCGCACAACGGCATGGCCGACGCGCCACCGCCACTGATTCCGGTGGACTGGCAGGACCCCGCCCTGCAGCAGGCACAGCAGCATGCCCTGCGTCTTGGCGAACCCCTGGTGGAGCTGATCGAGCAGTGCCTGGCCCAGGACCCGCGCCCGGCCTACCAGCAACCCCAGCCGGACCGGCGCTACGGCGCGCGTTTCTGGGACCTGGACGTGCACTGGCACTACCCGGAGCCGGGGCGAATTCGGGTACTCGATGTGCAGACGGCCACGACCTGATCAGACACATGAGCAGGCATTTCGGTTGGCAATGATGCCTGCTTTACCTGCTGCAACGTCCTAGGGTGAAGGCCTCAATATCCTGCGAGGCCTTTTCATGCATCCGTACTTTTCTCTTGCCGGGCGTACCGCCCTGGTCACCGGCGGCACCCGCGGCATCGGCCTGATGATCGCCAAGGCCTTCGTCGAGGCCGGCGCCCATGTCTACGTCTGCGCACGTGACGGCGAGGCCTGCGCACAGACCGCCGCCGAGCTGTCGCAGCTCGGCCAGTGCACCGGCATCGCCGCCAACCTGGCCAGCGAAGAAGGCGTGCAGGCGCTGGCCCGGGAGCTGGGCGAACGCATCCAGCGTCTGGATATCCTGGTCAACAATGCCGGCACCACCTGGGGCGCGCCGCTGGAGAGCTACCCGGCCAAGGGCTGGGAGAAGGTCATGCAGCTCAACGTCACCTCGGTGTTCGGTTGCATCCAGCAGATGCTGCCCCTGCTGCGCGAGGCTGGTTCGGCAGCGTGCCCGGCGCGGGTGATCAACATCGGTTCGGTGGCCGGCATCAGCGCCATGGGCGAACAGGCCTATGCCTACGGACCGAGCAAGGCCGCGCTGCATCAGCTATCACGCATGCTGGCCAAGGAACTGGTGAGCGAGCATATCAACGTCAACGTGATCGCTCCGGGGCGCTTCCCGAGCAAGATGACCCGCTTCATCGCCGAGGATGAGGCCGCCCTGGCCGCCGATACCGCCGTGATTCCGATGCAGCGCTGGGGCCGTGAGGAGGAGATGGCCGCCCTGGCCCTGACCCTGGCTGGCAGCGCAGGTGCCTACATGACCGGTACGGTCATCCCCATCGACGGCGGTTTTCACCTGGGCTGAAGGCTGTGCCGGCGGCCGCGCTGCACATGACGCCCGCGGCTGGCCGTGCGCCCTTCAGCGCGAAGGATTGAGCGCCAGCATATCGGCCTCGATAGCGTCCTGACGCTCGATCAGTGGCTCCACCAGCGGGCGGCTGGCCAGGAAATGCGCAGTATGCGTATGCGCCTCGAAAGCCGCCTCGTCGACATACACCTCGTACAGCCAGACCAGATCGGGATCGCTGCGGTCACGCATCAGGTCGAAGGTCAGGCAGCCCGGCTCATCACGCACCGAGGCGGCGGCATTGACCTGCATGGCGGACATGAACGCGTCGAACCGGCCAGGCTTGAGTCTGGTCTTGAGCAATAGCACGTACACTGCACCCTCCAATATGTTTTATATTTGAACAAATATTGTATACATAATGGAGTGCAAAGAAATGCTCGAACGCCCATCCCGCCTCAATGGCCTGCGCCACCTGGCCCTGCTGGTACCCAACCTGGAAGCCTGCGAGCGTTTCTATGTGGATGTGCTGGGCATGCAAGTGCTGCACCGCGCCAACGAGGACCTGGTCTACCTGACCTGTGGCAACGACAACCTTTCGCTCGGCCGCGCCTACGCCGAGAGCCATGGCGTACCGCTGGTCGATCATTACGGTTTCATCGTCGACAGCGTCGAGGAGCTGGATGCCTGGTACCACTACCTCAAGGCCTGCGGCGTGACACTGCTGGACAGCCCGTTCGAGCATGGCGACGGCGCGCGCAGCTTTCACCTGCTGGACCCTGCCGGCAACAAGGTCCAGCCGCTCTATCACCCGGCGATATCGGGCCAGCGTTTCAGCCCGGCCGCCTGATCAGGCAGCCGCAAGCGGGTCACTCAGGTACGGAACTGCCCGACCAGGCCCTGCAGCTCCACGCCCAGGCGCGCCAGCTCGGCGCTGGAGGAAGCGGTCTGCTCGGTCGCCGTGGCGCTCTGCTCGCCGATGTCGCGCACCCGGGTGACGCTCTCGTTGATCGCCTCGGCCACCGCGCTCTGCTCTTCGGCAGCCGCGGCGATCTGCTGGTTCATCTGCTCGATGGTGCTGACCGCCTGCGTGATGCGCCCCAGGGCATCCCCCGCCTCGCCGGCCAGCTCCACGGTGCGGCGGGTCAGGTCGCGGCTGCTGTCCATCTGCTGCACGGCGTCCTTGGCCATGCGCTGCAGGCTGGCGATCAGGGTCTCGATTTCCTCGGTGCTGTCCTGCGCACGCTTGGCCAGCGCCCGTACCTCATCGGCGACCACCGCGAAGCCGCGCCCCTGCTCGCCGGCACGCGCCGCCTCGATGGCGGCATTGAGCGCCAGCAGGTTGGTCTGCTCGGCGACGTTGCGGATCACTTCCAGCACGCTGCCGATGCGTGCGCTCTCCTTGTTCAGCGCGGCGATGGCCTCAGCGGAGTGCTCCACTTCACCGGCCAGGCTGTCGATCTGCTCGACGGCCTGCTGCACCACGCGATTGCCCTGCTGCGCCTCCAGGTCCGCGTCACGCGCGGCCAGCGAAGCCTGCTCGGCGTTCTGCGCCACTTCCTGCACGGTGGCGGCCATCTGGTGCATGGCCGTGGCGGTCTGCTCGGTTTCCAGCTTCTGCGTCTGCACACCGGCGCTGGTCTGCGCAGTGATCGCCGACAGCTGATCGGCCGCCGCCGCGATCTGCCCGACGCCACCGCCGATGCGCCCCACCAGGTTGCGCAGGCTCAGGGTCATGTCCTGCATCGCCGCGAGCAGTTGCCCGACCTCGTCGCGGCGGTCCTGCGGGATGTCCTGACTGAGATCACCGGAGGCGATACGCTGGGCGAAGCTCACGCTCTGACGCAGCGGGCCGACGATCAGGCGGGTGATCAGCAAAGCGGCACAGATACCCAGCACGATGGCCGCAGCGCCCATGACGCCGAGCATCAGCAAGGCGCGCTGACTATCACCGAGCATGCTCTGCTCAGCGCTGACCTGGGCCGACTCGGCCAGGTCGACCACCGAGCGCGCACGCTCGATCATGGCCTTCTCGGTCGTATGGTTCTGTTCGCGCAGCTGCTGGTAGTAGAGGAAGGAGCGCTGGTACAGGGTCAGTGCCTGCAAGGCGGTATCGATGGCCGCCTTCTGATCGTCGTTGAGCCAGACGGTGAGGCTGCGGGCGACGGTCTGCAGGTCTTCGCTGACGTACTCCCACTCCTCCAGCGCCTTGGGTGAGCCGTCGATGATGTAGAGGCTTTCCTGGCCGCGCAGATCGAGCATGCGCTTGCTCAGGCCGGAGGCGGTTTCCGCCAGGGTCAGCGGATCGCTGCCGCGCAGCCGGTCACCTTGCAGGCGCAGTTCGCGCACGGCGTCATACATGTCCAGTTCGATCACTTCGAACTGGTCACGCGCCTCGGCGGCAGCGGTGCGCATGTCCTGGCGGGCTTCGCGCGCCTTGCCCTGCTGCTCGACGTAGTTGTCGAACTGCTTGAGGTATTCGGCGGTGGCCTGCTGCATGGTCTGTACGCGGCTGCTTTCCACGCTCTGCTGCGCCAGTTGCTCGAGCATGCCCTGTACCTTGCGCAGGCTCTCGCGCACACGCTCGGCGCTCTCCGGGCTCTGCTCGATGGCGAAGTTGCGCTCCAGACGACGCGCCTGGAGGATTTCCTGATTGACCTGCGCCAGCTGGCCAACCTGCGCGTGCCCCTGGAGCACGGCCTGGACGGCGAGATAACCACTGCCGGTCATGGCGGCGGTGAGCAGCAGCACGAGGCCGAAACCGATGAGGAGTTTCTTGCCCACGGCAAGGTTGGCAAACAGACGCGCGGCAGGCTTGAACATATGGGGGTCGCTCCAGTTCTTCTTATTGCAGTCGCACCTCGTGGGGGCGACCTGATCGACTGAACAGGCAACTGCTGTGCCATGCCGAGAACAACCTATCGGCAGGCACCTGGCACCGCTTGAGTGCTGGCAATTGGCCAAACGAACAGTCTGAGGATAGCCACTGCCCGCTAGCCGGCAGGCGCATTTCGGCAAATATCCGCTTACTGACGCCGAATAACTGGCGACTTCCCGCCCCCTGCCGCACGCCACACGGCAAATGAAAAAGGCGCAGCTCCATCAGAAGCTGCGCCTTGGCTGACACCCTACCTGCCTGTGTTCAGCGGCCGGCAAGCACCGGCATCACGCGTGGACGCAATACCTCACCCACCACGGCCAGAGCGCCGATGGCACCGGCGATCCAGTACCACTGCGCGACCGGGTCGAACAGCAGCCAGCCCAGCGCATGCAGGAACACCACCATGATCAGCACGGGGCTGACGTAGCGCACCATGAACAGCCACAGCGCATAGCCGGCCGGCGGCAGGTCGAGCTCGTCGCGCATGATCTCGCCGCGCAGCGCATAGCCCGCGAGAATCACCATGAAGATACCGCCCAGGGGCATCATCCAGCGCGAGGTCAGGTAGTCCAGCCAGTCGAAGAAGTTCTTGCCCAGCGGCGTCCAGCCGGACAGCAGGTTGAACGACAGCATCGCCAGCAGGCTGATCAGCAGCAGCACCGCCCCCGACACCATCGCGGCGCGCAGGCGACTGACGCCGTGCTTCTCGTTCAGGTAGGCCACGGTGGCCTCGATCATGGAGATCGCCGAGGTCAGCGCAGCGATCGACACCATGGCGAAGAACAGCACGCCGAAGGCCGTGCCGAACGGCATCTGCTGGAACGCCAGCGGCAGGCTCATGAAGATCAGCCCCGGGCCCGCACTCGGGCTCATGCCGTTGGCGAAGATGATCGGGAAGATCGCCAGGCCGGCGAGCAGCGCCACGCAGGTGTCGCAGATGGCCACCATGAAGGTGGTGCGGGCGATGGACTGGCCGTCAGGGATGTAGGAGCCGTAGGTGAGGATTGCCCCGGAGGCCAGGCTCAGGGTGAAGAAGGCATGGCCCAGGGCCGCCAGCAGCGCTTCGCCCGTGATCTTCGAGGCATCGAAATGGAACAGGAAACCGAAGCCGGCACTGAAGCTGCCGCTGGTCAGGGCATAGCCGACCAGCACGATGAGCATCAGGGCCAGGCCCGGCATCATCCAGCGCACCGCATTCTCGATGCCCTTCTGCACGCCCTTGGCCACGATCCACAGGGTCAGCATCGCCACCAGCACGCTCCAGCCACCCAGCTGCCAGGGGTTGGCGTTGTGCGCCTCGAACACCCCACCGAGCGCTTCCACGCTGGTGGCCGCCAGGGAGCCGTCGAGCATCTTCCAGGTGTAGGCGAAGGCCCAGCCGGCGACGACCACGTAGAAACACAGGATCATGAAGCCGGCGAGCATGGACATGCCGCCGACGGCCTTCCACAGCGGGCTGCCGTTGTTCTCGCGCACCACGCGGCCGATGGCGTCGATGGGGCTGCCACGGCCACGCCGGCCGATGGCGATCTCGGTCATCATCACCGGAATGCCGATGGCCAGGATACACGCCAGGTACATCAGCACGAAGGCACCGCCGCCGTACTCACCGGTGATATAGGGGAATTTCCAGATATTGCCCAGGCCGACGGCCGAGCCGGTTGCTGCGAGGATGAAGCCCCAGCGCGAGAGCCAGAGATTCTTCGGTTTTTCACGAGTCATGCGTCACCTGTTTGTTTTTATCTGTGACGGGATCGGACCCGCCGTGCTTGTGGCACGGCGGAATGCAAGGCTTGGATGAAAGCCGGAGGTGTCACTGAGCGTCGGGCTGCACCTCCGGGGCGGCCAGTCGGAAGGCCTCCAGGGGTTCACAGCGCGCCGCCATGGCGACAATGCGTGGGTACGCGGCAAGGTCACAGTTAAAACGCCGCGCATTATACAGCTGCGGGATCAGACAGGCTTCCAGATAACCCGGATGCGCGCCGAGCGACAGGCGCCCATCGAACGGCGCCAGTCCTTCCTCCACCGCGGCCAGGCCCAGCGCGACCCAGTGCCGGTACCAGGCGTTCTTCGCCGCGTCGTCGGCGCCCAGCTGGTTGCCCAGGTATTGCAGCACGCGCAGGTTGTTCAGCGGATGCACGTCGCAGGCGATGTGCAGGGCCAGCGCCCTGACCTGCGCACGTTCGGCCGGATCGGCGGGCAACAGCGAGGGTACCGGGAAGATCTCTTCCAGGTACTCGAGGATCGCCAGCGACTGGGCGATGCGCACGCCGTCATTCTGTTCGTCGACCAGTAGCGGCAGCAGGCCCTGCGGGTTCAGTGCGCGGTATTCGGCGGCATGCTGCTCGCCACCATCACGCAGCAGGTGCACCGGCAACTGCTGGTAGGCCAGGCCCTTGAGATTGAGGGCGATACGCACGCGGTAGGCGGCGCTGGAGCGCCAGTAGCCATAGAGTTTCAACATTGCGAATTCCTTTCGAAACGCAACCTGCGTGGGAGCGGCTGCAGCCGCGATTCAACCGAGCATCGCGGCTAAAAACGCTCCTGCAGTCGCGCCGATGGATCAGCGGGCGTCGTAACGCTCCACCACCTGATCGATGGCACCGAAGATGGTCTGGCCGCTGGCGTCGAACATCTCGATACGCACCCGGTCACCGAAGGCCAGGAAAGGCGTCTTCGCCTCGCCCTGCTCGACGATCTCCAGCATGCGTTTTTCCGCCAGGCAGGAGGAACCGGCGCTGCGGTCGTAGTTCGACACGGTGCCCGAGCCGATGATGCTGCCGGCCCCCAACGGACGGGTCTTGGCGGCATGGGCGACCAGGGTCGGGAAGTTGAAGGTCATGTCCACGCCGGCGTTCGGCTGGCCGAACAGCGCGCCGTTGATGTGCGACACCAGCGGCCGATGCACCTTGCCATCCCTCCAGCTGTCGCCCAGTTCGTCCGGGGTCACGGCCACCGGCGAGAAGCTCGACGACGGCTTGCTCTGGTAGAAACCGAAGCCCTTGGCCAATTCGCCGGGGATCAGGTTGCGCAGCGACACGTCGTTGACCAGCATCAGCAGGCGGATGTGGCCCGCCGCTTCGGCCGGCGTGGCCCCCATCGGCACGTCGTCGGTGACCACCGCCAGTTCGGCCTCCAGATCGATGCCCCAGGCTGCGTCGGCCAGGCGAATCGGGCTGTGCGGCGGGATGAAGGCATCGGCACCGCCCTGGTACATCAGCGGGTCATGCCAGAAGCTTTCCGGCATCTCGGCGCCACGGGCCTTGCGTACCAGCTCCACGTGATTGACGTAGGCACTGCCATCGGCCCAGTGGTAGGCACGCGGCAGCGGGCTGTGACAGGCCGCCTGGTCGAAGGCGAAGGCGCCCTCCTCCATACCGTCGTTGAGACGCTGATAGACCGCCTCCAGCCTGGGCCGCAGCGCGCTCCAGTCGTCCAGTGCGGCCTGCAGGGTGGCGGCGACCTGCGGCACGCGCACGGCGCGGCTCAGGTCACGGGAGACCACGACGAGAACACCGTCGCGGCCCTGATTCAGTGATGCGAGTTTCATGCTTGCTACCTATTCGTCTGTTGGCGTGCGGGCAGCCCCGCTCCCTCTCGCGGGAGCGGGGCGATCGATGCCCGCCCCTTAACCCTGGGTACCCGGCGCGCGCCAGGAATTGACGTACTCGGGCACGTCCACGGCTGCGGCGGCCTCGCCCACCTCCAGCGCACGACGGGTGTCGATCATCACCGCCACCTCGTCGATGAAGGTCGCCGGATCGACCTGGCTTTTCTTCAGCGCCTTGGGATGCGGGCCATGGGGGAAGCCGCACGGGTGCAGCGTGACCATGCCCTGCTCGATGTTGTCGCGGCTGAAGAAGTTGCCTCGGTGGTAGAACAGCACCTCGTCGTAGTCGTCGTTGTTGTGGAAGAACGGCACCTTGAGCGCGCCCACATCGGACTCCACCGGGCGTGGGGTGAAGGTGCAGATCACGAAACCGTTGGCCACGAAGGTGGTGTGCACCGACGGAGGCAGGTGGTAGCGATGGCTGATCAGCGGGCGTATGTCGCGCCAGTTGAGACGCACCACGGTGTTGTCGCCATGCCAGCCGACCACGTCCAGCGGGTTGTAGGGATAGGTCACGGTACTGATCTGGTCGCGCCGCTTGATGCGGATCTGCCAGGTGTTCTCGTCCTGCTGCGCCTTGAAGGCATCGTCGATGTGCGGATGCTCCAGCACCGCCGGATCGAAGATCGCCTGCGGGCCGAGCAGGCCCTTGTCCGGCAGCTGGTAGGCACCGTCGGTATTCTCGATCAGCAGGAAGTAGCTCGGCGTGCTCGCCTCGATGCGCCAGGCGGTACCGCGCGGGATCAGCAGGTAATCGCCGTCACGGTACGCCAGATGGCCGAAGTCGCAATACAGGTGCCCGGCCCCTTCATGGACGAACAGCAGCTCGTCGCCATCGGCGTTGCGCACCAGGTGGCGCATGGCGCCGTGGGTACGCCAGACGCGCAACTTGACGTCGGCATTGTGCAGGGTCAGCGGCGCAGCCAGCGGGCAGTCTCGCTCGCTGGGCACCTCGTTGAAGTCGAAGGCGTGCGGGCGCAGCGGCCCTTCCCAGTCGATCCAGCCCGTCGGCGCATGCTTGTGATGCAGATGCGCGGTGGGGCCGAAGAACCCCTCGCGACCCATCTCGCGCTCGTAGGTGTCCTGCGGCAGGTCGCAATGCGCCTGCCGCGAACAATCGCCCTCACGCAGGGGAAAGCTGATCCATTTGCGGCTCATGGGATCACTCCTCGGCCTTGATCACGCCGCGCCGCAGCTGGTCCTCTTCGATGGATTCGAACAGCGCCTTGAAGTTGCCCTCGCCGAAGCCCTGGTTACCCTTGCGCTGGATGATCTCGAAGAAGATCGGGCCGATCACCGTGTTGGTGAAGATCTGCAGCAGGATGCCGTCATCGCCCGGTGCGCCATCGATCAGCAGGCTCAGCTCGCGCAGCTGGTCCAGTGGCTCGCCATGACCGGCGACGCGGCTGTCGACCTTCTCGTAATAGGTCTCCGGGGTGGTCATGAAGTCCACGCCATTGGCGCGCAGCTGGCGCACGGTGGCGTAGATATCGTCGGTGCTCAGGGCGATGTGCTGGATACCCTCGCCATGGTATTCGCGGATGAATTCCTCGATCTGCGACTTGTCGTCGGCCGACTCGTTGATCGGGATGCGGATCTTGCCGCAAGGCGCGGTCATGGCGCGGGAGAACAGGCCGGTGAGCTTGCCCTCGATATCGAAGTAGCGAATCTCGCGGAAGTTGGCGATGCGCTCGTAGAAGCCGGACCACACGTCCATCTGGCCGCGACGCACGTTGTGGGTCAGGTGGTCGATGCACTGCAGGCCGACGGCATTGTCGTTGGGGCTACGGCCTTCGATGTACTCGAAGTCGACGTCGTAGATGTTCTTGTCGCCATAGCGATCCACGAGGTACAGCAAGGAGCCGCCGATGCCCTCGACACAGGGGATGTTCAGTTCGCCGAAGTTGGCGTGGCTGCCGACCAGCGTGGCGCCCTGCTGCTCGACGTAGGCGGCCGCCTGGGCCGCATTCTTCACGCGGAACGCCATGGCGCAGGCACTCGGCCCGTGTTTCTCGCCGAAGGCACGGACATGGCCGGTAGGGCTGCCATTGAGGACGATGTTGATGTCGTTCTGCTGGAACAGCCAGACTTCCTTCGAACGATGCTTGGCGGTTTCGGTAAAGCCCATGGCCGTGAACAACTGACGCAGTTGCTCGATGCCTTCGACGCTCGGTGCGGTGAATTCGACGAACTCGAAACCGTCGGTCCCGATGGGGTTGTGCTGCTCGATCTTGGCCACGGCGTTCATTCTGCCTCCTGATTGTCATTGTTATGGCAAGCGCACGAATGCGTTGCGGACAACCTCATGACAACCGAGCGCAGAGCCGCTCTCAAGATGGCTTGCGGCATCTCGCCGCGGTGGCCGGGTGCAGCAATGGCAATTATTCCTTACAGCCCTGAAAACCTGGCGGGCGGAGCATCCACAGCCCCGTAAAACGTAAGTTTTTCTTTACAGCGTGGTGAGTGGGCTTGCCGCTGGCCGTCAGTCCGGGCGCGCGAAAGCGTAGGCGCGCTCCACCTTGGCCACGCGCGTGACGAAAGCCGAGTACCAGGTGCTGCGTCCCTGCTCGCGGACCTGCGTGTGTTCGGCATGCTCGCGCCAGGCGCGAATGGCCTCCTCGCTCTGCCAGTACGACAGGGTGATCCCCAGCCCGTCGCTGCGCGCCGACTCCACGCCGAGAAAGCCAGGCTGCCGGGCGGCCAGTTCGAGCATGCGCTGCGCCGCCTCGGCGTAGCCGGCATCGACCGGCGTCCGCTGCGAGGTGAACATCACCACGTAATAGGGTGGTTCCGGCGTGGCCGCGATCACGAAGCCTGCTCCAGATGGGCCTCGTGCACCGATTGCACCGCGCAGGCCCCGACCAGCCCGGCCACCAGCGGCGGCAGACGCCCTTGCAGCGCGGCCCGCTCGGGCTGGAACAGGGTCGCGATGAAGAACGGATGGTCCTCCAGCTCGATGGCGCGCACCGCGCCGGCCTCGTCATGCCCGGAGGCCTTCAGCGCCTGCGCCATCAGCGGCTCGACGAAGGCATCGACCAGGCCATAACGGCACAGGTACTGCTCGCTGATTTCGCGCACACCGTACAGCTCGGCGATACGCGATCCCGAAACCAGGTGCACACGCTCGCTGACATCCTGCAGGGCACAGGCCAGCGGCGCGATCAACGGCGTCTGCGCCTGCGGCGACAGCTCGGCGTGTTCGGCATCCGCCCAGCCCAGGCGATTGCGCGCGTATTCGAGCAGCGCATGCTGGAAACCACCGCAAGTGCCGAGGAATGGTACGCCCTGCTCACGGGCGAAGCGGATCGCACGCAATGCCCCATCGGCACTGACATAGGGGCTGCCCGGTACGCACCAGATGCCGTCATAGGCCATCAGGGCCGCATCGTCGACGATGCTGTCGGTGCCCAGCCAGTCGTGTTCGACCGCCACGCCCAGGGCTTCGGCAGCCAGCCGCAGCGCCTCGGGAATGGCCCGGTGCGCGGTGATCGCCGCATTGAATTCACCCACCAGGGCGACCCTGACTCGACACTTGCTGTACATGCGCATCTCCCCCTCTTGCATGGCGGTTTACCTGCCACTATAAGAGGGCGCTTACGCAATAATAATTGGCAAACTGACAAGCAGGAATTGCAGCGATGCAATATCAGATCGACCACGCCGACCTTTCCCTGGTACTCGCCCTGGTGCGTGGCCGCTCCCTGGCCCGTGCCGCCGAACTGCTGCAGGTGGACGTCTCGACGGTGTTTCGCGCCGTACGGCGCCTGGAGGCCGCACTGGGCGTGGCGCTGTTCGAGAAAAGCCGGCGCGGCTACGAGCCCAGCGAGACCGCGCGGGCCCTGGCCGAGCAGGCCGAGCACGCCGAACAGGCACTGGACGCCGCCCGCGTGGCCCTGGAACAGGGCAAGCACGTGGTCAGCGGCACGGTACGCCTGACCTGCACCGACGCGGTCCTGAGCAGCCTGCTGCTGCCGGCACTGGCGCGCTTCATGCCCAACTACCCGGCGCTGTCGCTGGAGCTGGTGACCTCCAACGACTTCGCCAACCTGAGCAGGCGCGATGCCGACCTGGCGCTGCGCCTGACCAACCAGCCACCGGAGCACCTGGTTGGCCGGCGGCTGGCGCAGGTGTCCTACGTGGTCTGCGCACGTGACGACGGGCAGGACCGCAGCGACCTGGCGCGGCAGAGCTGGATCGCCCCGGACGAGTCGATGCCGGACCACGCCACCGTACTCTGGCGCCTGCGCGAGTTGCCCGGGGTCATGCCCAGCTACCGCTGCAGCAGCATGTACGCCGTGTCTCAGCTGACCCGTGCCGGGCTCGGCGTTGCCGCCCTGCCCGACTTCGTCCTGCGCAGCCAGCCCGACCTGCGGGCGCTCAGCGAACCCCTGGCCGGCTGCGACACCGAACTCTGGCTGCTGACCCGCCCAGACTGCCGCGCCTTGCGCTCGGTGCAGACGCTGTTCGAGGAACTGGGCAAGGCGCTGAAGACCAGCGCCTGAGACAAGCACTCGCAGATACCCGCCTCACGGCACCCCGGATTGCATCCGGGCTACGAAGCGGTAGCCCGGATGCAATCTGCGGGGATCGGGTACGCAAAAGAGCATCGCGGCTGAAGCCGCTCCTACGACGCTCCTGAACGAAACAGAGCAGCCGGACACCCCACGTGGGAGGGGCTTCAGCCGCGACAGGTTAGTGCCCGCGGGTATCCGCCTGCACGGCACCCCGGATTGCATCCGGGCTACGAAGCGGCACGCCGGATGCAATCTGCGGGGGTCGGGTACGCAAAAGAGCATCGCGGCTGAAGCCCCTCCTACGACGCTACTGAACGAAACAGAGCAGCCGGACACCCCATGTGGGAGGGGCTTCAGCCGCGACAGGTCAGTGCCCGCGGGTATCCGCCTGCACGGCACCCCGGATTGCATCCGGGCTACGTGAGTCGAGCCGCGTTGTAGCCCGGATGAAATCCGGGGCCTCAGTGGCAGCGGTCAGTCAACATCGTCCACCTGCAGGAGCGGCTGGGTGGCATTCCGCTTCAGCCGCGAAACCCCGCTTGCAGCACCGCGCCAAAGCCCCTGCCGGCTCAGCCCTGCTGCAGGTGCCCGTACAGCTTGGCGTACAGCCCGCCCTCGGCGATCAGCTGCTGGTGGTCGCCATCCTCGGCGATGCTGCCGCCATCGAACACCAGCACGCGGTCGGCTTGCTTCACCGCACTCAGGCGGTGGGCAATGATCAGCGTGGTGCGCCCCTCGAGGAACTGCGCCAGGGCTTCGTGCAGGGCATATTCGGTCGCGGCGTCCAGCGCCGAGGTGGCTTCGTCGAGGATCACCACCTTGGGCTCGGCCAGCACCATGCGGGCAATCGCCAGGCGCTGGCGCTGCCCGCCGGACAGGCGCACGCCGCTGCGCCCGACCACGCTGTCGAGGCCCTGCGGCAGCAGCGCGATGGTGTCGGCCAGCTGAGCGATACGCAGCGCCTGCCAGCAGGCTTCGTCGCTGCGCTCGCGGCCCATCGTCAGGTTGGCGCGCACCGTATCGTTGAACAGCGCCGGATGCTGCAGCACCACGGCGACGTTGTCGCGCACGCAATCCAGGCCGATTTCCTCCAGGCTGCTGCCGCCGAAGCGAATGGTGCCGGCCTGCGCCGTGTACAGACCGAGCAGCAGCTGCACCAGGGTGCTCTTGCCGCCGCCCGAGGCGCCGACGATGGCCACCTTCTCGCCGGGGCCGATGGACAGATCGAGTCGGTCCAGCACCGGTTCGTCACCATAGGCGAAGGTCAGCCCCTGTACCTCGATGCCGACGGTGTCGCGGCCCTTGAACGGGTCGACCTGGCCGACGTACTGCGGCTCGTCCTGGCGCGCCAGCAGCTCGTTGATGCGCGTCAGCGCACCGCCCGCGGCATAGAAGGCGTACTGCAGGCTGAGCAGCTGCTCGACCGGGCCGATCATGAACCACAGGTAGCTGAACACGGCGAGCATCTGGCCGATGGACAGGTCGGAGAACAGCACGGTAAGCATCGCCGCCGCGCGGAACACATCGATACCGAACTGGAACAGCAGGCCACTGGCGCGGCTGGACGCATCGCTCTTCCACTGCGAGGCCACGGCATAGTCACGCACCTCGCGGGCACGGCCGCCAAGACGCCCGAGGAAGTACCCCTGGCGGTTGCCGGCGCGCACTTCCTGAATCGCTTCCAGGGTTTCGGTCAGCGCCTGGGTGAAGCGCGAGGTGCTGTCGTTCTCCAGTTTCTTCAGGTGCTTGACGCGCTTGCCCAGCAGCACCGTGGCGTAGATCACCAGCGGGTTGAACAGGAGGATCAGCAGCGCCAGCTGCCAGTGCATCCAGATGAGGATGGCCGACGTGCCGACCAGGGTCAGCATCGCCACCAGAAAGCGGCTCAGGGTCTCGCCGACGAACTTGTCCAGGGTGTCCAGGTCGGTGACCAGGTGGGTGGTCACGGTGCCGCCGCCCAGGCTCTCGTACTCGCCGAGGGAAATGCGCTTGAGGCGCTCGATCAGGCGCACGCGGATGCGATAGACGATGTCCTTCGACAACCTGGCGAACAGGCGCGCCTGCAACACGTTGAAGATCAGCGCGGAGCTGCGCAGCAGCAGGGTCAGCAACAGCATCAGGCCGATGTAGCCGGCCGCCGTTTCCCAGCCGGCCGGCAGGAAGCGGTCCATCACCTGGAGCGCGGCGTTGCCATCATGCAGCAGCACTTCGTCGACCAGCAGCGGCAACAACAGGGGAATCGGTACGCTGCACAGGGTCGCCAGCACCGCCACCAGGTTGGCCAGCAGCAGCGCCTTCTTGTGACGCAGGGCCAGGCGCCGAATCTGCGCCCAGCTCAACCTATCAGGCATGGCCGGCACGCTCCAGCCAGCGTCCCAGCAGGGGTGAAAGGGCTTCCAGCGGCTGATAGCCGTTGGTCAGCAGCGCCAGCTGGCCGTCGCGCTCGGCGAGCAGGGTGGGAAAGCCGGCGATGCCGAGGTCCTGCACCCAGGTGAAGTCGGCCAGGGTGGCATCGTGCATCGCCTGGCTGTCGAACGCCTCGGCGAACTCGATGCGCGGGATGCCCGCCTGCTCCGCCAGTTGCACCAGCACGCCGGCCTGGGTGACATCGGCACCCTCGGTGTAGAAGGCCTGCTGGATCAGCTTGAGCAGTGTCCAGGCACTGTCCGCATCCAGGCTGCGTGCGGTGACCAGGGCGCGACAGGCCGGTTCGGTGTCGTACACCAGGCCCTCCGGCAGGCCGCGCTCGAAGTCGAACAGCTGCCCGGTGCTGGCATTGACCGCCTGCCAGTACCCCAGGTAACGCACCCGCGCTGCCGCATCGACCGCAATCTGGTCGCGCCGCAGGCCACCTACCACGATCTGCAGCGCCACACCGGCTGCGGCGGCCTGCTCGGCAAGCGCTTCGGCGACGGGCGCAAAGCCCCAGCACCAGGAACACATCGGGTCCATCACGTAGAGCAGGCGGCTGGTCATGCATCAGGCCTCGTTCAGTTGGCGGGGGTCTCGGCCAATCGGGTGCGGCTGGTTACGCTGACGCGCCAGCTCGATCTGCTTCTGCCGCTCGCGCGCGCCTTCACGGGTCTTCTCCGGCAGCGAGTCCCAGCAATGCGGGCAACTGACGCCAGGGCTGTAGAACTCGGACTGGCGCTCTTCCACGGAAATCGGCGTGCGGCAGGCATGGCACTGATCGTAGTCGCCTTCCGACAGGTCGTGGCGCACGGTCACGCGGTTGTCGAAGACGAAGCAGTCGCCCTGCCACTTGGTCTCTTCCTGCGGTACGTCCTCGAGGTATTTGAGGATGCCGCCCTTGAGGTGGTACACCTCCTCGAAACCTTCGCCGAGCATGTAGCTGGAGGCCTTCTCGCAACGGATGCCGCCGGTGCAGAACATCGCCACCTTCTTGTGCTTGCTCGGGTCGAAGTGCTGGCGGACGTACTCGGGAAACTCGCGGAACGTCTTGGTCCTGGGGTCGATCGCGCCCTCGAAGGTACCGATCGACACCTCGTAGTCGTTGCGCGTATCGATCAGCAGCACCTCGGGGTCGCTGATCAGGGCATTCCAGTCCTTGGCCTCGACGTAGGTACCGACACGCTGGTTGGGATCGACGCCCGGCACACCGAGGGTGACGATCTCCTTCTTCAGCTTGACCTTGGTGCGATAGAACGGCTGTTCGTCGCAGTAGGATTCCTTGTGGTCGATATCGGCCAGACGGGCATCCTGGCGGAACCAGGCGAGCAGCGCATCGATGGCCGCGCGGGTGCCGGAAACGGTGCCGTTGATGCCCTCTTCGGCGAGCAGCAGGGTGCCCTTGATGCCGTTGTCGAGCAGGGTTTGCAGCAGGGGCTCGCGCAGCGTCTGATAATCCGCCAGGGAGACGAATTTATACAGCGCCGCCACGACGATCTTGTCAGTCATGAACAGTTCTCTCAGTAGTCGCCCACGTAAAGGGCGGACCGGGTGACATGAAAAACGCCGGCATGGGCCGGCGCGGGGGCGATTGTAGCAAAGCGGCCAATCAGCAGGGAAAGTTGGCGACAGGGCGCGACAGCCTGCCGCGTAGCCCGGATGCAATCCGGGAATGCTCTCCGCCCCGGATTGCGTCTTCGGCTAGCCCGGCATTGACCTGTTTGAGCGCAGCGCCACCCGGGAAATCTGCGGCAATGCTGCCGCAGATTTCATCCGGGCCAGGTCAATGCCCGCCGCGGCAGGTCGGCGAAGCGGGCGCCGTGCCCTGCGCAGCCCACTCCTCCGGGGTGTAGGTGTGCAGCGCCAGCGCGTGGATCTGGCCCATCAGCTCACCGACCGTGGCATAGACCTTCTGATGCCGCTTGACCGCGTTCAAGCCGGCGAACGCCGGGCTGACGATCACCGCCTTGTAGTGGGTTTCCAGGCCACGGCTGTGCATGTGGCTCTCGTCCAGCACCTCGAGGTGCTCGGGCTGCAGCCCGGCCAGGGCGGTGACGATCAGGTCTTGCTTGGACATCTTGGGCTCCATCAGGGCTGTTTCGGCAGGCCGAGCTCGTTGCTCATGTCGGCCAGCAGCTTGTTCACCTCAGGCACGGCGGTTTCCAGCTTGCCCTGGGTGATCTGTGCCGATTGCGCCGTCAGCATCGGCATCTTCTGCAACACCTTCTGCCCCAGCGGCGACTCGTAGAAGCGGATCAGCTCCTTGAGCTCCTTCTCGTCGAAGTTGCTGGTGTAGAGCTTGACCATGTCCGGCTTCAGCTTGTCCCAGCCCACGGCCTTGTCCAGTGCGGCATTGGCCTTGGCCTGGTAGCTCTCCAGCACGGCCTGTTTGCCTTCCGGCGCCTGGGCGAAACGCTGGGCGAACATCTGCTGCACCTGGCCGTACACCGGCACGGTCAGCTTGTCAGCGTGGGCCAGCTTGAGGAAGCGCTCGGCATCGGCGGCATGGCTGGCGGCATCGGCCATGGCCAGGGACGAGCCGGCGGCGAGCAGTACGGCGGCACACAACTGGTGGAAACGGGGCATGAGAGGTTCCAACGGTGATGAATGAGTCTGGGTAGACTACGGTGCCGGCATTTTGTGCCCTGCGCCGATTTCGCTCAAGCGCCGCGAACTGTGCGCTGGCTCACAGCCGTGTTGCCCACCGGCGCACCCACTGGTCAGTTGCCAAAGTGCCAGTACTTGCTCATGCTTGGGCAGGCTCGGCATTCTGTCTGCCTCCAGCCATTATCTCCAGCAAGGCGTGCGCACCCTACGACACGGCAATTGATCGCCAGCCCGCGCACAAACATGGATGTGCTCGATGAACAGCTTCGCCTCACATGCGCCCTTTCGGCTCCAGCCGCTCTGCGACAGCAAGGGCAAGCTGCTGGACGAAGCCATTGGCTGGTCCAATCGCCCCCTCGTCGACTGCGCCCTGCGGGGTCATGCCGGACGGCGCAAGCGCTGGAATCACTGGTGCATCACCACCCCGCAGTGGATGCTCTCGCTGACCCTGGCCGATCTCGACTACCTCGGCTACGGCGCCGCCTACTTCCTCGACCTGGAAAGCGGCCAGGCAGTCGCCCACACCCAGCTCCGCCCCTTCGCCCTCGGTTGCCAACTGCCCGACCTGCCCCTGGAAAGCCACTCCTTCAGCCACTCCCGGCTGCAGCTGCGCATCGATGAGCACTCCGGCCGCCTGCGCCTGACGGCTGCGGCGCCCGATATCGGTGGCCAGCCCATGCAGGTGGCGCTGGATATCCAGCGCCCGGCCCACCTGGAATCGGTCAACCTGGTCGCGCCCATGCAGAATGGCGGCTTCCACGCCACCAGCCGGCAACTGGGACTGCCCACCGCCGGCAGCCTGCAGCTGGGGCGCAAGCACTACAGCTGTACGCCGGGGCAGAGTTTTGCCGCCCTCGATTTCGGCCGTGGCGTCTGGCCGCTGAACAGCTACTGGCAACGCGCCGCGTTCGCCGCCGCTGGCGGCATCGCCGGCAACTTCGGCTCGGGCTGGCTGGACCACAGCGGCCTGTCGGAAAACTCGCTGTGGTTCGGCGGCGAAGTGCAGCAACTGGGCAGCCCGATGCATATCGAGCGGACCTCCCACGCGCCCCTCACCCCCTGGCGCCTGGACAGCGAAGACGACCGCGTATCCCTGCGCTTCGCTCCACGCCAGCTGCACAAGGCCTGCCCCAAGATCGGCCCGTTCCATGCCAACACCGTCCAGCACTTCGGTCATTTCACCGGCGTGCTGCGCGGGCCCAAGGGCGAGCGGGTACCGGTGGACGGCGCGCTGGGCTGGCTGGGAGAGACTCACGCCCGCTGGTAATCGGGGCGATAGAGAAGTTGCGGAACCAGTCTCCGGCAGCGCGACCTAAACTGCCAGCACCCTCGCATTTGCCCCGGAGAACGCCATGAGCCGCACCGAAACCGACAGCATCGGCCCCATCGAGGTCCCCACCGACGCCTACTGGGGCGCGCAGACCCAACGCTCGCTGATCAACTTCGCCATTGGCCAGGAACGCATGCCACTGGCCGTGCTGCACGCCCTTGCCCTGATCAAGAAGGCCGCTGCGCGGGTCAACAGCCGCAACGGCGAACTGCCAGCCGACATCGCCCGGCTGATCGAGCAGGCCGCCGACGAAGTGCTCGAAGGCCAGCACGACGCGCAGTTCCCGCTGGTGGTCTGGCAGACCGGCAGCGGCACGCAGAGCAACATGAACGTCAACGAGGTGATCGCCGGCCGCGCCAACGAACTGGCTGGCGGCCAGCGCGGCGGCAAGACCCCGGTGCACCCCAACGATCACGTCAATCGCGCGCAGAGTTCCAACGACTGCTTCCCCACCGCCATGCACATCGCCGCGGTGCAGGACGTTCGCCATTGCCTGCTGCCGGCCCTGGCCGAACTGCGCGACGGCCTGCAGGAGCAGGCGCAGCGCCACGCCAGCCTGGTCAAGACCGGGCGCACGCACATGATGGACGCCACGCCGATCACCTTCGGCCAGGAGCTATCCGCCTTCGTCGCCCAGCTCGGCCACGCCGAGGCCGCCATCCGCGCGGCGCTGCCTGCGGTGTGCGAACTGGCCCAGGGCGGCACCGCCGTCGGCACCGGCCTGAATGCCCCCGCCGGCTTCGCCGAGGCGATGGCCGCCGAACTGGCGGCGCTGTCCGGCATGCCGCTGACCAGCGCCCCGAACAAGTTCGCCGCCCTCGCCGGCCATGAGCCGCTGGTGCAGCTTTCCGGCGCGCTGAAGACCCTGGCCGTGGCCCTGATGAAGCTGGCCAACGACCTGCGCCTACTGGGTTCCGGGCCGCGCGCCGGTCTCGCCGAGGTGCGCCTGCCCGCCAACGAACCGGGCAGCTCGATCATGCCCGGCAAGGTCAACCCGACCCAGTGCGAGGCGCTGTCGATGCTCGCCTGCCAGGTGCTGGGCAACGACAGCACCATCAGCTTCGCTGCCAGCCAGGGTCATCTGCAGCTCAACGTGTTCAAGCCGGTGATCATCCACAACCTGCTGCAGTCGATCCGCCTGCTGGCCGACGGCTGCCGCAACTTTCAGCAGCACTGCGTCGCCGACCTGCAGCCGGACGCCGCGCAGATGGCAGCCCACCTGGAGAACGGCCTGATGCTGGTCACCGCGCTCAACCCGCACATTGGCTACGACAAGGCCGCCGAGATCGCCAAGAAGGCCTACAACGAAGGCAGCACGCTGCGCCAGGCCGCGCTGCAGCTCGGCTACCTGAACGACGAACAGTTCGACCAGTGGGTACGCCCACAGGACATGCTCGGAGCCGGCTGGCATGAGTGAGGGCAAGAGCGGCGCAACGCCGCTGGAAGGAGACGGCAAGCGCATCCTGCTGGTTCTCGGCTCGCCGAAGCAGGACAGCCTCTGCCACGCCCTGGCCGAGGCATTCAGCCACGGCGCACGCGGCAAGGGACACGTGGTGCGCCAGCTCAGGCTCGGGGAAATGCAGTTCGACCCGATACTGCGCGACGGCTATGACCAGAGCCAGAACCTGGAACCGGACCTGCTCGAAGCGCAGCGCCTGATCCACTGGGCCGAACACCTGGTGTTCGTCTATCCCGTCTGGTGGGGTGGCGTGCCAGCCTTGCTCAAGGGCTTCTTCGACCGCGTGTTCCTGCCCGGCTTCGCCTTCAGGTATCGCAATCGCTCGCAGCTCTGGGACAAGCTGCTCAGCGGACGCAGCGCCGACCTGCTGGTGACCATGGACACGCCGCGCTGGTATTTCCGCTGGATCTACGGCGCCCCGGCGCATCGGCAGATGGTGCGCACCATTCTCGGTTTCTGCGGCATCAGGACCCGTCGCCTGAGCGAGTTCGCCCCGGTGCGGCCATCCACCGAAGAGCAGCGCCAGGGCTGGCTGCGCAAGGCCGAAATGCTGGGCGCCCGAACCTAGGGTGGATGACGCTTCACCCATCCACCACAGCGATTCGCTGCCAGACACCCATACCCCGCACATCCCCGGATTGCATCCGGGCTACGCGCACGATCTACGGATGTATCAGACCGTAGGGTGGATGACGCTTCACCCATCCACCACAGCGCTTCACTGCCGAACACCCGCACCCCGCACATCCCCGGATTGCATCCGGGCTACGCGCACGATTTACGGATGTATCAGGCCGTAGGGTGGATGACGCTCTACCCATCCACCACAGCGCTTCGCTGCCGAACACCCACACCGCGCATACCCCCGGATTGCATCCGGGCTACGCGCACGATTTACGGATGTATCAGACCGTAGGGTGGATGACGCTCCACCCATCCACCACAACGCTTCGCTGCCGGACACCCATCCCCCCCACATCCCCGGATTGCATCCGGGCTACGCGCACGATTTACGGATGTATCAGGCCGTAGGGTGGATGACGCTCCACCCATCCACCACAGCGATTCGCTGCCGGACACCCATACCCCGCACATCCCCGGATTGCATCCGGGCTACAGCACCAGGCCGTCACTGGCCAGGCTGACGCCTGCCGGCAAGGCATCGGGGTGGTCCAGCAGCCAGGCATCGAAGCTGTGACCGATGTGCGTCAGCACCGCATGGGCCGGCTGCAGGCGAGCGATGACCTCCAAGGCGCGGGTCAGGTCGTTGTGATTGCGCGGCGCCACCGGTTGCGGCGCGGTGGAGCAATCGAGCACCAGCAGATCCAGCGGCGCCCGCTGCAGCTCGGCGCAACTGGCTTCGGGCACTCCGACGGTGTCGGTGAGGTAGGCGATGCGCCTGCCCTGCCCCTGCAACAGGTAGCCGAAGGTCGGCCTGGAGTGGGTCAGTGGCACGGCGGTGACAGTCAGCTCGCCCAGCTGGCGACGCTCGAAGGCCGCGAAGGGCTGGCTGAAATCGAGGATGCCGGGGTGCTTGTACAGGTCGGCCAGGCCCTCCGGGTCATCCGGGCCATGCACCGGGATCACCAGGCCCTGGCCCCAGCGCAGGTGCAGCAGCCCCTGGGCGTGGTCGGCGTGGTAATGCGTCTGCAGGATGCCGTTGAAGCTGTGCGGCGGAAAACGCTCGGTCAGGTCGCTCAGGCCGCTGTCGATCAGCCAGCGCTGCGCCCCGCATTCGATCAAAGCCGAGCAGGGCCGGCGGCGGCGTGACGGGTAGACCTGCGCCGCGTCGCAGGCCGCACAGCTGCAGTTGTACACCGGCACCTGGCGGGCATCGCCGGTGCCGAGCAGGGTCAGGCGCATTGGCGCGCCTCGTCGAGCAATTGCAGCAGGCGGCTGACGGTCTGTGGCAACGGCCCGGAGTTGTCCAACACGCAGAGCGGTTGCCCTGACGCCGCAGCGCCGTCCTGGCCCCCGGCGGCAAAGCTGCGGCTGCGCGCCAGGCGCTGCTCGATCTGCTCCGGCGTCTCCCGGCCACGGGCCAGCAGGCGTTGGCGCAGTACCGACTCATCGACCCGCAAGAGGATCGCCAGCAGTTGCGGGTAGCGCTGACGGGCGGCCTCGAGATGGCCGCGCGAACCGTTGATCAGCACGTCCTGCCCGCTGTTCAGCCAGGCGTCGATCTCGCTCGGGATGCCATAGGCCAGGCCGTTGGCACGCCAGCTCAGGGCGAAGGCGCCCTCGCCTTCCAGGCGCTCGAATTCGGCCGGGGTCACGCCCACGGCGTCCTCGCCCACCGACTCGGCGCTACGGGTGATCACCCGCCTGGCGAAACGGCAGCCGTGCGCCTCCAGCGGCGCACGTGCGGCCTGCAACAGGCTGTCCTTGCCCGAGCCCGAAGGCCCCATCAGATAGATCAACCTGCCCTGCATCAGAACACCCTTCGTGCTTGCCGCCATACCTGCTGGATCACCGGCTGTTCGCCATGCGCCCTGGCCTGCAGCAGGTCGGCGCGCAACCCTACGCGAATCTCGCCACGGTCGTCCAGGCCGGCCGCCCTGGCCGGTGCTCGGCTCACGGTGGCGATGGCCGCAGGCAGATCATAGTCGTTGTCCTGCCCCGCCAGCAGCCAGGCGGCGTGCAGCAGGCTGGCCGGATAGTAGTCACTGGAAAGGATATCCAGCACACCGTGACGCGCCAGCTCGGCGGCGGCGATATTGCCGGAGTGCGAACCGCCTCGCACCACGTTCGGTGCCCCCATCAGCACCTTCAGGCCCAGTTGGTGGCTGGCCTCGGCCGCCTCCAGGGTGGTCGGGAACTCGGCGATGGCCATGCCGAAGTCGGCCGACTCCTGCACATGGGCCAGGGTGGCGTCGTCATGGCTGGCCACCGAGATACCCCGGCCATGGCAGTCCTCGACGATGGCGCGGCGCTGGCGGTCGCTGTACTGGCGCGAATTGGCGATCTGCTCCTGGAGGAACTCCTCCATCTCCGCCGGGCTCAGGTGGTACTTGCCCATGTAGTACTCGCGGTACTTCTCCACCTTGGCGAACTGGCGCTGGCCCGGCGAGTGATCCATCACCGACACCAGCGACACCAGTGGGTGCTCCACCAGATCGCGATAGAGGCTCAGCGCATCGGGGTGGCACAGCTCGCAGCGCAGGTGCAGGCGGTGCTCGGCGCGGGTCTGCCCGGCCGCCTCGGCGGCGGCGATGGCCTCGATCATCGCCGGCAATTGCTGCATGCGCCGACCACGTGGGTTGATGTCACCGATGGACAGCGCATCGAATACCGTGGTGATCCCGGCGGCCACGATCTGGGCGTCGTGGGTGAGCACCGCCGACGCCGACGGCCAGTCCACCCCGGGGCGCGGACTCATGTGTTTCTCCAGGTTGTCGGTGTGCAGTTCCACCAACCCCGGCAACAGGTAGTCACCCCCCAGGTCCTGGGCCTGCGCCAGCTGGCTGGCGCCCTCGTCGACAGCGGCGATCAGCCCGTCGCGCAGCAGCACGGAGCCGAGGAACTCGCGATCGGCGGTGACGATGCGGGCATTGCTGAGGATCTGTTCAGACGACATACACGTACTCCGGTTGCGCCGCGGCGGCGCTCATGTCCAGGTAACGATCGGCCACCGCCTCGCGGGCAGCACGGTCGTGGAAGATGCCGATCAGCGCGCTGCCGGCGGCCTTGGCCTCTGCGATCAGCTGCAGCACCACCTGGCGGTTGGTCTCGTCCAGCGAGGCGGTGGGCTCGTCGAGCAGCAGCAGCGGCCACTCGACCATGAAGCCGCGGGCGATATTGACGCGCTGCTGCTCGCCGCCGGAGAAGGTACCCGGCGCCAGTTGCCAGAGCGCCTCGGGGATGTTCAGCCGGGTCAGCAGCGCCTTGGCCCGCGCCTCGGCATCGCTGCGCGCCCAGCCGCGCGACAGGGCCGGCTCCATCACCACGTCCAGGGTCGAGACCCGCGGGATGACCCGCAGGAACTGGCTGACGTAGCCCAGGCTCTGCCGGCGTACCGCCAGCACCTGGCGCGGCTCGGCGCCTACCAGCTCCACCGCTTCGCCCTGATGACGGATGCGGATGCTGCCGCCGGCAGCCAGGTAGTTGCCGTACAGGGTGCGCAGCAGGGTCGACTTGCCTGCGCCGGACTGGCCGTGCAGCACCAGGCACTCGCCGCCACGCACGCTGAAGTTCAGGTCACGCAGCACCTGCAGGACGACGCCGTTCTGCTGGTGCAGGGTGAAGGTCTTGCTGAGGCCGGTGACCTCGATCAGGTTGTTCATACACACCTCGAATACGCTAGGCACGGTCTGCCCCCTCCCCCAGTCGCGGGAGAGGGGAGAAACGCCCATCTGTCGTAGGGTGGATGGCGCTTTATCCATCCACCGGTGGTGATTCGCTGGTGGATGAGAAGAGCGTCATCCACCCTACGTTTCCCCAATGCGCGGTACGTTCAGGGCTGCAGCACCGACGACACCAGCAGCTGCGAATAGGGATGCTGCGGATCGTCGAGGATCTGGTCGGTCAGCCCCGCCTCCACCACATGCGAACGGCGCATCACCATCAGTCGGTCGGCGAGCAGCCGCGCCACCGCCAGGTCGTGGGTGACGATCACCACCACCAGGTCCAGCTCGCGTACCAGGCCGCGCAGCAGGTCGAGCAGGCGAGCCTGCACCGACACGTCCAGCCCGCCGGTCGGCTCGTCCATGAACACCAGGCGCGGCGCGGAGACCAGGTTGCGGGCGATCTGCAGGCGCTGCTGCATACCGCCGGAGAAGGTGCGCGGCAGGTCGTCGATGCGTGCCGGGTCGATCTCCACCTGGCTCAGCCAGTCGAGCCCGGCGGCGCGCAGCTCGCCGTAGTGGCGCACGCCCTGGGCCATCAGCCGTTCGCCGATGTTGGCGCCGGCCGATACCGACATGCGCAGGCCATCACGCGGGTTCTGCTCGACGAAGCCCCACTCGGTGCGCAGCAGGGTGCGCCGCTCGGCTTCGCTGGCGCTGTAGAGGTCGAGCCATTGCCCCGTGCGACCGCGATAGCGCACCGCGCCGCGATCCGGCAGGCAGCGCCCGGACAGCAGGCTGAGCAAGGTGGACTTGCCCGAACCGGACTCGCCGACGATGCCCAGCACTTCGCCGGGATAGAGGTCGAAGCTCACGCCCTGGCAGCCCTTCTCCGGGCCGTACAGGCGGGTCAGGTCACGCGCCGAGAACAGCGGCTCGGCCGTTTCCAGGGCAGGTTGCAGACGTTCGGCGGCGCTCATTGCAGGCTCTCCTCGGTGCGCTGGCGGCAGTAGTCGGTGTCGGAGCAGACGTAGCGTTTGCTGCCGGCGTCGTCGACGATCAGCTCGTCGAGGAACGACTCGCTGCTGCCACAGAACGCGCAGCACTCGTCCCACTGCTGCACGGCGAAGGGGTGATCCTCGAAGTCCAGGCTGACGACACGGGTATAGGGCGGCACCGCGTACAGGCGCTTCTCACGGCCGGCACCGAACAGCATCAGTGCCGGGCTCATGTCCAGCTTGGGGTTGTCGAACTTGGGGATCGGCGACGGATCCATCACGTAGCGCTCGTCCACCGTCACCGGGTAGGCGTAGGCCGTGGCGATGTGGCCGAACGTGGCGATGTCCTCGTACAGCTTCACGTGCATCACCCCGTAGTCCTCCAGCGCATGCATGGTGCGCGTCTCGCTCTCCGACGGCTCGATGAAACGCAGCGGCTCGGGAATCGGCACCTGGTAGACCATGATCTGCCCGGCTGCGAGCGGCGTTTCCGGAATGCGGTGGCGGGTCTGGATGACGCTGGCGTCCCGCGTGCGCTCGGTGGTGGCGACACCTGCGGTACGCGCGAAGAAGCGACGGATCGAGACCGCGTTGGTGGTGTCGTCGGCGCCCTGGTCGATGACCTTGAGCACATCGTCACGACCGAGAATGGCGGCGGTCAGCTGCATGCCACCGGTGCCCCAGCCATAGGGCAGCGGCATCTCGCGGCCGCCGAACGGCACCTGGTAGCCGGGGATCGCCACGGCCTTGAGCAGGCCGCGACGGATCATGCGCTTGGTCTGCTCGTCCAGGTAGGCGAAGTTGTACGCGGACGCCTCGCGGGCGCCGCTGGTGGTCGAAGGGTTCATCAGCGGTTCTCCTCTGCCGGCGCCTGGCGACGCAGCTTGCGGATCAGTTCCAGTTCGGCCTGGAAGTCGACGTAGTGCGGCAACTTCAGGTGCGAGACGAAGCCGGCGGCCTCGACGTTGTCGCAGTGCATCAGCACGAATTCCTCTTCCTGCGCGGGGCCCTGCACCTCCTCGCCGTACTCGCCGGCGCGCAGGGCACGGTCGACCAGCGCCATGCCCATGGCCTTGCGCTCGGCGTAGCCGAAGGCCAGGCCGTAGCCACGGGTGAACTGCGCCTGCTCGGGACTCTCGCCGACGAACTGGTTGACCATCTCGCACTCGGTCACTTCGATGTCGCCCAGCGGCACGGCGAAGCCCAGCTCGCCCGGCGTCATCCACACCTCGATGTCACCGATGCGGATCTCCCCGGCGAAGGGGTGGTTGCGCCCGTAGCCGCGCTGGGTGGAATAGCCCAGCGCCAGGAGGAAGCCCTCATCACCCCGCGCCAGTGCCTGCAGGCGCTCGGCGCGGCTGGAGGGGAACGCCAGCGGCTCGCGGGTGATGTCCGGCACCGGCGCGGCATCGTCCTGTTCGCGCGCCATCAGCCCCTCCTCGGCGAGGAAATCCAGCACCCGCGGGCAGGGCCTCGGCTCGTCCTGCGCGCCGGCCGGCGGCGGCGGATACTCGCCCTCGGCCAGCAGCGCGAAGTCCAGCAGGCGATGGGTGTAATCGAAGGTCGGGCCGAGCAGCTGGCCGCCGGGCAGGTCCTTGAAGGTCGCGGAGATGCGTCGCTCCAGCTGCATCTGCGTGGTGTTCAGCGGCTCGCTGGCACCGAAGCGCGGCAAGGTGGTGCGGTAGGCGCGCAGCAGGAAGATGGCTTCCATCAGGTCACCTGCGGCCTGCTTGATGGCCAGCGCGGCCAGCTCTTCGTCGTACAGCGAGCCTTCGCTCATCACACGGGCGACGGCCAGTGGCAGTTGCTGGCGAATCTGCTCCACCTCCAGCTCGGCGATGCTGCTATCGCCGCGACGGCGGCTGGCCAGGAGCTGGTGAGCGTTATCGATGGCGCGTTCGCCACCTTTGACGGCGACATACATCAGGCTGCCTCCTCGGTTTCGATCAGCACATGGGTGCTGCGCGGCAGGCCGATGACCTCGGCGCCTGCAGCGAAGAAGCAGTCCAGCCCGCGCGGGAATGCGCTACGGGCCTGGCGCTGCGGCCAGAAGCCGGCCGGCAACTGCAGGCTGACGCTGCGCACGTCCTTGATGCCCGGCCCGCGCCAGCGCAGGGCTGCGCCGGCGTGCAGGTCATCGAGCTGGATCAGCAGCGTGCAGGACTGGTCGGGGTAACGCTCGCTGCCGTTGTCGAAGTCGGAGAGGTCGACCAGCTCGCTCTCATCGAGCAAGGCGAACAGGGCGATCTCGCGGTCGTCGACGATCGGGCAGCCGCAGTGAAAGGCCAGGTTGGCGCGAATCAGTGGCGTATCGAAACGCGGCGCCAGCCACAGCGGCGTGTCGCTGTCGAGAAAGGCCAGGCACAGGCCATAGGTGGCCGGTGCCAGGTCACCGAGTGGGTGAGCGCGATCCATGGTGCGCGGCTGTCCTGGCTCGGCCAGGGCATTGAGTGCGGCGCGAAAACTGACCTGGGCATCCAGCACCGGGTCATCGAAAGCCGGTTGCAGCCAGTGCGAGCTGTGCGGCGTGTTCATCAATCCTCTCCTCTGACCAGGGTGAAGAACTCCACCTGGGTGGTGGCGGTGCGGGCGGCCCGGGCCAGACGCTGTTCGCGCTGCTGGCGGGCCAGGGGTTCGATCAGGTCGCTGAGCCAGCGGGCCTGGTCGCTACCCTGCAGATGGGCATCGGCCAGGGCAGCCAGCTCGGCGCGGCGCTTGTCGCGGCCGGCCAGGTAGCTGTAGCCGGTACGTCCGTCAGCCAGGCGCACCACGCAGCGCGTGACGGTCATCTCGCCCAGGTTGAAGGCGCTGCCGGTGCCGCCCATGCGCCCGCGCACCAGGGTCATGCCCACCTCGGGCGCGCGGATCAGTTGGTAAGCGCTATCCCTGAGCGCCGCTTCATGGGCATCGAGGGCCTGGCCGGCGCGGGCCAGCACCCCCATCCAGCGCTGGCGCGCGACGGTGTTCGAGTCAAGGTCGTTCATGCGGGTCTCCATCAGGTCGCTACCTGGTACTGGAAGCGGTCGGCGCGGCTGCTGGACTGCGCCAGCTCCACCGCTCGACCAGAAGGATCGCGGGACAGGGTGAGCACGCTGAGCAGCGGCGCATGGCGCGGCATCAGCAGATGCGCGGCCTCCTCGCGGCTGGGCAGGCGCGCGCCGATCAGGCTGAAGGTGCGCACCAGCGGCAGGTCGCGCTCGGCCAGGTACTGGCGCAGCGAGCCACCCTGGTAGTCCGCCAGCAGCGGCGCCAGGCTGGCGCAGAAGCGGTGGCGAATCAGGCTCAGCGGCTGGCCGTCGAGCAGGCGCAGGGTGGCCAGTTCGATCAGCTCGCTGCCGTCGGGCAACTGCAGATGACGGCACTCCTCGCTGCTGCCGGTACGGCACAGGCGCTCGATCAGGCGTGCCTCGACCCGGTGCCCGAGGGCCGACAGCGACTGGCTGAAGGCGCTGCCCGCCTCCACGGGATAGACCAGCGGCCTGGCCAGCACCTGGGTGCCCTTGCCCTGACGGCGCAACAGGCGGCCTTCGAGGACCAGTTCGTCCACCGCCCGGCGCAGGGTGTGGCGGTTGACCGAAAAGCGCGCGGCCAGTTGCATCTCGCCCGGCAGGTAGTCGCCCGGGCTCATGCGCTGCAGTTCCTCGCGCAGCACGCCAGCCAGTTCGCGGTACAGCGGCTCGTTTTGTCTAGACAAGTTCATCGTTCGAAAAGGGCGCACACAGGCGCCCTCCTTCTCCTTCAGATAAAGAGCTTGCGCAGGCGTTGAGAGAGGATGTCGATGGAGCTCACCACCAGGATGATCACGATCAGCACGGCGCAGGTCTGGCCGAACTGGAAGCCGCGAATGGCCTCCCAGAGGATCACGCCGATACCGCCGGCACCGACCATGCCGACCACCGTGGCCGAGCGCACGTTGGACTCGAAGCGGTACAGCGAGTAGGAGATCCACAGCGGCAGGACCTGCGGGATGACCCCGAAGATCACCTCCTGCAGCGCGCTGGCGCCAGTGGCACGCACGCCTTCCACCGGGCCCGGGTCGATGGCCTCGACCGCCTCGGCGAAGAGCTTGGCCAGCACCCCGGTGGTGCTGATGAACAGCGCCAGCACGCCAGCGAAGGGGCCGAGGCCGACCGCGACGACGAAGAGCATGGCGAAGACCATTTCGTTGATCGAACGGCAGGCGTCCATCACCCGGCGTACCGGCTGGTAGACCCACCAGGGCACGATGTTCTCGGAACAGAGGATGCCCAGCGGGATGGCGCAGACGATGGCCAGTACGGTGCCCCACAGGGCGATCTGTACGGTGACCACCATCTCCTTGAGATAGTGCCGCCAGTTGCTGAAGTCCGGCGGGAAGAAATCGGCGGCGAAGGTGGACATGTTGCCAGCATCGCGCACCAGCGCCAGCGGGTTCATTTCCGCGCCCTGCCAGGACCAGGCAAGCACGGCGAAGAACAGCCCCCAGCCGATCAGCTGCAGCCAGCTGCGCTTGCCATCGGCGATCGGGGTGGCGGTGGTCAATGTAGTCATGGGTAACTCTCGATCACTCATTCAGAACCTGTTCACAACCTGCTGCGCGTCGGCCCGGTTGCCGCAAAACCGGGCTCGGAGTGCTCTCGCCTGTATCTGCGGGGCCGCCATCGGTGTTGCAGGGTTCCAGCTCGCGAGGTGATGGACAGGTTCGCGGAACGAGCCGCCCCGCCAGGGCGGGACGGCTCTCGGGGTCAGCCGGCGCTGGCGCCACTCTTCTTCTCGAGTTCGGCCATGCGTTGCTGCAGCTTGGCCAGCTCGGCATCCAGCTCCTTTAGCTGAGCCTGCTTGTCGGCCTCGTTGAGCGTGGTGCTGTTGGCCACTTCGGTGCGTTTCTTGAACAGCTCGAGCTGACGGATCGGCAGCAACTGGTCGTTATCCGAAGCGCGGAACTGGCCCCACTGCAGACCGGCGAGCACCTTCTTCTCCTCCGGCTTGGCGCCGTAGGTCATGAAGAAATTGCGCAGCTTGTCGCGGGTTTCCTGAGGCAGGTTCTTGCGCCAGACGATGGGGTCGGACGGAATCAGCGGCGACTTCCAGATGACCTTCAGCTGTGCGGCCTTGTCCGGCGCGGTGACTTCCAGGCGCTCCATCCCTTCGCTGTTGAAGGTGCCGACATCGACCTGCTTGTTGGCGACCGACAGGGCATTGACCTCATGGCTGCCGTTGAGCGAGCGCTTGAAGATCTTGCCGGCGTCGGCGTTGTTCTGGGCGAACACGTAGTAGCCCGGCACCAGGTAGCCGGAGGTGGAGTTCGGATCACCGTTGGCGAAGGTCAGGTTCGCGGCATTCTTGAGCATGTCCTCGACCGAGTTGATCGGGCTGTCCTTGTGCGCCACCAGCAGGCTGTAGTAGCCCTGGGCGCCATTGGCCGCGACGGTCTGGGCGAAGATCTCGCCACCGGCGCGGTCCACCGCTTCCATGGCCGACTTGTTGCCGTACCAGGCCACGTCGACCTTGTCGAAGCGCATGCCCTGGATGATCCCGGCGTAGTCAGGAGCGAAGAAGGCGTTGATCTTCACGCCAGTCTGCTTGCTCATGTCGGCCAGGAAGGGATCCCACATGGATTTCAGGTTCTGCGAGGACTCGGTGGAGATGATGCCGAAGTTGAGTTCCTCGGCAGCCTGGGCCGAGCCCAGCAGGGAACCGGTTACGAGCGCAGAGGCAGCCAGCACCTGGCCGATGCGTTTGAACATGGAGCACACTCCTGTTGCGGGTTGGCGTTGTTGTTTCGGATGGAGGCAGCGGCGTCAGGCCTTGGCCAGTGCCAGGGGACGCTCCAGCGCACGCGGGCGCTGGCCTTGCGGCAGCAGCAGACTGATGTCGAGGTCGCCGCCGTAGAGGTCGTTGAGGAAATCGGGATTGAAGTCCTGGGTCGGGCCGTCGAAATGAATGCGCCCGCCCTTGAGGGCCACCGCGCGCTGGCAATAGCGCACGGCGTAATCGACTTGATGCAGGGTCACCACCACGGTCTTGCCGTCGCGGCGATTGATGTCGGCGAGAATCTCCATCACCTTGCGCGCCGATTCGGGGTCGAGCGAGGCGATGGGTTCGTCGGCGAGAATCACCTCGGCCTGCTGGCACAGCGCTCGGGCGATCGCCACCCGCTGCTGCTGGCCACCGGACAGGGTCGAAGCCCGCTGCGCGGCGAATTCGGCGAGGCCGACGCGCTCCAGCGCGTCCATGGCCCGCTGCTTCTCCTCGGCGCTGAACAGGCTGAGGCTGCCACGCCAGCGCGGCATGCGCCCCAGGCCGCCGAGCAGCACGTTCTGCAGCACGCTGAGGCGACCGACCAGGTTGAACTGCTGGAAGATGTAGCCGATGTCGGCGCGCAGACGGCGCACATCGCCGCTCAGGCGACCTTCGGCCTGCACCTGGCGGCCGAGCACCTCGATGCAACCATCGTCGCCACGCGCCAGGCCAGCCAGGTGCCGCAGCAGGGTCGACTTGCCCGAGCCGGACGCGCCGATCAGGGCGACCATCTCCCCTGGCTGCACGGAAAGCGCCAGGTCGAACAGGGCCTGCTTGCGCCCGAAGGTCTTGTTGAGACGGTCGACTCGAATGGCTGCGCTCATATGCTGGCTCTCTACTATCATTATCGATATGAGAAGGCAGCACCCGGCTGCCATCTGGTGTAGACCAAGGTAGCCAGAGCCTGTGTCAGCCCAGTGAACCGGGGATGACAATTGAGTGACCGAAACTTTAAATTTCAAATACCGAGCACAGCACGAACGCGACTTCTGCCGAATACTGCGCAATTCTGACAGTCGGTGCTGGCATAAAGCCTCCACCTGCACCACAATGCGACACGTATTTGGCGTCAAGGAACTGTTCAGATGACCGAATGGTCATAACGACGCAGAACGCGGTACCGGTTGAACGGCTAGTGCGAAACACTGTCAAACCGGTGACAATCTCGACACTGACCACCAGTATCGCTCCCTGAACTAACCGGTAATGTATGCGCCCTATGAAACAGGCTACTTATTCCAGCCGCACGGCTGACAAATTCGTCGTTCGCTTGCCAGATGGCATGCGTGAGCGTATCGCTGACGTAGCACGCAACCATCACCGCAGCATGAACTCTGAAATCATCGCCCGTCTGGAGCAGAGCATGCTTCAGGAAGGCGCTCTGGATGAGGATCTCAGCCTGCGTCTCGACAGCCCCGAGCTGAGCCTGCACGAGCGTGAGCTGCTGCAGCGCTTCCGCCAGCTGTCGCGCCGTCAGCAGAACGCCCTGGTCGCGCTGATCGCCCATGACGTGGAAATGGCCGCCGAAGAAGCCTGAAGCGAACCCATGAAAAAAACCGGCCTTGAGCCGGTTTTTTTATGCCTGCGACACGACGGTCGCCTGTCGGTCAGCCGACGAAGCTGAGCAGCACCCCCGCCGCCACCGCCGAACCGATCACCCCCGCCACGTTCGGCCCCATGGCGTGCATCAGCAGGAAGTTCTGCGGGTTGGACTCCAGCCCGACCTTGTTCGAGACCCGCGCAGCCATCGGTACAGCGGATACCCCGGCCGAACCGATCAACGGATTGACCTTGTTGCTGCTGAACAGATTCATCAGCTTGGCCATCAGCACACCGGCCGCGGTGCCGGCACAGAAGGCGACCATGCCCAGCAGCAGGATGCCCAGGGTCTTGAGCTGCAGGAAGGCTTCCGCCGACAGCTTGGAACCCACGGTCAGGCCAAGGAAGATGGTGACGATGTTGATCAGCGCGTTGCGCGAAGTATCGGCCAGGCGTTCGACCACACCGCATTCACGCAGCAGGTTGCCGAGGGCGAACATGCCGATCAGCGGCGCTGCGTCCGGCAGCAGCATGCCGATCAGGATGCACAGCACGATGGGGAAGATGATCTTCTCGGTCTGCCCCACCGGACGCAGCTGCTGCATCACGATCGAGCGCTCTTCCTTAGTGGTCAGGGCGCGCATGATCGGTGGCTGCAACAGCGGCACCAGGGCCATGTAGGCGTATGCCGCGACCGCGATGGGGCCGAGCAGGTCAGGCGCCAGCTTGGAGGTGACGAAGATCGAGGTAGGCCCGTCCGCCCCGCCGATGATGGCGATGGACGCAGCCTCCTTGAGGGTGAACTCCATGCCCGGAATACCCAGCGCAGTGATCGCCAGCGCCCCCATCAGGGTGCCGAAGATGCCGAACTGCGCCGCGGCGCCGAGCAGCAGGGTCTTGGGGTTGGCCAGCATCGGCCCGAAGTCGGTCATGGCGCCGACACCGAGGAAGATCAGCAGCGGGAAGATGCTGGTCGGCAGGCCCACTTCGTAGATCAGGTGCAGGAACCCCGCGCCTTCGGCCATGTTGGCCACCGGGATGTTCGACAGCAGCCCGCCGAAACCGATAGGCACCAGCAACAGCGGTTCGAAGCCCTTCTTCACGGCCAGGTAGATCAGCAGCAGACACACCGCGATCATGAAGGCCTGGCCGGGTTCCAGGTGGTACAGGCCGGTGCTCTGCCAGAGCTTGAGCAGCTTTTCCATGGCGCGCCCCTCAGCCGATGGTCAGCAGGCTGTCGCCCACCGCCACCGCATCACCGACCTTGACGTTGACCGCCCCGACCGTGCCGGCCTTGAAGGCGCGGATTTCGGTTTCCATCTTCATCGCTTCGAGGATGATCACCAGTTGCCCCTCCTCCACGGCCTGGCCTGGCTGTACCAGCACCTTGAAGATGTTGCCGGCCAGTGGCGCCGCCTGCGGCTCGCCGACGCCGGCAGTCACCGGTGCCGCTGCCGGCGCGGCGCTCGACGCGCCACCGACGGGCTTGAGCCCCTCGATGTCGCCGCCTTCGTTGACCTGCACGACGAAGGCCTTGCCGTTCACCTCGACGGTGTAGACCTCGGGCTTGCCCGGCTCACGGGCCAGGCTTTCCTTGCCAGTCGGCACCGGCTCGAAGGCGGCCGGATTGCCACGGTTTTCCAGGAACTTCAGGCCGATCTGCGGGAACAGGGCGTAGGTCAGCACATCGTCGACGGTGTCGGCGGCGAGCTTGATGCCCTTCTCCTGAGCAATGCCCTTGAGCTCGGCGGTTAGCTTGTCCATCTCGGCGTCGAGCAGGTCAGCGGGACGGCAGGTGATCGCCTCGGCGCCATCGAGCACACGCGCCTGCAACTCGGCATTGAAGGCTGCCGGCGCCGCGCCGTACTCGCCCTTGAGCACGCCGGCGGTTTCCTTGGTCACGGACTTGTAACGCTCGCCGGTGAGCACGTTGATCACCGCCTGGGTGCCGACGATCTGCGAGGTCGGCGTCACCAGCGGAATGAAACCGAGGTCTTCGCGAACCCGGGGGATCTCGGCCAGCACCTGGTCGAACTTGTCCTGGGCGCCCTGCTCCTTGAGCTGGCTCTCCATGTTGGTGAGCATGCCACCCGGCACCTGGGCGACCAGGATGCGCGAGTCGACGCCCTTGAGGTTGCCCTCGAACTTCGCGTACTTCTTGCGCACCTCACGGAAGTAGGCGGCGATTTCCTCGAGCAGCTCCAGGTCGAGCCCGGTATCGCGCTCGGTGCCCTGGAACATCGCCACCACCGATTCGGTAGGCGAATGGCCGTAGGTCATCGACAGCGAGGAGATTGCCGTGTCGACGTTGTCGATACCGGCCTCCACCGCCTTGAGAATGGCCACCGAGGACAGCCCCGCCGTGGCGTGGCACTGCATGTGGATCGGGATCGCCAGGCTGCTCTTCAGGCGCGACACCAGTTCGAACGCGGTATAGGGCGTGAGAATGCCGGCCATGTCCTTGATGGCCACCGAGTCGGCGCCCATGTCCTCGATCTGCTTGGCCAGGTCGACCCACATCTGCAGGGTGTGCACCGGACTGGTGGTGTAGGAGATGGTCCCCTGGGCATGCCGCCCCTGCTGCTTCACGGCCTTGAGGGCCGTTTCCAGGTTGCGCGGGTCGTTCATCGCATCGAAGACACGGAACACGTCGACGCCATTGACCGCCGCACGTTCGACGAACTTCTCCACCACGTCGTCGGCATAGTGCCGGTAGCCCAGCAAGTTCTGCCCACGCAGCAGCATCTGCTGACGCGTATTGGGCATCGCCTTCTTCAGCTCGCGGATACGCTCCCAGGGGTCTTCGCCGAGGTAACGAATGCAGGCATCGAAGGTCGCGCCGCCCCAGGACTCCACCGACCAGAAGCCGACCTGATCCAGCTTGGGCGCGATCGGCAGCATGTCTTCGAGGCGCAGGCGGGTCGCGAGGATCGACTGATGGGCGTCACGCAGCACCACATCGGTAATGCCGAGTGCTTGTTTTACGGCTGTCATACAGGTACTCCCTCTGAACCTGATCAACCGCGACGCGCGCGGTGCTGGGCAATGGCGGATTGAATGGCGGCCAGCGTCTGCGCATCCGGCTCGTGGGTGGCCGGCCTGGCAACGGATACCGGGGTGGGGGCTGCGGCAGCGGGTGCGGCGAAGACGCCGATCATGCGTGACATCAGGCTGACCACGCCGACCAGCAGTACCAGAAAGGCAAACACGAAGCCCATGCCGAACAGCATGAGCTCGACACCCTCGAGAAGAAGTTCACTGGGGGTCATCTTGGCTCCTTTTGGCCAGCAGCTCATGGGCTGCATTCGTTATCGATTAGGAGCGTCCGGGGTCAGCGCCTGGACAGAGCTGCCGAACCTTAGCCTGAAACGCGCGTTTGAGGCAAACCTCCAGGCGGCCTGAAATGCCTGATATGTAGTGTTTTTCTCACAAGCACTACCAAAGGAGGAGAAGCGCCCCGAAACGCCGCCTGAACCAGGCCACCCCACCTCCCGCGCCACGCCGGGGATGGACGAGCGGAAGCGCATGATCGACGCGGACCTCAGGCAGTGCATCGTCGCGCCTCCAGGCAGCGACAATCTGACGCCGGGCGCCACTGCCGGCGACGGCCCATACCAGGCTGCCAGGGGCAGCAAGTGCCTCAGGTCATCGCTCGATGGGAGTGGCAAGCGACTGCCAGGAACGGCAGTCGCTGCAGGGGCAGACGGCTCGCAGCACACGAACCGTCCGAATGGCCGGGCGGTGGCGCGATCTACAGCAGGAAGATCGACGCCATGCCCAGGAAGATGAAGAAACCGCCGCTGTCGGTCATGGCGGTGATCATCACGCTGGCGCCCATGGCCGGGTCGCGCCCGAGGCGCGCCAGAGTCATGGGGATCAGCACCCCCATCAGCGCCGCCAGCAACAGGTTGAGCGTCATCGCCGCCGTCATCACCACACCCAGCGACCAACTGCCATAGAGGGAGTAGGCGACGCCGCCGATCACCCCACCCCAGAGGATGCCGTTGATCAGGGAAACCCCCAGCTCCTTGCGCACCAGCCGCGCGGTGTTGCCGGTGCTGATCTGCCCCAGCGCCATGGCGCGCACGATCATGGTGATGGTCTGGTTACCGGAGTTGCCACCGATGCCGGCCACGATGGGCATCAGCGCCGCCAGCGCCACCAGTTTCTCGATGGAGCCCTCGAACAGGCCGATCACCCGCGAGGCGAGGAAAGCCGTCACCAGGTTGATCGCCAGCCAGGCCCAACGGTTGCGGACCGACTTCCACACCGAGGCGAAGATGTCTTCCTCCTCGCGCAGACCGGCCATGTTCAGCACTTCGCTTTCGCTTTCCTCACGGATCAGGTCGACCATCTCGTCGATGGTCAGACGGCCGATCAGCTTGCCGTTCTTGTCCACCACGGGCGCGGAAATCAGATCGTAGCGTTCGAAGGCCTGAGCGGCGTCGTAGCCGTCCTCGTCCGGGTGGAAGCTCACCGGATCGTCGGCCATGACTTCGCCGACCTGCTTCTCCGGATCATTGACCAGCAGGCGCTTGATCGGCAGGACACCCTTGAGCACGCCGTCGTAGTCGACCACGAACAGCTTGTCGGTATGGCCTGGCAGCTCCTTGAGACGACGCAGGTAGCGCAGCACCACCTCCAGGCTGACGTCCTCGCGGATGGTGACCATCTCGAAGTCCATCAGCGCGCCGACCTGATCCTCTTCATAGGACAGGGCCGAACGCACGCGCTCACGCTGCTGCGCATCGAGCGATTCCATGAGTTCATGGACGACGTCACGCGGCAGTTCGGGGGCCAGGTCGGCCAGCTCATCGGCGTCCAGGTCCTTGGCCGCAGCGAGAATCTCGTGATCGTCCATGTCGGCGATCAGGGTTTCCCGTACGGCGTCGGAGACTTCCAGCAGGATGTCGCCATCGCGCTCGGCCTTGACCAGCTGCCAGACGGTCAGACGGTCGTCGAGCGGCAGGGCCTCGAGGATGTGGGCGATGTCGGCGGGGTGCACATCGTCGAGCTTGCGCTGCAGCTCGGCGAGATTCTGTCGGTGTACCAGGCTCTCGACCCGGTCATGGTGCTGGCCTTCCTGACGGTGGGTCAGGTCCTCGACCAGCTTGTGCCGATGCAGCAGTTCGACCACCTGCGCCAGGCGATCCTGCAAGCTCTCTTGCGGCTTTTTGGCTTCTACTTCAGTCATAGCGCGCTCCACCCCCAGTTGGCGGGCACGCCAAAGGGGATCAATCAGGTGTTACACGATTGTGCGATGGGAGTATTGAGTAACTACTGGGTAAGTCCATGGTGGTATTCCACAAGCCCCGGCGGGGCTGACGCGGCGAATGATAACACCGCAGAACCGCTTTGTACGTGACAAAAGCGCGGCAAGAACAATTGCTTGCATCGCAAACTTCGATCCCGCGTGAAAACCTGAGTCAGTGACGCCAGTCACTAGGCCCAGGACACCCTGACGAAAGAGAAATAACCGCTTAAGCTGGCCCGGTGAACGTCAAGGAGGACGAATCATGCGAGGACTGCACATTGCGGCGCTGTGCGCTGCCGCCCTGCTCCACCCTATTCAAGACAGCTCGGCCAGCAGCGTGTTCCGCTGCGAAGACGGCAACGGGCAGATCACCTTCACCCGCCACGGCTGTGCCCCCGACCAGATGCAGTACAGGCAGGAGGTGCGCAACCACTCCCCCGGCAGCGGCAAACCCATCCCCCTGGCCGTCCCCAGGGCGCGCACCGCGACACCCACGACGCGTTCCAGGGCGCCCGTGATCGTCGGCGAGCAGGATGACGGCTGCGGCAACCTGCTCAGCAGCAGCGAAAAGCGCCAGGCGATCATCCGCCGCGAGGTGCGCAGCGGCATGAGCAGCGCCGACGTGGAAAGCAGCCTGGGCAAGCCGGACAGGATCACCCGGCAGAACAGCAGGCAGCGCTATCACTACCGCGACAAGCGCGGCGACAACCAGCTGATCAGCTTCGACGAGGCCGGCTGCGTGAAGAAATGACGCGCAAAGAAAAAGGGCCTGCATCGCTGCAGGCCCTTTTGGTATGGCGGACTCAGGAGGATTCGAACCTCCGACCGCTCGGTTCGTAGCCGAGTACTCTATCCAGCTGAGCTATGAGTCCGGTCGGTGCTTTTATACCAGATCACCTCTGGTTGATTCGCCAGCCCGGCTTGCGCCCGACTCGCTGAATAATGGCGGAGAAGGGGGGATTCGAACCCCCGACACCCTTTTGAGGTGTACTCCCTTAGCAGGGGAGCGCCTTCGGCCACTCGGCCACCTCTCCGCAACACGGGGCGCATGATAAACATGTTTTCCCCGTTTGCAAACAAAAATTTGTAGAAAAATTAGTGGCTTGGTTCGTCACCCTTCTCTTTCTGGATGCGTTGGTAGATTTCCTCACGGTGCACGGCAACCTCTTTGGGCGCATTGACGCCAATGCGCACCTGGTTACCTTTCACGCCCAACACGGTGACAGTCACATCATCACCGACCATCAGGGTCTCTCCGACCCGGCGAGTCAGAATCAGCATTCCTTTCTCCTCACGGATTACATTTTCAGGACAACAGTCTGCAAAAAAGAAAATGGTGCCAGCTTCCTGCTTGTTCAAGCCTGGAAACCTCCACCCAAGTATTGACCAGCCCGCGCAGAAAGAAAGTTCCCGCCTGCCAGTCAAAAAAACGAAAGGCGCGGAACCAGCCGCGCCTTTCGGATAGATCACTCGCCCTGTCGAGCCGGGGCGTCGAGCTCGAAAGCCGTGTGCAGTGCACGCACGGCCAGCTCCAGGTACTTCTCTTCGATCACCACGGAAACCTTGATCTCGGACGTGGAGATCATCTGGATATTGATGGTTTCCTTGGCCAGTGCCTCGAACATGCGGCTGGCCACGCCTGCGTGGGAGCGCATGCCGACGCCGACGATGGACACCTTGGCGATGTCGGTGTCGCCGACCACTTCGCGAGCACCCAGCTCGTCCGCAGTCTTCTGCAGGACGTTCAGGGCATTGTTGTAGTCGTTGCGGTGCACGGTGAAGGTGAAATCGGTGGTGTTATCGTGCGCCACGTTCTGCACGATCATGTCGACTTCGATGTTGGCAGCGCTGATCGGGCCGAGAATCTTGAAAGCCACGCCCGGCAGGTCCGGCACGCCACGGATGGTCAGCTTGGCTTCGTCGCGGTTGAAGGCGATGCCGGAAATGATCGGCTGTTCCATGGATTCCTCTTCATCAAGGGTAATGAGGGTGCCCGGCCCCTCCTGGAAGCTGTGCAGGACGCGCAGCGGGACGTTGTACTTGCCGGCGAACTCCACCGAACGGATCTGCAGCACCTTGGAGCCCAGGCTGGCCATTTCCAGCATTTCTTCGAAGGTGATCTTTTCCAGACGCTGGGCCTTGGGCACCACGCGCGGATCGGTGGTGTAGACGCCATCGACGTCGGTGTAGATCTGGCACTCGTCGGCCTTCAGGGCCGCAGCCAGGGCCACGCCGGTGGTGTCGGAACCGCCACGGCCGAGCGTGGTGATGCTGCCGTGCTCGTCGACACCCTGGAAACCGGCGACGACGACGACACGCCCGGCCTTGAGGTCAGCGCGAATCTTCTGGTCATCGATCTGCAGAATGCGCGCCTTGTTGTAGGCGCTGTCGGTGAGGATGCGCACCTGGCTGCCGGTATAGGACACCGCCGGCACGCCGCGCTTGATCAGCGCCATGGCCAGCAGAGCGATGGTCACCTGCTCGCCGGTGGACACCATGACATCCAGTTCGCGCGAGACCGGTTCGCCGTCGGTGATCTGTTTGGCCAGATCGATCAGGCGGTTGGTTTCACCGCTCATGGCGGAAACCACCACGACGATGTCGTCACCGTTCTCGCGGAATTTCTTCACCTTGTCGGCCACCTGCTGGATACGCTCGATGGTGCCGACGGAGGTGCCCCCAAACTTCTGTACGATCAAAGCCATTTCAAAAAGCCGCCTGAATCCTCGAAGGGCGCCCATTAAACCCGCATCGGGTCATACTGCCAAGGCCCGCCGGACGCACTGCGGGCCCCGCTTTCTCACTCGTTACGAAGCCTGCTCGACCAGGGTAGCGGCCAGAGCCAGGGCCTCGTCCAGTTTGTCGGCATCGACGCCGCCGCCCTGGGCCATGTCCGGACGACCGCCGCCCTTGCCGCCCACGGCTGCTGCGGCCTGACGCATCAGGTCACCGGCCTTGAGCTTGCCGGTCAGGTCCTGGGTGACACCGGCGACCAGCACCACTTTCTCGTCGAACACGCCACCGAGCAGGATCACCGCGCTACCCAGCTTGTTCTTCAGCTGATCGACCAGCGCCAGCAGCGCCTTGCCATCCAGGCCATCGAGACGCGCCGCCAGCACCTTGGTGCCCTTCACGTCCACCGCCGAGGCAGCCAGGTCGTTGCCCGCCGCGCTGGCAGCCTTGGCTTTGAGCTGTTCCAGCTCCTTCTCCAACTGACGGTTGCGCTCCAGCAGTGCGGACAGCTTGTCCAGCACGTTGTCGCGATTGCCCTTGACCAGGGAAGCGGCTTCCTTGAGCTGCTCCTCGGCACCGTTCAGGTAGGCCAGCGCTTGCGCGCCAGTGACCGCTTCGATACGGCGCACGCCGGCGGCCACACCGCCTTCGCTGACGATCTTGAACAGGCCGATGTCGCCGGTGCGAGCCACGTGGGTACCACCGCACAGCTCGACGGAGAAGTCGCCGCCCATGCTCAGTACGCGCACCTGGTCACCATACTTCTCGCCGAACAGGGCCATGGCGCCCTTGGCCTTGGCCGTCTCGATATCGGTGATTTCGGTTTCCACCGCCGAGTTCTCGCGCACCACGCGGTTGACGATGTCCTCGAGATGTTTGAGCTGCTCGGGCTTGATCGCCTCGAAGTGGCTGAAGTCGAAGCGCAGGCGCTGGCTGTTGACCAGCGAGCCCTTCTGCTGCACGTGATCACCGAGCACGATGCGCAGGGCTTCGTGCAGCAGGTGGGTGGCGGAGTGGTTCAGTGCCGTGGCCTGACGCACCTCGGCCTCGACTTCGGCCTTGACGCTGGTGCCGACGTTGAGCCCGCCGCGTACCACCACGCCGTGATGCAGGAAGGCGCCGCCAGCCTTGGTGGTGTCGCGCACGTCGAAACGCACGCCGGCACCTTCGAGGTAACCGCAGTCACCGACCTGGCCGCCGGACTCGGCGTAGAACGGGGTCTGATCCAGCACCACCACGCCCTCCTCGCCCTCGGCGAGGCTGTCCACCGCAGCGCCGGCCTTGAACAGGGCGATGATCTGGCCGCTGCCGCTGGTGCCTTCGTAACCGAGGAAATGGGTGTCGGTGTCGACCTTGACCAGGCTGTTGTAGTCCATGCCGAAGGCGCTGGCGGAGCGGGCGCGCTCGCGCTGCGCTTCCATCTCGCGCTCGAAGCCCGCTTCGTCCACCGACAGCTCGCGCTCACGGGCGATGTCGGCAGTCAGGTCGACCGGGAAGCCGTAGGTGTCGTACAGCTTGAACACCACGTCGCCGGGAATGACCTTGCCTTTCAGCTCGGCCAGGTCCTGTTCGAGGATCTTCAGGCCCTGCTCCAGGGTCTTGGCGAACTGCTCTTCTTCGGTTTTCAGCACGCGCTCGATGTGCGCCTGCTGCTGCTTGAGCTCGGGGAAGGCCTCGCCCATCTCGGCCACCAGGGCGGCGACGATCTGGTAGAAGAAGCTGCCCTTGGCGCCCAGCTTGTTGCCGTGACGGCAGGCGCGGCGAATGATGCGGCGCAGCACGTAGCCACGGCCTTCGTTGGACGGCGTCACGCCATCGGCGATCAGGAAGCTGCAGGAACGAATGTGGTCAGCCACCACCTTCAGCGACGCCTCGCCAGCGTTGGCGCAGCCGATGGCCTTGGCGGAAGCGGCCAGCAGGTTCTGGAACAGGTCGATCTCGTAGTTCGAGTTGACGTGCTGCAGCACGGCGCTGATGCGCTCCAGGCCCATGCCGGTGTCCACGCTTGGCGCCGGCAGCGGGTGCAGCACGCCATCGGCAGTCCGGTTGAACTGCATGAATACGTTGTTCCAGATCTCGATGTAGCGGTCGCCGTCTTCCTCGGGCGAACCGGGCGGGCCGCCCCAGATGTGCTCGCCATGGTCGAAGAAGATCTCGGTGCACGGACCGCACGGGCCGGTGTCACCCATCGCCCAGAAGTTGTCGGAAGCGTACGGCGCACCCTTGTTGTCGCCGATGCGGATCATCCGCTCGGTGGGAACGCCGACTTCCCTGGTCCAGATGTCGTAGGCCTCGTCATCGGTGGCGTAGACGGTGACCCAGAGTTTTTCCTTGGGCAGTTTCAGCCACTTCTCGGAGGTGAGGAACTCCCAGGCGTAGTGGATGGCATCGCGCTTGAAGTAGTCGCCGAAGCTGAAGTTGCCCAGCATTTCGAAGAAAGTGTGGTGGCGCGCGGTGTAGCCGACGTTTTCCAGGTCGTTGTGCTTGCCGCCGGCACGCACGCACTTCTGGCTGGTGGTGGCGCGGGTGTAGGCACGCTTCTCCAGGCCCAGGAAGCAGTCCTTGAACTGGTTCATCCCCGCGTTGGTGAACAGCAGGGTCGGGTCGTTCGCCGGAATCAGCGAGCTGGAAGCGACACGGGTGTGCCCTTTTTCTTCGAAGAAGCTCAGGAAGGCTTCACGGATTTCTGCGCTTTTCATAGGGGTCATCCACGGAATCAGGCGGCCACGGCAGAGCCGGCGAAGCAGACGACGCGAGAACGTGGCGAGCGACGATCAGGCAAGGCAGGAAACGACAACGCATGCAACGTCGCCCCATCCGTGGTTGCGGATGCCGAACGAGCATTTCGATGCCGTTTCCAACGCAGCATGGCCGAGCGCGGCCGTTGTCACGCAGTCTGCAAAGGGACGCATTATATCGGTCCATTCGCCCGCGGCTAGTGCCTTGTTGATAGCCGACCGCTATGGGCGGTCGGCAGCAGGATCAATGATCGCGGAAAGCGGCGAATGCCTCGATCACCCGCTCGACGCCCTCGGAGCCGACATCCAGATGGGTGACCAGGCGCAGACGCGGTGCCGCGCTGACGACAATGCGCCGCTCGGCCATGAAGGCGCCGACCTGGCTGGCACGCTCGCCGAGCTGCACGTAGACCATGTTGGTCTGCACCGGCTCGACGCTGTAACCCAACGCACGCAGCGCCTCGCCCAGGTGCGCCGCCTTGGCGTGGTCCTCGGCCAGGCGCTCGACCTGATGCTGCAGCGCATAGAGGCCGGCCGCCGCCAGCACGCCGGCCTGGCGCATGCCGCCGCCGACCATCTTGCGCAGGCGCCGCGCCCTGGCGATCAGCGCGGCGCTGCCGCACAGCACCGAGCCGACCGGCGCCCCGAGGCCCTTGGACAGGCACACCGAGACGGAATCGAAGTGCTGGGTGATCTCGCGCGCCGGCACGCCCAGCTTGACCGCCGCGTTGTACAGGCGGGCGCCATCCAGATGCAGGCTCAGGCCCCGCCGGCGCGTCAGTTCACGCGCCGCCGCCAGATAGTCGAGCGGCAGCACCTTGCCCTGCATGGTGTTTTCCAGGGCCAGCAGACGCGTGCGGGCGAAATGGAAGTCATCCTGCTTGATCGCTGCCTCGACCCGGCCCAGGTCCAGCGAACCATCGGCCTCGCCTTCGATCGGCTGCGGCTGGATCGAACCGAGCACGGCGGCGCCGCCACCTTCGTACTTATAGGTGTGCGCCTGCTGGCCGACGATGTACTCGTCTCCGCGCTCGCAGTGCGCCATCAGGCCCAGCAGGTTGCTCATGGTCCCGGTGGGAACGAACAGCGCCGCCTCGAAGCCCAGCTCCTTGGCCAGCCAGGCTTCCAGATGGTTGACGCTGGGGTCTTCACCGTAGACGTCATCGCCCAGTTCGGCGGCCATCATGGCTTCGCGCATGGCGGCGGTAGGTTGGGTGACGGTGTCGCTACGCAGGTCGATCAGGGGCATGGCAGGCTTTCCCGTTCATTGGCGAAAGGGCCATGCTAAAGAGGTCGCGAAGGGGGCCACAAGATACAGTTGGCGCAAAATCCGGCGGAACGGCGAGCGAGCCGACTGCCCTTGCTGACAGTCGGCGTGTGGCCAGAGGGAGAGCTGTATCGCGGCTGAAGCCGCTCCTACGGGATGCGGCGTTTGACCCAGGTGCGGCTTCAGCCGCGATGCCGCCCGGATACCCAGGCAGATGGCGCGCTGGCTACACCAGGCTGGCGCCGTCGTCCGGGACGATGAGGATGCCGGCGCGCAGGCCGTTCTTGACCCTGGGGTTGGGGAAGATGATGCGGGCGCCCTGCTCCTCCACCAGCCAGCGGGTGTCGGCGATGTCCTCGGCGAGCAGATAGCCCGGCTTGAGCTCGGTGAAGTTCTCGATATCCGCAGGCAGGTGCAGCTGGAAGCTGTCGCTGTGCTTGATGATCTCCCGCGACACGGCGAACAGCTGCAAGCCATCCAGGGTCGGTTCGCCGCTGACCACCTCACGCCCCTCGATCAGCGCCTGCAAGGCGTTCTCCAGCAGATCGAGATTGACCAGCTGGTTCTGCCCGAACGCACGCGCCTTGCCCAGTTCCAGGGTAAAGGCCTCGGCCCCGAGCTGCGCATAGGTGTAGGCACTGAAGGTGATGGACGGCTTGTTCTGCAGCAGCACGGCCTCGATCCCGGCGGCGCGCAGACGCTCCAGCTCTCGCCGCGAATGAGCGCGACCTTCCTGCCAGGGGTAGAGGGCGAACTGCTCGATCTTCGAACCGCGAATCGCGGTATGCAGGTCATAGTGCAGGCGCGTGCGGCCCGTTTCCTTGCCGAAGAAGGTGGCCGACAGATGCTCCAGGTCACAGGCACGAATGGCCTCGAAACCACTGGATTGCTCATGGCGACCGCTGAACAGGCGGTTGATGTCCTGCTCGACGAAACGCTCGCCACGGCGCATGGCCTCGGGATTGCCGAACAGGAAGAGAATGCGCGCGGCCGGGCGCAGCTCGTTGCGTGCGATGCCGCGCAGCAGGCGATCGAGCATCTCGATCGGCGCGGTCTCGTTGCCGTGAATACCGGCGGACAGCAGCAGATCGAGGCCGTTGTCACGCGCCGCTGGCGGGGTCACCTCCAGCGCGCCTTCATCCAGCCAGCGCAGGCGCGTGCCATCGGGGGTCAGTTGAATCTTCGCCGACGGCTCGTGGCCGGCCAGGGTCAGTTCAAGCAGTTTGCCGAGGACCAGCATGGCGACTCCTTGCTTTACAGCACTTCGTGCAGGCGCGAGCGGCAGCCGCGCCTACATGGCTCGACGATCAGTGGTTGCAGTCGGGGCCATGGACATGATCGTCATCATCGTCCGCCGGCTCCATTTCCAGCTGCAGGCTGACCAGGTTGGTGGCCTGCGGACGCAGAAGCAGGTTGGCATACTCGGTATCCCCCTCCTCCACGTCGACGCCGATCAGCAACTGATCGCCAACGGCCTGAACCCAGAGTTCCTTGCCCTGCCAGACCACCGCAAAGCGGGTGCAGGACGTCTCCAGCTGGGTGCCGTCGTTATCTTCGAGAATCAGTTGCAGCGCGTCGCTCATAAAATCTCCGGGGTTGGGGTCAGTTCAGTTGGAAAGGATAGACCGAGCCCAGTTTAAGGATCTGCGTCAGTTCATCCAATGCCGTGCGGCATTCGCCGAGCAATTGCGGATCGGCAAGATCGGCCTCGCTCAGGCGATCGCGATAGTGCTTGTCGACCCAGGCCACCAGGGTGTCATGCAGCGCGTGGCTCATCACCACGCCCGGATTGACCGCCGCCAGCTCCTGCTCCTTGAGCGCCACGCGCAAGCGCAGGCACGCCGGGCCGCCACCATTCTGCATGCTCTGCTTGAGGTCGAACACGCGCACCTCGCGGATCGGCCCGCCGCTGGTGGTCAGTTGCTCGAGGTAGCGCCAGACGCTGGCATTGTTGCGACATTCTTCCGGCACCACCAGCAGCATGCTGCCATCGGCGCGTGTGAGCAGTTGGCTGTTGAACAGGTACGAACGCACCGCATCCTGCACGCTCACCGCCGAGCCCGGCACGCAGACGGCCTGGAAGTTGCCGCCGCGCCGCGCCAGTTTGTCGCCCAGTTCGGCCAGCACCTTGTCGGTCTCGAGGAAGGCGTCCTGGTGGTAGAACAGCACCTCGCCGTTGCCCACCGCGATCACATCGTTGTGGAACACGCCCTGGTCGATCACCGCCGGGTTCTGCTGGGCGTAGACCACGCCCGCGTCGCTCAGGCCGTGCAGGCGCGCGACCGCCTGGCTGGCTTCCAGGGTCTGCCGCGCCGGGTAGCGCGCCGGGGCCGGATAGCGCGTATCGAAGGCACTGCGTCCGTAGACGAAGAACTCCACGCCGGCGTCGCCATAGCCCTTGCAGAAGCGCGTGTGGTTGGCCGCGCCCTCGTCACCGAACTGCGCCACAGCCGGCAACGCCGGGTGGTGGGCGAAGTGCGCGTCGTTGGCGAACATGGCCTGCAGCACGCGACTGGTGATCGGGTGCTCGATACTGCGGTGGAACTTGCAGTTGAGGTTGGCAGCGGTGAAGTGCACGCGACCATCGGCCGTGTCGGCACTGGGGCTGACGGTGCAGGAGTTGGCCGTCCACATGCTCGATGCCGAGCAGCTCGCCACCAGCAGCGGCATGGCCTCGCGCGCGGCGCGGGCGATGACCTCGGCGTCGCTGCCGGTAAAGCCCAGGCGCCGCAACGCGCCGACATCCGGACGCTCCTGCGGGGCCAGCACGCCCTGCTTGAAGCCCATGTCCATCAGCGCCTTCATCTTGGCCAGCCCTTGCTTGGCGGCCTCCCTGGGGCTGGATACCACCTGGCTGTTGCTCTGCGATGCCACGTTGCCGTAGGACAGACCGCCGTAGTTGTGCGTCGGCCCGACCAGGCCGTCGAAGTTCATTTCATAGGCGGACATCACAGGGTCACTCCCGGGGTCAGGGTCGCAGGCAGGGCCAGGGTCTCGCTCTCCAGCGACGCCACCGGGTAGGCACAGTAGTCGGCCGCATAGTAGGCACTGGCGCGATGGTTGCCGGAGGCGCCGATGCCGCCGAACGGGGCGCTGCTGGCAGCGCCGGTGAGCTGCTTGTTCCAGTTGACGATGCCGGCACGGCTATGCAGCCAGAACTGCTCGTAGCGGGCCCGCGAATCGGACAGCAAACCGGCAGCCAGGCCATAGGCCGTCGCGTTGGCTTCCTCGATGGCCGCATCGAAATCTGCGTAGCGGACTACCTGCAGCAACGGGCCGAAGAATTCTTCGTCCGGGCGTTCGGCCACGGCGGTGACATCCACGATGCCGGGCGTCAGCAGTGCCGCATCGGCCTGCGGCTGCGTCATCGCCAGCAGCACGCTGGCGCCCTTGACCTGCAGATCGGCCTGCGCCTGCATCAGCTGTGCGGCGGCCTGCAGGGAAATCACCGAGCCCATGAAGGGCGCCGGCTGCTCGTCGAAACGCCCCACCCGGATCTGCCCGGCGACCTGCACCAGGCGCGCCAGCAGGGCATCGCCCCAGGCGCCCTGCGGCACCAGCAGGCGGCGCGCGCAGGTGCAGCGCTGACCCGCGCTGATGAAGGCGGATTGAACGATGGTGTAGACGGCGGCATCGACATCGGCCACCTGATCGACGATCAGCGGGTTGTTGCCGCCCATCTCCAGCGCCAGGATCTTGTCCGGGCGCCCGGCGAACTGCGCGTGCAGCAGGTTGCCGGTGCGGCTGGAGCCGGTGAAGAACAGGCCATCGATACCGGGATGCCCGGCCAGGGCCACGCCGGTTTCACGGCCGCCCTGCAACAGGTTGAGCACGCCTGCCGGCAGACCGGCTTCGATCCAGCATTGCAGGGTCAGCTCGGCCACCTTGGGCGTCAGCTCGCTGGGCTTGAACAGCACACAGTTACCGGCCAGCAGCGCCGGCACGATATGCCCGTTGGGCAAGTGCCCGGGGAAGTTGTACGGACCGAATACCGCCACCACGCCATGCGGCTTGTGCCGCAGCACCGCCGTGGCATCGGCCAGCGGACCACTCTTCTCACCGGTGCGCTCGCGATAGCTCTGGATGGAAATGGCCACCTTGTTGACCATGCTGGTCACCTCGGTAGCGGCCTCCCACAGGGGCTTGCCGGTCTCTTCACCGATCGCCCGCGCCACCTCGTCGGCACGCGTCTTCAGGCAGGCGGCGAAACGCTCCAGCACGGCAATACGCCCGTCCAGCGAATGCGCGGCCCATAGCGAGAACGCGCCACGCGCGGCGCTGACCGCCGCATCGACCTGTGCGGCAGTGGCGCCCTGGCCTTCCCAGACGACGGCCTGGCTGACCGGGTCGAGCGACTGCAGCGGCTCGCCCTGACCGGGCTGCCACTGACCTGCGATGTAATGAGTGTTCATCTTGTTCTACCACTCCCAGCATTCAGCGGCGGCCGTCGAGAGCCACCGCGCAAAACAGAAATCTCAGCCGTGTGCCGCCAGCGGCACGGCGCGCACCTGATCGCCCGCCGACAGGCGCAGACGCTTGGCCGTCAGCGGATCGACCACCAGGGTACCGGCCGCCAGGCGTGCCGGCGCGGCGGTGATGCGGCAGTCCTGGCGCTTGCGGTTGTGCACCAAGAAGGGTTCGGCGTCGTCACCCGGCGTGCCGATGGCCAGCACCAGGTTCTGACTGTCACGCACAGCGCGGATCTTCGCGGTTTCCGCCTCGATGGCCGGCCCGGCATCGAAGATGTCGACGTAGCCCTGGTAGCTGAAACCCTCGGCCTTGAGCATGGCCAGTGCCGGCTCGGTGTCCGGGTGCACGCGACCGATCACCCCGCGCGCGTCCTCGGAGAGGAAGCAGGCGTAGAGCGGGAACTTGGGCATCAGCTCGGCGATGAAGGCCTTGTTGCCGACACCGGTGAGATAGTCCGCCTGGGAGAACTCCATCTTGAAGAAGTGCCGGCCCAGGCTTTCCCAGAACGGCGAACGCCCACGCTCGTCGGACACACCGCGCATCTCGGCGATCACCTTGTCGCCGAACAGCTCGCGGAATTCGGCGATGAACAGAAAGCGCGCCTTCGACAGCAGGCGGCCGTTGAGGCCAGTGCGGTAACCGGCATGCAGGAACAGCGAGCACAGCTCGGAATTGCCGGTCAGGTCGTTGGCCATGAACAGCGTCGGCACCTGGCGATGGATGTTCAGCTCCTGCGAGGCGCTGACGGTCAGGCCCACACGGTAGTTGTACCAGGGCTCGCGCAGGCCCACGGCGCCGGCGACCGCCGAGATGCCCACCACCTTGCCGGCATCGTCCTCGAGCACGAACAGGTAGTCGGCATCGGCCCGTTCGGCCTCACCGCGAAAGGCCTTCTCCGCCCAGCCGACCCGGTGCGCCAGGCGCGCCTCGTTGGCCGGCAGCGTGGTCAGGCCAGCGCCGGTACTGCGAGCCAGGTCGATCAGAGCCGGCAAGTCGGTACTGCGCACGGGACGAACGATCATAAATCCTCCAGATTCCTCGAGAGTGCCGACGGCACCCTCACCCGCCCCGAAGGGCGCCCTCTGCTACCGGAGCAGGGCCTGTTAAACCGCGACCAACCTGACGCTGGCACCTTCACCGACGCCCAGCGCCTCGGCCGCCTCCGCACTGAGCAGCACGGGCTTGCCGGGCACCCAGTCGAGATCGGCGACGATGGCACGGAAATCCTGCAGCTGGCCGTTGCTCACCAGGTACTGGCGCCCGCCGCCCTCGGCCTCACCGATCTTCACCGGCACCAGGCGGCTCTGCGCGATGCTGCGAATGCCCGAGGTGCGCGCGTGCAGGGTCGGGCCGCCGTCGAAGATGTCGATGTAGTGGTCCGTCTCAAAGCCTTCACGCATGAGGATGTCGAAGGTGATCTGCGCACGCGGATGCACCTGGCCCATCGCCTCCTGCGCCTCGTCCGAGAGCAGCGGCACGTAGATGGGGTAATGCGGCATCAGTTCGGCGAGGAAGGTGCGGCTTTTCAGCCCGCACAGGCGCTCGGCCTCGGCGTAGGTCATGTCGAAGAAGTTGCGACCGACCGCATCCCAGAACGGCGAATCACCGCCCTCGTCGCTGTGGCCGACGATCTCCACCACCACCGCGTCGGCGAAGCGCTCCGGGTGGCCGGCCATGAACAGCAGGCGACCGCGCGAATTGAGTTCGGCGAAGGCGCTGCCGACCAGCGGCCGCTCGACGTAGAAGCTGGTGAGCAGGCTGTTGCCGGTCAGGTCGTGACAGAGCGACAGCACGTGGATCTTGTTGTGAATCTTCAGCTCGCGCGAGTTGTGCACGAAGGTTTCGTTGCGAAAGCTGTAGAAGGGTTCGGAATAGCCGGCCGACGCGACGATGCCGGAGCAGCCGACCAGGCGACCGCTCGCGCTGTCTTCGAGCACGAAGAAATAGCTTTCTTCACCGTTGAAGCTGACCTCGGCGGCAAAGGACGCCTCCGAAGCGGCGATCTTGTCGCCCAGCCGGCCTGCGTCGTCCGGCAACGAAGTGACCCCCACCGGACTGTCAGCAGCCAGTCGCTGCACATCCGCCAGGTCCGCCATTTGCGCAGGGCGCATCACCAGCATGGGTCACTCCTTCTAAACACAGAATCGTTGCGACAGGCAGGCCGACGACCTGCCCGACGGATCGGCGATGAAACGCGAGAGTCCTGGCCAGCCGCTGTCGCGGCCAGCCCCCTCCCGGTATCAGCCCGCAAGCACTCAGGCCGCCGGCAGTTTGCTCAGCGCTCGTTCGAAACGCGCCAGGCCTTCCTCGATGTCGGCATCGTCGACCACCAGGCTCGGGGCGAAGCGCACCACATCCGGCCCGGCCTGCAGAATCATCAGGCCTTCGGCCGTGGCGGCGTCGAGCACCTGCTTGGCCTTGCCCTTCCAGGCATCGTTGAGCACGCAACCGAGCAGCAGGCCCATGCCACGTACCTGCTCGAACAGGCCGTACTGCTTGCCCAGCGCCTCGAGGCGGACCTTGAACTGTTCGCTCTTGGCCTGCACGCCGTCTAGGGTCTGGCGGGTATTGACGATATCCAGCACGGCCTCGCCGACCGCACAGGCCAGCGGGTTGCCACCATAGGTGGTGCCATGGGTGCCGGGAACGAAGTGCTTGGCCAGGTCGGTGGTGGTGAGCATCGCCGCGATGGGGAAACCACCGCCCAGGCTCTTGGCGCTGGACAGGATGTCCGGCACCACGCCGTAGTTCATGTAGGCGAACAGCTCGCCGGTACGGCCCATGCCGCTCTGCACCTCATCGAAGACCAGCAGCGCGTCGTGTGCGTTGCACAGCGCGCGGGCGCCCTCCAGATAAGCCTTGTCCGCCGGCAGCACGCCGCCCTCGCCCTGCACGGGTTCCAGCACCACGGCGCAGGTCTTGTCGGAAATGGCCGCCTTCAGGGCGTCCAGATCGTTGTAGGGGACATGGGTGATGCCCTGGATCTTCGGCCCGAAACCATCGGAATACTTCGGTTGGCCGCCCACGCTGACGGTGAACAGCGTCCGCCCGTGGAAGCTGTTGGTAGCAGCGATGATCTCGTGCTTCTCCGGACCGAAACGGTCATGGGCGACACGCCGGGCCAGCTTGAACGCAGCCTCGTTGGCCTCGGCGCCGGAGTTGCAGAAGAACACGCGCTCGGCGAAGGTCGCCTCGACCAGCTTCTTGCCCAGGCGCAGCGCCGGCTCGTTGGTGAACACGTTGGAGATGTGCCACAGGGTATTGGCCTGCTCGGTCAGAGCCGCGACCAGCGCCGGGTGGCAATGACCCAGCACGTTGACCGCAATGCCGCCGGCGAAGTCGATCAGCTCTCGCCCGCTCTGATCCCAGACTCGCGAACCCAGACCACGCACGGGCACGAAGGCGGCAGGGGCGTAGTTGGGAACCATGAACTGGTCGAAATCGGCGCGTTGCACCGCATCGTGCTGAACGGACATCAAAGCTCTCCTGATGAGAAGTACCAGTCGCAGACCGGCGACAAAGCGCCCGAAACGACAGGGAATGCAAGGATTGTAGGGACTGAAACGGGGGCGGCATTGCCGCCATGCGACAACTTCTTACAGCGCCACCCCGGGTTTTCCGCGGGTTGTCGCCCAAGCGACAGAAAGCATCGGAAAGGCGCAGTTTAATCGCAGATCGTCGCCCGGAGCACGTGGCCGGAAAAAATCTCCGCAGGCTGACCGGCCGGTATCGACATCCTCGCCGGCGTGGCCGCATGAGCACCCGGCAAGCGCGCTGGAGATCGCCCGGATGCCTCCTGGCGAGCGCCCGTGTCAGCCGCGCTCGACCGGGGTGGAGGTCAGCTCGAAGGGGCTGTTGCTGCGGCGCTGGTTGCGATCGTCACGCGGCGTGGCGCCGAAGAAGTTGCGGTAGGCGCTGGAGAAATGCGGCCCCGAGGAGAAACCGCAGGACAGGCCGATCTGGATGATCGACTTGCTGGTCTGCATCAGCAGCTGGCGCGCCTTGTTCAGGCGCAGCTCCAGGTAGTACTGGCTGGGCACGCGATTGAGGTACTGCTTGAAGATGCGCTCCAGCTGCCGGCGCGAGACGCAGACATGCTGGGCGATCTCGTCGGTGGTCAGCGGCTCCTCGATATTGGCCTCCATCAGCAGCACGGCCTGGGTCAGCTTCGGATGGCTGGAGCCGAGGCGATTCTGCAGCGGAATGCGCTGGCGCTCGCCCCCTTCACGGATGCGCTCGACCACCAACTCCTCGCTCACCGCACCGGCCAGTTCGGCGCCGTGGTCGCGCGCCAGCACCGCCAGCAGCAGGTCGAGCACCGCCAGGCCGCCACACGCAGTGAGCCGGTCACGGTCCCAGTCGAACAGGTGACTGGTGGCGATGACCTTGGGGAAACGTTCGGAGAAATCGTCCTGCCAGCGCCAGTGCACCGCCGCACGGTAGCCGTCGAGCAGCCCCAGCTGGGCCAGCGGATAGACCCCGGCGGACAGGCCGCCGATCACGCAGCCTCCACGCACCTGCTGCTTGAGAGCAGCGGCCAGGCCGGCAGAGACCTGGGCCGGCGGCGTATCGGCCAGCAGAAACAGCTTGTCCAGGCCATCCAGATGCCCGGCCCAGGGCTCGCCCGGCAGGCGCCAGTCACCCGCGACCAGTGGTTCGGCCTGGAGGAAAACCAGCTCGTACACCACTTCCGGGTGGACGCGCTGGGCGACACGCAAGGCTTCCTCGGCCAGGGACAGGGTCAGGGCCTTGGTGCCGGGCCAGTAGAGAAAGCCGATTCGATGGGGGGTCATGGGTCTATGTTCAGGTTTGCCTTGCACCAGTTCAGGGCGTCTGCAAAAACCGGCAGCGGTTTCGAGCGCACCCTAAAAGGGCAAAGTCTAGCTGCTTATTATTTGAGGCTACCGGAAAGGAACTGCTTGAGACGCTCGGATTGTGGATTGACCAGCACATCCTTCGGGCAACCGCGCTCTTCCACCAGCCCTTTGTGCAGGAATACCAGCTGGTTCGACACCTCGCGGGCGAAGCCCATCTCGTGGGTGACCACCACCATGGTGCGACCTTCGGTCGCCAGGTCCTGCATCACCTTGAGCACTTCGCCGACCAGTTCCGGATCGAGTGCCGAGGTCGGTTCGTCGAACAGCATCACCTCCGGCTCCATGGCCAGGGCACGGGCGATGGCCACGCGCTGCTGTTCGCCGCCGGACATGTGCGCCGGATAGGCATCCTTGCGATGGGCCACACCCACCTTGGCCAGGTAGTGCTCGGCCCTGTCGCGGGCCTCGGCCTTGCTCACGCCGAGCACGTGCACCGGCGCCTCCATCACATTCTCCAGGGCACTCATGTGCGACCACAGGTTGAAATGCTGGAACACCATGGCCAGGCGCGAGCGCATGCGCTGCAACTGCCTGGCATCGGCGGCGCGCAGCGAACCGTCCTTGGCCGGCACCAGCTTCAGCTCTTCGCCGTTGAGCAGGATCTTGCCGGCATGCGGCTGCTCCAGCAGGTTGAGGCAGCGCAGGAAGGTGCTCTTGCCCGAACCACTGGAGCCGATGATGCTGATCACGTCGCCCGCCTTGGCCGACATCGACACGCCCTTGATCACCTCATGGCTGCCGTAGCGCTTGTGCAGGTCCTGAACTTCGAGTTTGTACATGTTCGGGTTCTCTTGAATCGTCATGGCATCAGCCCTTGCGCGGGGCCATGTAGGCCAGCCAGCGGCGCTCGGCCAGCTTGAACAGGCGCACGAGGATGAAGGTCAGCACCAGGTAGAACAGGCCGGCGGTGATGTAGGCCTCGAACGGCAGGTAGTACTGCGAGCTGACGGTCTTGGCGGCGCCGGTGATGTCGATGAGGGTCACCACCGAGGCCAGGCTGGTGGTGTGCAGCATCATGATCACTTCATTGCTGTACTGCGGCAGCGCCCGTCGCAATGCCGACGGCAGCAGGATGCGCCGATACAGCTTGCCGCGCGACATGCCCATGGCCTTGGCCGCCTCGATCTCGCCGTGCGGCGTGGCCTTGAGGCTGCCCGCCAGGATCTCGGCCGTGTAGGCACTGGTGTTGATGGCGAATGCCAGGCAGGCACAGAAGGTGGCGCTGGACAGGTAGGGCCACATGAAACTCTCGCGCACGGCCTCGAACTGGGCCAGGCCGTAGTACAGCAGGTACAGCTGCACCAGCATCGGCGTGCCACGGATCACGTAGGTGTAGAGCCAGGCCGGGAAGTTGACCAGCGCCTGCTTGGACACCCGCATCACCGCCAGTGGCACCGCCAGCAGCAGGCCCACGGCCAGGGCGATGAGCAGCAGCTTGAGGGTCACCAGCACGCCAGCGAAGTACAGCGGCAGGCTGTCGAGTACCACGTTGTAATCGAAAAGCATGGTGACTCCCTCAGATCTCGGCGGCTTTGACGCCGACCGAATAGCGGCGCTCGAGATAGCGCAATACCAGCAGCGACACGCTCGTGATCACCAGGTACACCGCCGCCGCCAGGAGGATGTAGGTGAACGGCTCACGGGTCGCGTCACCGGCGCTCTTGGCGCGGGCCATCATGTCCTGCAGACCGACCAGGGAGATCAGCGCAGTGGCCTTGACCAGCACCAGCCAGTTGTTGGTCAGGCCGGGAATCGCCAGGCGGATCATCTGCGGCACGAGGATGCGGAAGAACACCCGCAACGGGCTCATGCCATAGGCCATGCCCGCCTCGCCCTGCCCCTTGGGGATGGCCATGAAGGCACCGCGGAAGGTCTCCGACAGGTAGGCGCCATAGATGAAGCCCAGGGTGCCAACACCCGCCACGAAGGGATTGATGTCGATGTAGTCCTCATAGCCCAGCAGCGGGGCTATGCGGTTGACCAGGTCCTGGCCGCCGAAGAAGATCAGCAGGATCAGCACCAGCTCGGGAATCCCACGGATCACCGTGGCGTAGGTCTCGCCCATCAGCGCCAGCCACCTCACCGGCGACAGACGGAAGGCCGCACCGAGCAGGCCAAGCGCGATGGCGACCGCCATCGACAGCAATGCCAGCGACACGGTAAGCCAGGCACCCTCGAGAATGGTCGAGCCGTAGCCTTGAAGCATGCGCCAATACCTCTCAGGCACCACGATGGCGCCATCTAGCACAAAGGAAATTCATGTCGCCCGAGCGACCGACAACGCCTGAGCGCCAGCACGGGCGAGCCGCCAGCCGGTCGCTACAGGATGAACCAAGAAAAAAGTGGCACAACCTCCGGGAAGGTTAGTGCCACTTTGTCCATCTGCGATCGCTTACTCGCCGTAAACGTCGAAGTCGAAGTACTTGTCCTGCACGGCCTTGTACTTGCCGTTGGCGCGAATGGCCAGGATGGCAGCGCTGATCTTGTCGGCCAGCGCCTTGTCGCCCTTGCGCACGGCGATGCCCTGGCCTTCGCCGAAGTATTTCACGTCGGTGAAGTCCGGGCCGGTGAAGGCGAAGCCCTTGCCGGCGTCGGTCTTGAGGAAGCCGTCATCGATGTTCACCGAGTCGGCCAGGGTGGCATCCAGGCGACCGGACTGCATGTCCAGGAAGATTTCGTTCTGCGAGCTGTAACGCACGACCTCGATGCCCGCCGGAGCGAACAGGTCGGTGGCGTAACGGTCGTAGACGGACGAGCGCTGAACGCCGACCTTCTTGCCTTTCAGGTCGACCAGCGGGTCCTTGACCTCGGTGCCGGCCTTCATCGCCAGCTTGGCCGGCGTTGCATAGTACTTGCCGGTGAAATCGACGGATTTCTTCCGGTCTTCGGTGATCGACATGGACGACAGCACGGCGTCGAACTTGCGGACCTTGAGGGCCGGGATCAGGCCATCGAACTCCTGCTCGATCCACTTGCACTCGACCTTCATCTCTTCGCACAGGGCGTTGCCGATGTCGTAGTCGAAGCCGGAGATCTGGCCATCGGGAGTCTTGAATGCGAAGGGGGGGTAAGCCGCCTCGATACCGATGCGCAGCGGTTTCTCGGCCATCGCCAGAGGCGACATCAGGGACAGCGCCAGGGCGCCGAGCAGTGCGATCTTCTTCATTCTTTGCTCCTTCGAATTGGGTATGGCATCGATGGCAGTGAGGGGCCCGGGCCTTGTAAGGATTGTAGAAGGCGGTGCAGCGTCATCCGTGTAGGACGAGCGACGAAAGGGCCTTGGCTGGGTGAGCGGCATTCTAGCGGCAGCCAATGAGGCGATATTTCCTTAATGCGACAAGTAATTACAGAAGCACAGGAAGCGCCCGGGGCAGATATTGACAGCTCGCAAAAGGAGTGATCAAGCAGAAAAGGGTAAACGGATAATCTCAGCAAGACTCAGGCCAGAAACCATCAAACGCCCACAGCATAGGCACTGGAGACGCCGCGCAGTTTTCCCGCACGCCCGCGACGGCACCTTATCGGCGCATCGGCGTTTCCTATGCGCCCAATCGGGTGCGCGATGTTACCTGTCGGGACAACGGGCGTGCCCACTGCACCATCAAGCCCTGCCGGCACGCGCGAGCGAACCCGCGCCGCCGTCACTCGCCGGCACGCAAGCTCAGCCGCGCCATCACGCGATTCTCCTCGGCGCGGTCCAGCCCGGCCTCCTCCACGCGCACGCCCTGCCCCTCCAGTGTCTCGATCCAGCGCAGCAGCTGGGCAAAGGCCACCGGTTGCAGGTTGACCTGCACGGCGCCGTAGCCCTCGGCATCCAGGCGCTCGATCACCACGCCCTGCTCCGCAGCCGTTGCCGTGACCAGGCCCTGCAGGCGCTCCGGGTCGAGGCTCGCGCGCGGTTGCAGGGCACGCCCACGCAGCTGTGGCGCACGGCTCTGCAGGTAGGCATACAACGCCCGCTGCTCCTCGAACGCGGTACGCGCCGCCTGCGCATGGCGCTGCGCGGGCTGCCACAACGCCAGGTAGAACAGCACCAGCAGCAGGAACAGGCCCAGCGCCAGCAACGCCAGGCGATCACGCGACGGCAGCACCTGCCAGCGCTGCGCCAGGGGTGAACGCTGCCAATGCTGCTGCAACTTCTCGCTCATCGCCATGCCGCTCATCCTCCGATCACCACACGTGCGCTGACGCCCTGCGCCTCACGACTGGCCGAGCCCATCTGCACCAACAGACCGGCCTGCTGCAGGCGCTCGCGCAGCCCTTCCAGCTCGGCGAAGCCGGGCGCCTGCAATTGCAGTGACAGGTCGCCACGCACCGCGCTGTAATCGAGCTGATTGACCTGCACCTGCGGTTCTCCCTCGGCGTACAGCGCGGCAGACACCTCGCCAAGCAGACCGAGCAGCGCGCTGCCTGCGGTCGACGACTGCGCCAGGTGCTGATCCAGCTGCGCCCTCAGGTTGATCAGCTTGCTGTCCTGCGGAAACAGTTCGCGATACAGCGCCTCACTGGAGGCAGCATAGGCATCGGCCTCACGCTGCAGGTACCAGCCCTGCGCCAGATTGAACCCCCATTGCAACAGCACACAGAGCGCCAGCACGGCCGCCAGCGGGCGCCAGCGCTGCCAGCCGTCATCACCCTGGCGCAGCGCGAACGCCCCCTGTGCCAGGTCGATACCGCCGCCCTGCTCGACCAGCCACAGGTGCGCATCCTCGAGCGGGTGCTGCTCATCGTGCGGCTCGGGCGCCGACTGCTCGGCCGTCGCCCAGACCATTCGCGGCTGCGGGCACGACTCGGCCAGCGCAGACCAGTCGGCGGCCTGTACTGCCAGCCGCCAGGGCGCCTCGCCCCCCAGCACCCAGCGCGACTGCAGCCACAGCAGCTGGCTGCCCTGATGCGGCAGCATGTCGGCATCCATGCGGATCGCCTGCGGTGGTTGCGCGGCGAACAGCGCCAGGCAGTCACGCAGCCAGTCTGCACGCAGCGCATAGACGCGATGACGACCATCGGCCAGTTGCTCACCCAGCGCCAGATGCATCGATTCGACATCCTCGGCGAGCAGCTCCTCCACCGCGAACGGCAGCGCCTGGCGTACCCAGCGCGCCTTCTGCGTGGGCAATTGCACGGCGCAGGCGGTCACCGCCTCCACCGGCAGCACCAGCTGCCAGTGCGCCGGCAGGTCCGGCAAGGCATCGGCCAGGCTCAGCGTCCGGCTCTCGCCTGGCGCGACCCACTGCACCGGCAACTCCGGCGAGAGTCCCTGGCAGGCCTCGGGCGGCAGAAAAATCCATAACGGCTTCATTCTTGTTCTTCCTCAACGGGCTCCGGCGGCATGCCGCCCTGCCCCAGATCACGCGCCAGGACACGAACCTGGCCATCATTGCCGCGCTGCAGCAGGCTGCGCAAGACCACCCTGCGCTCGCCCAGGCTGACCTCGCTGAACACCTCGAAATACTGGCTGCCGACTGCCAGGCCCTGCGCCACCTGCTCCCCCAGCCCGGCAAGCGCAGGCTGGGCAGCGAAGGCAGCCGGGCTGGCGTAGCCCTCCGAGCCCCGCGCCGCGATCAGCGACAGCGCCGCATCCGGGCTGAGGCCATCGGACAGGGTAGAAAGCACCATGGCGCTGGCCGTGTTGACGTTGAGCAACGTGCCGCTGGGCAGCGCACTGACGAAGGGCAGCAGGCGGCGATAGTCGGCCTCGTCCATCTCCAGCAACAGGCGCAACTCGGAAACGTCACTGATTTCGCGATTGGCGCTGCGATAAGGCGGTGCAGCCAGGAGGTACTGAGCATCCTCGGCGCCGTTGCCACCCAGCGTCTCGCTGTCGCGATCCAGCCAGTCGAGCAAGCGCTCGGCGTAAGGCTTGCCAATGTCCAGGCGCAGCAACAGACGGCGCAAGCGCATGACCGCCAGCTCGTTGGGCCGGCCCTGGCTCACCAGGTTGTTGAGATTGAAGCGGCCGCTGGGGTCGACGATGCGCACACGCAGCTCCCCGCCCTCATCCAGCGGAAAGGGCGGCAATGGCCTGGCCCAGGGTTCCAGCAGGTGGTCCACTGGCTGCCGCGGATCACCCTGGCGCAGATCCCGTTCGAGCATCGCCTCGGCCAGGGTTTCGCCACCCAGCGCGTAGTGCCAGGCCTGGGTCACGTGCAGCTGATTGGCGCTACTGCGGATCGACAGCTGCTGACGGGCGATCAACCCGGCGCAGACCACCGTGACCACGGCCACCACCAGCAGCACGGTAATCAGCGCGACACCCTGCTGCCGCCTCATGACTGCGGCTCCTCGCCCTGCTCGCCTTGCTCCCCCTGCGGCGCCGCCGGCTGCTCCTGCGCCGGCAGATCCGGCAGGCGCAACAGACGCCGCAACTCGCCATAGCGCCGGTGCTGCAGGCGCAGCTCCAGCGCACGCGGCAGCTCGGTGAACGACGCATCGCCAGTGGCATTGGCCGGCGGCCAGTCAGGCTGCCACTGGCCGTCCTTGTCCAGGTAGCGCAGGCTCAGCGACTCGACGCCGTCGAGCGCCTGCTGCACCTGTGGCGCACTGTCCTGGGCACGATCGAGCACCCGCCAGTAGCGACGCTGCCATTGCTCGCCACTCAGTTGCCAGCGCACCCGCTGCACTTCGGCACGCGGCTGGCCCAGTGGATTGCGCCAGCCGGCACGGCTCAGCTCCAGCGCCGTGGCATCGGCCAGGTCGCCGTGCAGCGCCGGCTGCGGGTCGCCAAAGGCATCTCGAATCGGCCGCACCGTGACCTGCCGCAGGTCACGCTCGAACGCCGACAACGCCCGCGTCAGCTCACGGAGCTGACGCTCGTGTTCACGGGTCACGGCATCGGCACTGAGCACGCTGTCGAGCATGCGGTAGGTCGCCAGCCCCAGCAGCGCGAAGATGGCGATGGCGATCAGCAGCTCCAGCAGGGTGAAACCGCGTTGCCCGTACCTCATCGCGGCGCCCCGAGAAAACCGCTGAGGCTGACCACGGCCCGCTCGCGCAGATCACCCCGGGCGCCGCGCTCATCGACCGCGACCCACAGCGTCACGCGGCGCATGGCCGGCTCGCTGGTGGCCTCGATCTCGCTTTGCCACGACCAGCGGCGTCCGGCGAACTCCACCTGGCCCTGATCACGGCCGTCGGCAGGCGGTGTTTCGGCCAGTTGCAACTCCGTCATACGGTTGTCGGCCACCCACATGGCCAGGGTCTTGTCCTCCAGCTGGCTGGCGGTGCGCACGCTGCGCGCACTGGCGGTCAGCACGCTGGCGGCGACCAGGGCGAAGATGGCCAGCGCCACCAGCACTTCGAGCAGGGTGAAGCCTCGTGCCGATTTCATCCGGCACGCCCCGCGCCCAGTTCCTCGACACGCGGCAGCGTGAAACCGTCGCTGGAGAGCTGCATACGCAGGCCATCACGGCGTCGTTCGGCGAGGCGCAGGCGGAACGGGGTCAGCTCGCCACTGGACAGGATCAGCAACTGCGGCGCCGCCGCATCCGCCTCGCCCGGCAACGCAGGCTCCTCGCCCTCCAGTTCGAGCGTCAGCTCGGCCCACTCCGGTAGACGATGGGCCTGGCGGTCCAGCGCCTGCCATTCGGCGCGTTGCGAGTCGTAGCGCAGCACACGGTAGCCTTCGCGGGTAAAGCTCAGGCCATACTCGCGGTTATCCAGCACCGCCTCGTCGAGCAGCACGCCGATCAATCCACTGAGGCGCTCGGCCTCGCCACGCAGTTCACGCGCCGGACCGGCGATGCCCGTGCTGAACACCGCGAGGCCGATCAGGCTGCCGAGAATCACCAGCACCACCAGCAGTTCGATCAGGGTGAACCCGCGCTGGCCATGCGCCATGAGCGCCTGCGCGGTGCGCGTGCGAGGGCGCCAACAGGTGAAGGCCAGCATCGGCAGCTCAGAGGTCCCAGTTACCGATATCGGCGTTCAGCTCGCTGCCGCCCTGCTTGCCATCGGCGCCGAACGAATAGAGATCGAAGGCCCCCTTGGTGCCGGGCGCCAGGTACTGATAGGGATTGCCCCAGGGATCGACGGGCAGGCGCTTGAGGTAGCCGTCCTTGTTCCAGTTCTTCGCCGGCGGGTTGCCGCTCGGCTTGCTCACCAGCGCCTCCACACCCTGCTGGGTGCTGGGGTAGTTGTGATTGTCCAGCTTGTACATGTCCAGCGCGGCACCGATGGCGCGGATGTCGTTCTGCGCGGCAGTGACCTTGGCCTGGTCCGGCCGGCTCATCACCTGCGGCACGACCAGCGCCGCCAGGATGCCGAGGATGACCACCACCACCATGATTTCGATGAGCGTGAAGCCCGCCTGAGATTTTCTCACCTGCTATCCCACCATTTGGTTCAAAGAAAGAATCGGCAACAGGATGGCCAGCACGATCACCAGCACCACTGCCCCCATGAAGACCAGCATGAACGGCTCGAACAACCCGACCAGCAAGGCGATCTGCGCGCTGAGGTCGTTTTCCTGGTTCTTCGCCGTACGCGCCAGCATCTGATCCAGCTCCCCGGAGCGCTCGCCGCTGGCGATCATGTGCAACATCATCGGCGGAAACTGCCCGGTCGCCTCCAGCGAACGGGTCAGGCTACCGCCCTCACGGACCTTCTGCGCCGCCACCAGCACCTCGGCGCGAATCACCCGGTTGCCGATCACCTCGCCGGCAATCGCCAGCGCCTCCACCAGCGGCACGCCGCTGCGGGTGAGGATCGCCAGGGTCGAGGCGAAGCGTGCGCAATCGGTGGCGCGGCCCAGCCCCCCCAGCAGCGGGATGCGCAACAGGAAACGATGCCAGCGCAGGCGAAATGCCTCGTCACGCAGCGCGGCACGCAAGGCGATAACCGCCAGTACCAGCGCCACCACCGCCAGCAGCCCCCAGGCCTTGACCCAGTCACTCAGGGCGATGAGCCCACGGGTCAGTGCCGGCAGGGTCTGCCCGGAGTCGACGAAGACCTTGACCACGTCCGGCACCACGTAGCCGAGCAGAAAACCGACGATCAGCAACGACGCGCACATCAGGATCACCGGATAGAGCAGTGCCAGCTGCACCTTCTGCCGCGACTGCTGGCGCTGCTCGGTGTAATCCGCCAACTGTTCCAGCACCGGACCGAGATGCCCGGCGTGCTCGCCAGCGGCCACCGTGGCGCGATACAGCTCGGGAAACGCTGCGGGAAACTCCTTGAGGCTGGCGGCCAGGCTGTGCCCCTCCAGCACCCGCGCACGCACCGCCAGCAGCATGCCCTGGATGCGCGAACGGGTGGATTGCGCGGCGGCGGCGCGCAACGCCTCTTCGATGGGTAGCGCCGCCTGGATCAGCGTCGCCAGCTGGCGGGTGACCAATGCCAGGTCACGTGCCGACAGACCACGGGCAAAGCCCAGGCGCACTTGGCCAGCGCCCTGCTCGCGACTGCGCGTGGCCTTGACCTCGAGCGGCGCCAGCTGGCGTTCACGCAGCAGCTGCCGCACCTGCCGAGCACTGTCGGCCTCCAGTACGCCCTTATGCTGGCGGCCACTGCCGTCCAGGGCGATGTATTCAAAGGCCGCCATCGGCAAATCGCTCCCGTCGTTCCCGTGGAAGCGGCTTCTGCCGTGATCTGCGCCGACCCGCAGCCGAAGCCGCCGCTACAGCCGATGCCCATATCACGCTCGCCATCATTCCTCTCGCGTCACGCGCAACACTTCCTCGACCGTGGTCACCCCTTCCAGCACCTTGCGCCGACCATCGTCGCGAATGCTCGGCCCCAGGGTGCGGGCGTGGCGAATCATGTCCTGTTCGGCAGCGCGGCTGTGCACCAGGCTGCGCATGGTCTCGTCGAACACCACCAGCTCGTAGATACCGGTGCGCCCACGATAGCCCTGCTGATGGCAGTGCGCACAGCCACGGGCGTGGTACAGCGTCGGCGCCTGATCGAGCGACGCCCCCAGCAGCGCGCACTCGGCCGCATCGGCGCTGTAGGGCTCCTTGCATGCCGGACAGAGCACCCGTACCAGGCGCTGCGCCAGCACGCCGAGCAGCGATGACGACAGCAGGAAGGGCTCCACGCCCATGTCCACCAGACGGGTGATCGCGCCGATGGCACTGTTGGTGTGCAGGGTCGAAAGCACCAGGTGACCGGTCAGCGACGCCTGCACGGCGATCTCGGCGGTTTCCTTGTCGCGAATCTCACCGACCATCACCACATCCGGGTCCTGGCGCAGGATGGCGCGCAGGCCACGGGCGAAGGTCATGTCCACCTTGGTGTTGACCTGGGTCTGGCCGATGCCTTCGAGGTGATACTCGATGGGGTCCTCGACGGTGAGGATATTGCGCGTGTGGTCGTTGAGGCTGACCAGGCTGGCATACAGCGTGGTGGTCTTGCCCGAGCCGGTGGGCCCGGTGACCAGCAGGATGCCATGCGGCTTGCGCACGGTGTCTTCCATCAGCGCGCGATCTTCGCTGCGCATCCCCAGGTGCTGCAGCGACAGGCGCCCGGCCTGCTTGTCGAGCAGGCGCAGCACCACCCGCTCGCCGTTGGCCGACGGCAGCGTGGACACGCGGATGTCCACCTCGCGCCCCCCAACCTTGAGCGAGATACGCCCGTCCTGCGGGATGCGTTTCTCGGCGATATCCAGCCGCGCCATCACCTTGACCCGCGAGACCAGCAAGGTCGCCAGCTCGCGCTTGGGTTCGAGCACTTCACGCAGGATGCCGTCCACGCGAAAACGCACCACCAGGCGCTTCTCGAAGGTTTCCAGGTGAATGTCGGAGGCGTTCTCCTTGATCGCTTCGCCGAGAATCGCGTTGATCAGGCGGATGATCGGCGCGTCGTCCTCCTGTTCCAGCAGGTCCTCGGTTTCCGGCACCTGATCGGCCAGCGACGCCAGATCGAGACTGCCGCCGATGTCCTCGGCCAGCTGCATGGATGCGGAGTCATGCTGATAGGCCGCCCCCAATGCCTGGGCGAACTCGCTGGCGCTCATCGCCTGCAGCGGCAGGCTGCGCCCGGCGAAACGCTGCGCCTCGGCCAATGCCACCGGGTCGCAGTCGAGGCGATAGCCCAGGCCGGCGCGGCCGTCATGCATGACGAACACCACGCCATGGCGCTTGGCGAAGCTGAAAGGCAGGCGGCGCAGCGGAGTGTCGTGCAGCGAAGCGTTCATGCGTGACCTTAGAACGGAGTCTTGTCTCGGTAGCACAGCCTAACCTGACTGTTCGCCCCAATGGGCCACCCCAAGGACGGTCTTTCTTTAACAATCGATCGATTATCTTTAACACATTGCCCAGCACAGCACACCCACCCTATTTGGGGGATGCCAACATCACGCGGGCTGCTATGATCAGCGCGCGACGCCCCGCACATAAGAAGAGCTAGAACGTCGTTTCCGGAGTGATACCTTTGCCCATCTCGGCCCTTTCCCAGCGGCTCAAGGACAATACCCCGAGCCTGATCGGCATGCTCGTGCTGATCGCCCTGAGCGTCAGCCTGGCGTGGCAGAGCGCCGACTTGCTGCGCCTGGTACGCGGCCAGGTGCAGCCAACCCCTGAGCAAGCCGACTCCGGCCAGGTGCAGCACGGCCAGGCCCCCGTCGGCCAACTGTTCGGCGCCCCTCGGCAGGCCGATAGCGGCCCGGCGCCGACCACCAACCTGCAACTGACCCTGCTCGGCAGCTTCGTGCACAGCGACCCGCAACGCTCCAGTGCGCTGATCCAGCCCCAGGGTGAGCATGCCCAGCGTTATGCCGTCGGCATGGAAGTGAGCGATGGCGTGCGTGTGGACGCCATCTATGCCGATCGCGTCGAGCTGCTGCGCAACGGGCGCCGCGAGAGCCTCGGGTTCCCGCGCCAGCAGAGTGGGCAGTACAGCTATACCCCACCGTTCGAAGCGACGCAGGAAGACCCGCAACAACAACTCGAACGACTCGACCAGGACAACCTCGAACAACTGCGCCAGCGCATGCAGATGCTGCGCGAACAGATGGAAGCCTCCGGCACACTGCCCGAAGAAACGCCCCCCGATCAGCCCATGGAAAGCGACTGAACCGATGCCTGTTCTCCGAAGCCGACTGACACTCGCCCTGATAGCCGCCAGCCTGGCCAGCACGCCCTTGCCGCTGCTTGCGCAGATAGAACAGGTGCCCAGCAGCGCCAACCAGCAGGAAGAAAGCTGGACCATCAACCTCAAGGGTGCGGACATCCGCGAGTTCATCGACCAGATCGCCGCCATCACCGGGCAGACCTTCGTCGTCGACCCGCGCGTGAAGGGCCAGGTCAGCGTGGTGTCCAGCACCCCGCTGGGCCTCTCCGAGGTGTACCAGCTGTTCCTCTCGGTGATGGCCACCCACGGTTTCAGCGTACTGACCCAGGGCGACCAGGCGCGCATCGTGCCCAATGCCGAAGCCAAGGCCGAAGCCGGTGAAGGCCGGGCCGCACCGGACCGCCTGGAAACCCGGCTGATCCAGGTGCAGCACGTGCCGGTGGCCGAGCTGATCCCGTTGATCCGCCCGCTGGTACCGCAGTACGGTCACCTGGCTGCCGTCACCTCGGCCAACGCGCTGATCATCAGCGATCGCAGCGCCAACATCGCACGCATCCAGGACCTGATGCGCCAGCTCGACCAGAGCGGCGCGCAGGATTTCAGCGTGGTCACCCTGCAACATGCCTGGGTGATGGACGCCGCCGAGGTCCTCAACACCGCCATCGCCCGTGGCCAGGCCAAGGGCAGCGGCGCTACCCAGGTGGTGGCCGATGCCCGCACCAACCGCCTGATTCTTCTCGGCCCGCCGGACGCCCGCGCCAAGCTGGCCGACCTCGCCCGCTCACTGGATACGCCCACCAGCCGCTCGGCCAACACGCGGGTGATTCGCCTGCGCCACAACGACGCCAAGGCCCTGGCCGAAACCCTCGGGGAAATCTCCGAGGGCTTGAAGAGCCAGGAGACCGGCGAGACCAGCGGCAAGCAGTCGAACATCCTCATCCGTGCCGACGAGAGCCTCAACGCCCTGGTGCTGCTGGCCGACCCGGATCAGGTCGCCACCCTCGAGGACATCGTCCGTCAGCTCGACGTGCCGCGCGCGCAGGTCATGGTCGAGGCGGCCATCGTCGAAGTCTCCGGCGACATCACCGATGCCGTGGGCGTGCAATGGGCGGTGGATGCACGTGGTGGCCGTGGCGGCCTGGGCGGGGTCAACTTCGCCGGTACCGGGCTGTCCGTCGGTTCGGTGCTGCAGATCCTGCAGAACGATGAAATACCGGAGAACACCACCCTCCCCGACGGCGCCATCATCGGCGTTGGCAGCGACCGCTTCGGCGCGTTGATCACCGCGCTGTCGGCCAACAGCAAGAGCAACCTGCTGTCGACGCCGAGCCTGCTGACCCTGGACAACCAGAAGGCGGAGATCCTCGTCGGGCAGAACGTCCCCTTCCAGACCGGCTCCTACACCACCGACGCCTCTGGCGCGGGCAACCCCTTCACCACCATCGAGCGCAAGGACATCGGCGTCACCCTCAAGGTCACCCCGCACATCAACGAAGGCGCCACTCTGCGCCTGGAGATCGAACAGGAAATCTCCTCCATCGCGCCGAGCACCGGGCTCAATGCCCAGGCGGTGGACCTGGTGACCAACAAGCGCTCGATCAAGAGCACCATCCTCGCCGACGATGGCCAGGTGATCGTGCTCGGCGGCCTGATTCAGGACGACGTCACCGAAGCCGTTTCCAAGGTGCCGTTGCTGGGTGACATTCCACTGATAGGCGGGCTGTTCCGCTCCACTCGCGAGTCGCACATCAAGCGCAACCTGATGGTCTTCCTGCGTCCCACCGTGGTACGCGACGGCGCCGGCCTGGCCGCACTGTCCGGCAAGAAGTACAGCGATATTCGCATCATCGGCAATGGCAGCAGCAACGGCGGCCGCCCCAGCATCCTGCCCAGCCAACCTGCGCAACTGTTCGATGGCCAGGGCGCGCCGGCGGTGGACTTGCGCCAGTAAGGGTATCGCCTGCAACGTTAGCGCCGGCAGCTTCTACGGCCATCGCGGCTGAAGCCGCTCCTACGACCAGCGGGGCCGCCCCCCTCTCCCGCTTGCGAGAGAGGGGCCTCCCGGCACCGCGCATCACCCCAGCGGCGGCGTGCGCGGTGGGACCTGGCGTTTGCTGCCAGTGGACTCGTAAGCAGCCGCCAGCTGCAGCAAAGCCGAGTCGTCATAGGCGCGGCCTGCGAAGGTCAGGCCCACTGGCATGCCGATATCGGCCATCACGCCCATGGGCACGGTCACGGTCGGCACACCCAGGTGACGAATCGCCAGATTGCCGTTGGCCACCCACACGCCATTGCTCCAGGCGATGTCGGCGGATAGCGGGTTCACATCGGCATCCGCCGGGCCGACATCGGCAACGGTGGGGAACAGCACGGCATCCAGCCCCTGTTGCGCCATCCAGTCCTCCAGGTCGATCTTGCGCGTGTGTTCCAGGCCGCGCAGTCCGTCGGGCAGCGTGGCAATCTGGTCCCAGGGCTTGATGCCGCGCTTGGCCATCTTGACGTACTCGTCCATGCCCGCCGCCAGATCGCCCTCGCGATTGGGCAGCGTACCGGGGTCATGCGGGAAGATCTGCGGCCCATCGACATCGGCCAGGCGCTGCAGCTGCGGATCGCCGTTGGCCTGCAGGAAGTCGTCGAAGGCCCAGCCGCTCAGCTCCCACAGCTCGTCATGCAGGAACTCGGGCGTAACGATACCCCGGTTGAACACCGTCGGTGCCCCCGGGCGATCCCCTTCGCAGTTGGACACCAGCGGGAAGTCCACCTCCACCACCTCAGCGCCAGCAGCTTCCAGCGCCTGGCGGGCCGCCTCCCACAGGGCGATCACCGCTGGCCGGGTGTGGATGCGCTGGCCGGTCGGGCCACCGATGCCCGGCGACTCACTGGTGCCCGCTGCCTCGTCCTTGTTGATGAACATGCGCGGCACGCCCAGGCGCTTGCCAGCCAGCGCATCGGCCTTGGCTGCCAGCGCCAGGTAGGATTGCGGACGCACAGCGGAGGCTTTCGGGATCGGCACCCAGGGCTGCAAACGCCACAGGTCGCCACGCGTGTCGGCGTCATCGGCCACCACCACGTCGAGTACCTCGAGCAGATCGGCCATGGTCCGGGCATACGGCACCACCACGTCCATGGTCGGCGTCAGCGGCCAGTTGCCGCGCACCGAAATCACCCCGCGCGACGGAGTGTAGGCGCACAGGCCATTGTTCGACGCCGGGCCGCGCCCGCTGGACCAGGTCTCCTCGGCCAGGCCGAACGCGGCGAAACTGGCAGCGGTCGCCGTACCGGCGCCGTTGGACGAGCCCGAGGCGAACGGTGCCGTCAGGTAATCTGCGTTGTAGGGGCTCTCCGCGCGGCCGTATACCCCGCGCTGCATGCCGCCGTTGGCCATCGGCGGCATATTGGTCTTGCCCAGACAGATGGCGCCGGCGGCACGCAGACGCTCGACGGTGAACGCATCACGTTGCGCCACCAGGTCCTTGAAGGCCGGGCTGCCGGAAGCCGCCGTCAGCCCCTTGACCAGGTAACTGTCCTTCGCGGTATAGGGAATGCCGTCCAGCGGGCCGAGCGTTTCACCACGCGCACGGCGCGCATCCGACGCCCCGGCTTCCTGCAGTGCATCCGGGTTGCGCACGACCACGGCGTTGAGCCGGGTCGCCGTGGCGGGCCCGTCGTAGGCCTCGATACGCGCCAGATAGGCCTTGACCAGTTCGACCGCAGTGGTGCGGCCGGACTCCAGCGCGGCGCGCAGCTCGGCGATGGAAACTTCGGTTACCTCGATCATGCTGTCATCTCTCGCAGAAGGCGGGACCTGCCAGCTGCATGGCCCCGGTACGCAATACGGCGTGCCTGCGGTCAATGCTGAAACCGCGACACTCTGCCGCCGATGATACAGGGCAACGGATTGCGACAGGAGCGGGCCGGCAGAACTCAGTCTCCGCCGCCGCCGCCACCATCACCGCCACCACAGTCGCCACCGAAATCGCCGAAGAAGCTGCCGCCGCCATCCACACCCGGCCCTCCCCCATCGCCCGAGTGGTTCGCGCCTGAGGACTTCCTGCGCATGGCCCGCAGCAACAGCAGCAGAAAGACGATGAACGCGCCGATCACCAAGTAGAACCCCATCAGCCTGCCTCCATGTCCCTGTTCAGCACTGGATGATAGCCCATGCGCCTGCCCGCACCGCGGACAGGTTGAGACGCCGATCGCAGAAGCGCCGGACCATTGCGCACGTCGGTTGCCTGCAGCTTTGCTAGGGTCACAGGCGATAGCCAACGAGCGGAGACCCTCACATGCCACAGATCACCGGCGGCTGCCTCTGCGGCCAGGTACGCTTCAGCACCAGCGCCCAACCCTACCGGGTCGGCGTCTGCCACTGCATGGACTGCCGCAAGTACCACGGCGCACTCTTCCATGCCTCGGCAATCTTTGCCCAGGACGCCGTGACCCTGAGCGGCGAAACCGGCCAGTATGGCGGCCGCCATTTCTGCCCGCGCTGCGGCTCGTCGGTGTATTCGCGCACGGCGGATGAGATCGAACTGAACCTGGGCTCGCTGGATGCGCCGGACCAGTTCACCCCCACCTACGAGCTCTGGACCATTCGCCGCGAAACCTGGCTACCGCCCTTCCCCTTCGCCCGACAGTACCCGCGCGACCGCGAGAGCAGCACGCGCCACGAATAGCGTCAGGCACCCATGAGCCCTGCCCTCAGGCATCCGCAGCGCGCTGGCAGCCCCAGCCGTGCATCAACCCGGCCTGGAAGAACTGCACCGGCGCCGCGAAGCCGGCGGCCTGGATGATGCCGGCCACCTGCTGCGCCGGCAGCACCGCCACGTCTCGCGCGTAGGCAATGCGTACGCGCTCGAGCATCTGCGGCTGAACGCCGGCACCGGACATCAGCGTCATCCAGTTACGCAGCAGCACCTCGTAGGCCGGCGCGTGGATATCTGCGGCCAGGTCCGCATTGGCCAGCAGCCCGCCCGGCTTGAGCCGCTGCGCGATCTGGCGGAAGAAGCGCGTGCGTGCCTGCGGCTCCAGCAAGAACTGCGAGACCAGGAAGCAGGTCGCGCCGTCATGCAGCGGCTCATCCGCCAGCGTGTCGAGATAGCCCGCATGAAACTCGCAACGATGCGCAAAGCCCTCGCGCTGCGCACGCTGGCGACAGACATCGAGCATCGCCCCGGAAGGGTCCAGCGCCGTGAACCGCCAGCCAGGAAAGCGCGCGGCCAGGTGGCCGATCTCCGCACCGGTACCCGCGCCCACGCAGAGCACCCGCGCATCGGCCGGCAGCTCGGCGAACAGCGCATCGAGCAGCAGATAGAGCGCCTCGCGAATCAACGCCATCCCGGCCCATTGCTGGTCATAGCCAGCCGCCTGTTGATCGAACAACGCCCTGAGTTCCTCGTCGCGCATGGCAAACCCTCCGTTTGGCCTGATGAATGATCGCGCTCACACCTTCCAGTATCCCAGAGCTGTCAAGCCCCCATGGCCATGCGCCTTGGCGGCAGCCGTACGCAGCCGTGGCAAGGCAGCAAGACCGCTCAGCAGTGGATTCGCGGGCACTTTGCCGGCGTTTGCGGGGACTAACTGGCATGCCTCCGCTGAACGAAACCAAGATGCGCAACCCGACCTTCGAACAGAAAGCCTTCATCCTCCTGCTCGCGCTGGTGACCATCGCCTTCTTCTGGATACTCCTGCCGTTCTACGGCGCCGTGTTCTGGGCGATGGTGCTCGCCGTGGTGTTCGCCCCGCTGCAGTCACGCCTCAATCAGCGCTGCAACGGCAGGCGCAACCTGACCGCCCTGCTGACGCTGACCATCTGCCTGCTGGTGGCGATCCTGCCGGTGATCTTCATCACCTCGGCGGTGGTGGCCGAGGGCACCAGCCTGTATGAACAGCTGGAGTCCGGCGAACTGGATTTCGGTGCCTACGTGACCAGCACCCTGCGCGCGCTGCCGCCGCCCATGCAGGAGCAACTGCAGCGCTTCGGCATCTCCAACCTCGACGGCCTGCGCGAGCAGATATCCAAGGGCGCCACGACCGGAAGCCAGTACCTGGCGACCAAGGTCTTCGCCATCGGCCAGGGCACCTTCGAGTTCTTCATCAGTTTCGGGGTGATGCTGTACCTGCTGTTCTTCCTCCTGCGCGACGGCCAGGAGCTGGTGCGCAACATCCGCGTCGCCATCCCCCTGGCCGACAGCACCAAGCGCCGCCTGCAGATCAAGTTCACCCGCGTGGTACGCGCCACGGTCAAGGGCAATGTCCTGGTCGCCGCAGTCCAGGGCGCGCTCGGTGGCTTCATCTTCTGGGCGCTGGGCATCTACAGCCCGCTGCTGTGGGGCGTGCTGATGGCCTTCCTGTCACTGCTGCCAGCCGCTGGCGCCGGCATCGTCTGGGCCCCGGTCGCGGTCTACCTGCTGCTCAGCGGCAGCCTGTGGCAAGGCATCATCCTCACCGCCTTCGGCGTGCTGGTGATCGGCCTGGTGGACAACATCCTGCGCCCCATACTGGTGGGCAAGGACCCCCGCCTTCCCGACTACCTGATCCTCGTCTCCACCCTCGGCGGTCTCGCCCTGCTGGGTCTCAACGGCTTCGTCATCGGCCCACTGGTGGCCGCACTGTTCGTGGCCAGCTGGAATCTGCTGGGGACGAAGAAGAAGGTCAGGTTGCCGGAGTGAAGACATCGTCGCAGTGCGGCCGTTTGCCCTGGCGCACAGTCTTCACGACAGTGATAAAAAGGGTTCTCACACTGTCCGGTACTCGAAATGGAATTCACGGAATACGGAACACCTGCTGGCAAACCCGTCGTTTACTTCCATGGGGTGCCCGGCTCACCGTACGAGAGTGCGATCCTCGAGGCACCGGCGCGCGAACTGGGGCTGCGTGTTCTCTGCTTCGATCGCTTCGCTATCGACCGCTCGACAACCGGCACCGACTACTACCGGCAGATCGCCCAGTCGATTGACGAGACCGTGCAGGGCGCCCCAGTCGACTTCATCGCGTTCTCCCTCGGGGCTCATGTCGCACTGGAGGTCAGCGCGCTCATGTCCGGACAGGTTGCTCGGCTGCATCTCGTTGCGGCGGCGGCTCCTCTTGATGCCGGGGATTTCGTCGATGAGATGGCCGGCAAGGCCGTCTTCTCGCTGGCCAGGCACAGCCCGATCTTGTTCCGCTGGCTGGCCAGGTGGCAGGCGCTGCTGGCCAGGCGAGCACCGCACATGCTGTTTCGAATGCTGTTCGCCAGTGCCCGAGGCCAGGACGAAGCGCTGGTGCAATCGCCCGACTTCAGCGTATTCATCCAGCGCGTGCTGCGGCGAGGCTTCGCCTGGGGCGTCACCGGCTACACACGGGATGTTCGGCAGTACCTGCAACCCTGGTCAGCCAATCTCTTCGCCCGCCAGGGAACTGTGTTCCTGTGGCACGGCACTGAGGACAACTGGGCGCCCATCGGCATGGCGGAATACCTGGCCGAGCGCTTTCCGAAAGGGGCACAGGTCGAACGCCTGGATGGGCTGTCCCACTATTCCTGCCTGTACGCCGCGGCACCGAGAATCTGTGCGCAACTCGCCCACGAGTGACGCCGCTGCGAACGAGCAGCCCGTCTTGTGGCCGTCAGATGAACAATGCCGGTCATACGACCGGCATTGTCTGCTCGCAGGCGGGTGGCCAGGACCGCCAAGCTCCTGGCCAGCGCGCCTGGATCACGTCCTGGATAACCCGGCGCGGTACTCGGTGGTGGTGATTCCGGCATAGCCCCAGTTATCGGTGTCGACTTCCTCGATCACGATGTGAGTGAGCTCGGGCTTCTTGTTCAGAACACGCTCCAGGGTCTCGGTGATTTCCTTTATGACCTGGGCTTTCTGTTCGCGGGTGACGCCATCGCGGGTGATGCGTACGCTGACGAAAGGCATGGTGATGCTCCTGTGGTTGGGGAAGGGATCTGCTGGCGGTGGCACGGCAGTGGCCGCGTCATCCGCCCGTTACCATTTGCCGCTGCTCATGCCGCCATCGACCGGCAGCACCACGCCCGTGGTGAAACTGGCGCCCGCCAGGTACAGCACGGCCTCGGCGATGTCCTCGACCTGCCCGATGCGTCCTGCCGGTTGCAGGCCCTTGAGGAAATCATGAGTCGCCGGATCGTGCATCGGTGTCTCGATGATGCCAGGTGCCACCGCGTTGACCTGGATATTGTGCGGCGACAGCTCCAGCGCCAGTGCACGGGTGACCTGGTTGAGGCCGCCCTTGATCAGCACCGGCAGCGCGGCGGGCACGTCGATATTGGCCTGCAGCGCGATGGCCGCGGTGATGGTGATGATCTGCCCCTGACGACGCTCGATCATGTGCGTGGCAGCCGCCTGGGAGGCATAGACCACGCCCTTGAGGTTGGTCTCCAGCAGGCTGTCGATATCCTCCGGGGTGTAGTCGAGGAAAGGCTTGGGCAGGAAGAAACCGGCGTTGTTGACCAGCACATCGACCTGGCCGAACGCTTCGATGCCGGCATCGATCAGCTGGCGAGCGGTCTGCGGCCGGGCGATATCGCCTGCCACGCCAACGAAACCGGCGGGGTTGCCCAGTTGCGCCCTGGCCTGCTCCAGCCGCTCGGCGCTGCGCGCGTTGCCCACCACATTGAACCCCTGGGCGAGGAAGGCCTTGGCCAGGCCGAAGCCGATGCCGCTGGAGGCACCGGTGATCACTACCGTTCTGTTGTTGCTCATGTCGTTTCTCCCGCTGAGAAGGCGCCCTGGGCGCCGTTGGGAGAACTATATTTTTGCCATGAAAGCAGATAAATATGACTTCAATAACTTCAGTTGATACACGGTGTAATCAATCATGCCACGCCAATTCGACGATGTACTGCTTGGCAGCATCGAACTGTTCTGCCTCGCTGCCGAGCTGGGCAGTTTCACCGCGGCAGGGCTGGCCGCGGGCGTGACGCCGGCGGCGGTCAGTCGCTCGATCGGCCGGCTGGAGGAACGCCTGGGCTCCAGACTGTTCGTGCGCACGACCCGCAGCATTCGCCTGACCGAAGGTGGCCGTGGCTACTACGAGCAGTGCCGCCAGGCGTTGACCCAGCTGGTCGAGGCGGAGCGCGCGGTCAGCGGCCAGCAGCAGGAACCCTCGGGGACGCTGCGCATCAGCCTGCCCACCACCTATGGGCACCACCGCATCCTGCCGCTGATGCCGGAGTTTCGCCGCCGCTATCCCAAGGTGCAGGTCGACATCCACCTGGGCAATCGCAACATCGACTTCGTCGCTGAAGGTTACGACCTGGCCATCCGCGTGCGCGCGCAGCCGGATTCGAGCCTCATCGCGCGGCCGCTGGAAGACGCCCGCCTGGTGGTGGTGGCCACTCCCGACTACCTGGCACGCGAAGGCGTCCCACAGACGCTGGACGACCTCGGGCGGCACGACTGCATTCAGTTCGAGCTGCCCAGCAGCGGGCGGCGCATCACCTGGCTGTTCAACGATGACGGCGAGCAGCGGGAGGTTGTCAGCGCCGGGGGCTGCACCTGCTCGGACGATGTGCTGGGTGGCGTGACCCTGGCCAAGCACGGCGCCGGGCTGTTCCAGACCTACCGCTTCATCGTCGAACGCGAACTGGCCGAGGGTTCGCTGGTCGAGGTGCTGCAAGCGTTCGCCGGGCGCTCGCGGCCCTTCACCCTGCTCTATCCGAGCGGCAGGCACATGCCGTTGCGTCTGCGCGCCTTCATCGATTTCATCATGGACAAGCAGCGCCAGTGGAGCGCCTGAACCTTGCCCGCCTCAGACGGCGTCGCCCTCGGCGCCGAGCGCGGCATGCATACGCAGTTCCTCGTCGATGAATGCGGCAATCATCGCGCGGTACACCTGCTCGACCACCTCGGCCGAGGCCCCGCGTTGACTGGCGAGCGCCCGCACCTTGGCGATGACCTGCTCGACGCGTGCCGGGGCACGCACATCGGCACTGTCCTTCTTGAACCGCGCCGCCTGCGCGACGAAACCACCGCGCCTGGCGATGAGCTCGACCATGGCGCGGTCGATCTCGTCGATACGCTGGCGCACGTCCTCGAGGGAGCTGCATTGCACGTCCATATGATGATGTCCTGTAGTGATTCACGTCGGGGCCATCACGTTAGTGAGCTGACGGCCAGACGTCCAGCGCAACGCCCTGCGACGCGACACCGGCAGCCGGCTTCAGTGGTACTCGATGCGGTTGCGCCCGCCGCGCTTCGCGCAGTACAGGGCGATGTCGCTACGTGACAGGGCGGCCTCGACGTTGCTGTCGTTGGCGGTGAGCGATGAGATACCCACGCTGACGGCCAGGAATATCTGCTCGCCGGCATGCAGGATCGGCGTCCTGGCCAGCTCGCTCTGGATGCGGGTGGCGAAATGCGTGGCCTGTTGCTGGTCGGTCTCGCTGAGCACCACGGCGAACTCTTCGCCGCCCAGGCGTCCGGCGGTATCGCTCTTGCGCAGCTGCGCGCTAAGGATGGTGGCGAAGTGGCGCAGGGCCTGGTCGCCGACGTTGTGCCCCCAGCGGTCGTTGATGGTCTTGAAGTAGTCCAGGTCGAACATCAGTATCGCCGCACTCTGGCCCGAACTGCGTTGCAGGCGCGCCAGCTCGATCTCGAGCTGACGCATGAAGTGACGGCGATTGGCGAGCTGGGTAAGGAAGTCGGTGGTGGCGAATGCCTGCAGCTCGGCCTCGATCTGCTTGCGCTCGGTCACATCGGTCATGAATCCGTGCCAGAGCACGCTGCCGTCGCCCTGGCGGCGCGGGCAGGCCTCGACCTCACACCAGACCACCTCGCGCCCCGGCACCTGCACGCGGAATTCGTGGTGCCAGGGCGTCAGCTGTTCGGCGCAGCGCGTGAAGGTGTCCAGGAAGGCGTCCTGATCATCCGGATGGACGACCGTCGTCAGCGCCTGGGCATCCTGCATCAACTGCGTGGCGCTGAGGCCGCAGATCGCTTGCGCACCGGCACTGACGTAAGTGAAGGCAGGCTCGCCCTGCAGCGGGCGCAGGAACTGGAAGACCATGCCGGGTATCTCGTTGGTGAGGTCCGTCATCAGCTCGACGGTCTGCTGCACCTGATCGGACAACCGGCGTATGGCGGTGATGTCGGTGGTGGTGCCGATCATCCGCAGCGGCTGGCCATCGCTGTCACGCTCGACCACCTTGCCACGGCTGCACACCCACTTGTACTGACCATCCCGGCAGAGCAGCCGGTGCTCCACTTCATAGGCGTCGGTGCGGCGCTCGAGGTGCGCCTGGATGGTCGCACGCACGTAGTCGAGTTCGGACGGATGAACCCGCGTGTAGCTCTCTTCGATACGGTTGCCGATTTCATGGTCGGCATAGCCCAGCAATGCCTTCCAGCTGCTGGAGTAGTGAATCTCGCCGCTGCTGACATTGCGGTCCCAGATGCCGGTGCCGCTGCCGGCGATGGCCAGCGCCATGCGCCGTTCGCTCTCGCGCAGGACCGCCAGTTCATGCCGTTGCCTGGCGTCCTTTGCCTCCCGCTCCAGCAGATCGAGCGCCAGCCAGGCGAACTCCTGCAGGGCCTGTTCCTGGCTGGCGTCCAGCAGCCGATGGGTCTCATCGAGCAGATAGAGGCAGCCGAACTGCCCGCCCTGACACGCCAGCAACGGCCAGACCACCAGGATGCGCAGGTGTTGGATCTCAGCGAGTGGACCGGCCTCGCGGGCATCCGCGATCTGCCGTCGTTGCGTATCGCTCAGGCCGGCACTGGCCCAGATACGGCGCGTGCGCCCCTCGCCCGCGACCAGCACGCAGGCCGGTACAGCGAAGTGGGCACAGATCAGGCGGACCATTCCGTCGAACCGCTCGTCATTGGCGCTGGCAGTTGTATTGATCGACCCCAGGGGCTGCATAGGACGTCTGCTTCGCTTGGACCGCACAAGACATTGATAGTGATACGCCATTAGTGCGCTGGCGTCTAATCGTTCGTCACGCGCCGGCCTGGGGAGCATTCCCGCGCCAGGCACTCACCGAGTGGCCATGGACGCGGAGCGGTCCCCTGCCCCGAGCAGGAAAGCGCTCTATCTCGGCTATTGCACCAATGCCGGGAGACTCATGGATGGTCGAATGCAAATAATTTGTTATGGTATAACATATACATTCGCGCACTTCAGCGAACGCACCGAACGGCCCATCCGTGATCGGCCATGCGCACCTCCCTCCCAGAAACGCAGTATTAGGATCCCCGATGAAAACCACCTCGGCCTCCCTCGCCGTTCTGTCGGCGCTGGCATCGACCGACCTCCACGCCGCTCGCCCCAACGACGCCAGCGTCTCCCTCGGCGCCGTCTACGTGACCCCCGAGAAACGGAATGCTCTCGGCACCGAACGCATCCTCACCTCGGTGGACGTGATGGGCAGCGAGCGCATCGAACAACAGAACGTGAGCAACAGCTGGGAACTGCTCGGCCAGATGCCCGGCATCCAGCTGACCGAAACGCGCATGGGCGCCGAGTCTGGCAAGGCGACCTTGCGCGCCTTCAATGGCGAGGGCTACATCAACGGCATCAAGGTGCTGATCGACGGTATCCCGAGCAACGTCAACAGCGGCAACCAGCGCTTCATCGACATGCTGTTCCCGCTCGACATCGACTACATCGAAGTGGTGCGCGGCACCAACGATCCGCGCTACGGCCTGCACAACATCGGTGGCAACATCAATTTCGCCACGCGCCAGGGCGGCAACTACACCGACGGCCGCGTCACCTACGGCAGCTTCGATACCCGGGAGGTGCAACTGGCGCTGGGCCGCGAGGAAGGCAACTTCGCACAGAACTACATCCTCGCCAAACAGGACAGCGAAGGCTTCCGTGACCACAGCCGCTCCAACAAGTACTCGCTGGGAGGCAAGTGGTTCCTCAGCGACGACGCGCAGGCCTTCAGGCTCGGCCTGGTCGCCCGCCTCTATCACCACCAGGCCGAAGAGCCGGGCTTTCTCACCGCCAGCCAACTGGCCGCCAGCCGCACGCAGTCACCGGAGAAGAACGGCAACGACGACAGCGACCGCGACATGAAGCACCTGAGCCTGCATGCCGACGTCCGCCTCGCTGACGCACTCGAGCTGAGCAACAAGCTCTACTACAACAGCTACGACGATGACCGCCGGGTAACCTTCAGCGACTACCAGCCCGGCAACGCCCCGCGCCAGCGCCGCCTCTGGAACGAGCGCCAGACAGGCGTGCTGAGCAACCTGACCTGGCGCGCCAATGACCTGCTGACCCTCGACGGCGGCATCAACCACGAGCAGCAGAACAACGAGTACCAGCGCTATCGGTTCAACCATGGCGTGCCCACGAACTTCGATGCCACGCCAGCACGCGTACAGAATGACGAGCGCTACACGCTGTACAACAGCGGTGCCTACGTGCAGGCGATCATCCAGGCCAGCGAGCAGCTGCAGATCATCCCTGCCTACCGGGTGGACCGGTTCTCCGGCAACAGCGAGATGCCCGGCGGGGTGAAGGCCGAACTGCAGGACTACGGCTGGATTCGCCAGCCCAAGCTGAGCGTCGTCTACAGCCTGAGCGAGGACATCAACCTGTACGCCAACTGGGGGCGCACCTTCCAGATCCTCACGGGCTCGACCAACCCCGCCTACCTGACCGCCGGACAACCGCGCTACAGCCCGTCGATCAACACCGGCAAGGAAATCGGTATCAAGTTCAAGCCATTCGCGGACAGCGAAGCGCGCATCGCCGTGTGGCAGCAGGACGCCACCGACGAGGTGGCCAACATGCCGGCAACCGGCACCAACGTCGGCCTCGGGGAAACCCGCCGGCGTGGCGTCGACCTGCAGATCAATGCCTCCCTGACGGATCGCTGGAGCGTCTGGGCATCCCATTCCTATCAGGAAGCCAAGGTGATCAGCGCGTACTCCGGCGGCGAATCGCTGGCCGGCAAGGAGGTGTTCTCCACGCCACGCTACATCAGCAACCTGGGCACCGACTACCAGTTCGACCACGTCTGGCGCATCGGCCTGCAAGCCCGCGCGCAGGGTGACTACTACATCGACGAACACAACGCCCAGGGCAAGTACGGCGGCTTCGCGGTGCTTGATGCCAGCATCCACTACCAGCTCGACGACAGCACCAGCCTCGACCTGCAACTGAAGAACCTGACGGACCGCGAATACGAGTACGTGTGGTTCGACAACTTCTTCTGGGGCGGTGACGACCAGGCGATGTTCTCCCCGGCACCAGGTCGCTCGGCGTACCTGTCGATGAACATCAAGCTGTAGCGCCGCGTGCCGGAATCGCCGATCCGCAGGGTCGGCTTGCCGGCGCCTGCGATACGTGCCACCTCGCACCGCCGCGCGCTGACTGCGTGGGCGATCAGAGATACTTCAGCCAGCGCATGTCCCGCCGCCGCGCCTTGAGCCGGGCGAACCAGCGCGTCGGGGCGAACAGCAGCAGCGCGAGCGCCAGCGTCATGAGCCAGATCCAGTGCACAGCAGCGAAGCCGAAGTAATGCCCCTGGTTGCTCCCCCAGATCGCCAGGGCCGCGATGTAGAGCAGCTTCAACACGTACAGGTGCAGCAGGTAGAAGAACATCGGCGCACTGCCGAACACGGCCAGCGCGCCCACCATGCGCCCGTCGTTGCGCCGCTCGAAGGCCGCCAGCAGCAACAGGCCAAGCCCCAGCGTCAACGCCAGGAACAGCAGTGACGGCGGGTACTTGGTGAGGTTGAACAGGCTCATCAGGGTCTGCATGCCCGTCGCCTCGACCGCCCAGGGTTTCTCGCCGTAGCCATTGAGCAGACGCAGCACCACGAACAGCCCCAGTGCGGCGCAACCGGCGACGCGCAGGTAGCGGCTCCGCTGCTGCGGCGTGCAGGTGCCGCGAAACCAAGGACCGAGCGCATAACCCAGGGCGATCACCCCGATCCACGGCAGCAGCGGATAGGACGTGCGCAGGCGCACGGAGTCGCCCAGCTGGATCCAGCCACGCTCATGCAACACCGCCCAGGGAATGTGCAGCGCCGACTGCGGGTCGACATGCAGCCCATCGAGCAGGTTGTGCCCCGCCACCAGCAGCAGCCCCAGGCCCGCCAGCCAGGCCCTGGGCAGCCACAACAGCAGCGCCAGCGCCAGCATGCTCAGGCCGATGGCCCAGATGACCTGCAGGTAGATGACCGTGGGCGGAAACTGGAAGGTCCAGGCGAAATTGACCAGGGTGAACTCCAGCACCAGCAGAAAGAGTCCGCGCTTGAACAGGAAGGCACTGGTCGCCGCCCGGCTCATCTGCTTCTCGCCGTAGAGAAACGCCGAAAGCCCGGTCAGCAGGATGAACACCGGCGCACACAGGTGCGCCAGGGTGCGGCTGAAGAACAGCGCCGGATCGGTGCTGCTCACGTCCATCGGGTCTGCGACCTGCTGATGCAGGTAAAAGGTTTCGCGAACGTGATCGAGCAGCATGAGGAGGATGACCAGGCCGCGCAGGGCGTCGATCGAGTGCAGACGTGAGGAGGACATGGACGGCTTCGGCAGGGGCTGAATGAAACGTAATACTGTAACTTTTCAGCCGCTCCCGGTGCCAGCGAAACCGTCAGGCGTGCGCGATCAACGCAGCAGCGCCGGCACCTTGCGCTGCAACAGCTCGATCAGCTCTGGCTGCATGTAGGCATAGTCGTCGGGGATATTCAGGCAGATCACCCGCTTGCCCGCCAGCGCCTGCCGGTACTGGCGCGTCAGCTTGCTGCGGTGGTTCTTCTCCATCACCAGGATCACCGTCGCCCAGTCGAGCTGCTCCGCCGAGACGCGCACCTCGGCGTCGGGAGCCAGCCCGGCCGAGTCGGTCTCGATGTCCGGCCAGTCAGCGAATACCCGTTCGGCCGTGGGGCTGCGCAGACGATTGCGGCTGCAGATGAACAAGGCACGGATCACTCGCCGGACACCTGCTCGTAGAGTTCGACCGGTTCCACCTTGCCCTGGCTGCCGCAGGCGGCGTGGCCCAGACCGAGGTGGCGAAAGCCGGCCTTGAACAGCACGCGCCCGGACTGCGGATTGCGCGCCAGGTGGCTGGCATGCAGACGGCGCAGGCGCAGGTGGCGAAAGGCGAAGTCCACCAGCGCATTGCACGCTTCGCTGGCATAGCCGCGACTCCAGTACGGCACGCCGATCCAGTAGCCTACCTCGGCCTCGCCACGGCTGATGTCCTTCAGCGCCATGCAGCCGACCAGCTTGCCGCTGTCGGCCTCGGTGATGATGAAGTTGGCCGCGGCTCCGCTGGCCCACTCCTCTGCGCAGCGCTCGATCCAGCGTGGCGCCAGCTCGGGCGGATAGGGATGGGGAATGCTGCTGGTGACGTCGGCGATACGAAAGTCGCCGGCCAGGCGCTGCACCTCGCTGGCATCCTCGGGTTGTGGCGTGCGCAGCAGCAGGCGCTGGGTTTCGATTCGCGGCTCATCCATTTTGCCACCTCGTCAGGACTGTTCAGGCCGGCACGGGGCCGATGGGGTAGAACTGCCCATCACTCCACACGCCCAGCCAGGGTTCTCCGTCGACCTCGCGCTCGACCGCCAGTTCCACCAGCTGGTAGAACACGTTGCGGTGAATCAGCGCCTCGAGGTTACGCCGTACCAGAACGTAGGGCGAGGGTTCGAGTGTCGCAGGATCGATCTCCACGCGAATGGGATGCTCGGCGCCGCCAACCACCTCGTCCTCGACGTTGGTGGTGAAGCGCAGGCGCTGCGACTCGCCCTCCCCCTCGACCTGCAGGGTGACGGCCACGAAGGGGGCATCCTCGACCTGAATGCCGACCTTTTCCACGGGCGTGATCAGGAAATAATCGTCGCCATCGCGGCGAATGATGGTGGAGAACAGCCGCACCATCGGCTTGCGGCCGATTGGCGTGCCCAGGTAGTACCAGGTGCCGTCGCGGGCGATGCGCATGTCGATGTCGCCGCAGAAATCCGGGTTCCACAGGTGCACCGGCGGCAGGCCCTTGCCTTCGCCCTTGGGAATCTGCGCCAGCAGGTCACCCGCCTTGCCTGGATCGCTCATGCTCTCTCCTCGTCCGTTTCCGCGAACGATCAAGGATACACCCTGGGGCCGGCTTTGACCTCGAAGGCCTGCGGCTGACTGGCAGGGCGCGCCCGGCGCCCTGTGCAACGGATCAGCGGCCGAGACCGATCAGGCTGCGCGCATAGTCGTGCAGCGGCGGACCGATCAGGTCCTGGGGCTGGGCGTCATAGAACGTCAGGAAACCGCCACGACTGCGGATGCGCGCGGTATCCACCAGGTAGCGGGTGTTGGTCTCGATCAGCATCAGCTGGATCGACGCGCGATCGGTGCCGAGGCGATCCAGCGCCTCCTGATCCGCCCATTCATCCTCGTTGCCGATGCGGTCGTCGCTGTAGGCGAAACGGCTGTAAAGCAGGTAATGGGCGCCTGCCGAACGGGCCTCGGCCATGGCCTCTTCCAGGCCCAGCGGCTGTTTGGCGCGACGCACCAGCGGGAAGTATTCGACGAAGCCCTTGAAGGCCTCCTCCGCCACCACGTTGGGACGCGGATAGCCATGCCCCGGCGGCACGAAATGGCCCTGGGCGATGTAGATGAAGGAGTCCTGCTGCAGGCGCCGCGACGCCATGCGCTCGGTGCGGCCGTGGTCGAGAACGCCGGCATCGCGCAGGTGGTACTCGGCGCCATCGGCCAGGTCACTCACCTTCATGCAGCCAGCCAGGCCCAGCAGCGCCACCAGTAGAAACAGGTTACGCATGAATCGATCCTCCTCATGCCGGTGACGGAAAACCGGCGGATAAGGCATAGATGCAGATTCTGCGCCAGCCTGCTCAAAGCCCCCGCTGCCACTCCTGGCGCAAGTTCGCCTGCTGCGGTTGCTCGATGGCGCTGCGCACCTGGGCCAGCAGGCGCGCCTTGTCACGGCCGAGGTTGCCCTTGAGCACCAGGTAGTTGGAGGCATGATCGCTGCGAAACACCGTGTGCTGCAGCTCGAGCCCGGCGAGCAGACGCTCGACCTCACCGAACAGCTGCAACTGGCTAAGCGGCCGGTAATCGGCGAACTGCTCACGAAAGCGCGCCTCGCCCATGGGAAAGCTGACCACCAGGGTGGACAGGTATTCGGGCTGCGCCTCGTTCATCAGCCGCGCCGAATTGTCCGCGTGCTGATCGCTGAGCGCCTGGCCGCCGAGCCCGTTGAGAATCATCACCGAGCGGGTGATGCCGGCCTGGCCGAGCTTATCCAGCGCGCTGAGGCTGGAGTCGAAGGTTTCCCCCTTGTTGACCCGCGCCAGCACCTCGTCATCGCCGGACTCGCAGCCGACATAGGCCATCTTCAGGCCGGCATCGGCCAGCTCCTTGAGTTCCTCGACCGATTTCTTGCGCAGGTTGCGCGGCAGGCAGTAGCTGGAAACCCGGCGCACCTCGGGCATGTGCTCGCGGATGGCCTGCAGAATGGCCAGCAGGCGCCTGGTCGGCAGTACCAGGGCGTCGCCATCGGCGAGGAACACCCGGTTGACGATCAACTGCTCGCCTGCGCGACGGATCTCCTCCAGCACCTGTGCCTCGTCCCGGGCGCGGAATTTCTTCTGCGCGGCGGTGTACATCTCGCAGAAGGTGCACTGGTTCCAGGAGCAGCCGTTGGTGACGGGCAGGATCAGTGACTGCGCCTCGCTCGGCGGACGGAAAACCGGCTCGATGTAATCGATGGGGAAACGGGCAGACATTCGCGGCACACTCGCAAAGGGAAAGTCCGCACAGTCTATATGGCTGCGGCGTGACTGCCGAGCCACGCCGCGCGCAGCGGTTCAGCGGCTGCGGCGTGTCAGCCGCCGATGATCTTCATCACCGTGACGCCACCGGAAAACGCCAGGTCCTGCTTGTCGCCCAGCGCCTTGACCAGCAGCCGCTGCAAGGCCGGCAAGGCCTGGTGACGCGGCTTGTCCAGCAGATCACCGACGAAGTGGCGGTTACTCGACGACAGGCAGCCGTGCAACCAGCCGGTGGACGACAGGCGCAGGCGCGAGCAGGTCCGGCAGAACGGCACGCTTTCGTTGGCGATCACCCCGAAATGACCGGCGCCAGGAATGGCATAGCGCATCGCGGTGGCATCCACCGGCGCACTGGCCTGCACGTACTGGTGGCGGCCGCCGATCAGCTCGAGCAACTCGGGCAGCCCCACGAACTGCTGGTTGAAGGCATTGGGGTCGCGTGCCAGGTGGCCCATGCGCATCAGTTCGATGAAACGCAGCTCGAAACCTCGCTCCAGGCAGTACTCCAGCAACGGCAGCACCTGATCGAGATTCTGTCCGCGCAGCGGCACCATGTTGACCTTGATCTTCATCCCGGCCTCACGCGCCGCTTCCATGCCGGCGAGCACCGTGGCCAGGTCGCCACCCCGTGCGATGCCACGGAACGCATCGGCATCCAGGGTATCGAGCGAGACGTTGAGACGACGAATGCCGCACTCGACCAGCAGCGGCAGCTTGCGCTCCAGCAACTGGCCATTGGTGGTCAGGCTGATGTCGTCGAGGCCGAACTGGCTGACCTGACGCAGGAAGGGCTCCAGGCGCGTGCTGACCAGCGGCTCACCACCGGTGATACGCAGGCGCTCGATGCCGGCTGCCTCGATCAGGTAAGCCACGCCACGCGCCATGGCGTCGGCAGAGAGTTCGTCCTGTGCGGCGACCAGGCGCTTGCCGTTCGGCACGCAGTAGGTGCACGCATAATTGCAGGCGGCGGTCAGGCTGACGCGGAGGTTGCGGAAGCGTCTGCCCTGGCGATCGACGATCATGGAGAACTCCAGTGGAGGAATGGGCTGGAGTATATCGCCATGTCGGCCACGGGACATTCCCATGGCCGACATGCAAGGGTCAAGCGTCGCGCTTGCGCTTGTTGCCCATACGCACGCCGATATCCATGAGGAACTGGAAGAAGCCTTCCTGATCCTCGAGCACGTTGCTCCAGAACGGCGAGTGATACAGCGCCACGGCGCCGTGCACCAGCGCCCAGGCGGCGCAGTAATGGAAGTACGGCGGCACGTCTTCCAGCTTGCCTTCGGCGATGCGGCCCTTGATCAGCTGGGTCAGGCGCTCGAAGTTGGAAGCACGGATCTTGTGCAGCTGCTCGACCATGTCCGGCACCTGGTTGCCCTTGACCACCTTCTCTTCCAGGCGGTCGAACAACCGGTAGCGCTGCGGATCACGCATGCGAAACTCGAAGTAGGCACGCGACAACGCTTCCTTGTCGCGATCGACATCGGCCGAATGCAGCAGCTCGTTGAGATCACGCTCGTAGTCGAGCATCAGGCGCAGGTAGATCTCCGCCTTGGACTTGAAGTGCTTGTAGATAGTGCCTTTGCCGATACCGACCGCATCAGCGATCATCTCGACAGTAACGCTGTCTTCACCTTGCTCGAGGAAGAGTTTCAGCGCGGTATCGAGAATTTCTTGTTCGCGGCGACGGAATTCGCGGACCTTACGGGGTTCTTTCTGCATAAAGGGACTACGGGGTCAAAAATCGAAGCGGCCTATTATGCCCAAATGTAGCCAAATTGCACGGATCATCCGACCATGTACGTGTTTCATGATGAGTTTCCCCAGGAAGAAGGGCTGCGTTATCTCAACCATGCGGCGGTCGCACCCTGGCCGAAACGCAGTGCTGAAGCGGTTCGGCGGTTCTCGGAAGCGAACGTGGTCCACGGCGCGCGTGACTATTCCGACTGGCTGAAAGTCGAGCGTAGCCTGCGCGAACGCCTGGTGCGCCTGATGAATGCACCGAGCACAGGCGATATAGCCCTGGTCAAGAACACCTCCGAGGCGCTGTCCTTCGTCGCCTTCGGGCTGGATTGGCGCGCAGGTGATCAGGTGATCATCAGCGACGAGGAGTTTCCCTCCAACCGCATCGTCTGGCTCGCCCTGGCCTCACGGGGCGTCGAGGTGATCGAGGTCGGCCTGAGCGGCGGCGACCCGGAAGGCGCCCTGCTCGCGGCTATCGGCCCGCACACGCGCCTGCTCTCGGTCAGCGCGGTACAGTTCGCCAGCGGCCTGCGCCTGGACCTGCCACGCCTGGGCCAGGGCTGCCGCCAGCACGGCGTGCTGTTCTGCATCGATGCCATCCAGCAGCTCGGCGCCCTGCCCTTCGACGTGCAGGCCTACGACTGCGATTTCGCCATGGCCGACGGGCACAAGTGGATGCTCGGCCCCGAAGGCCTGGGCGTGTTCTATTGCCGCACGGCGGTACGTGATCGTCTGCAGCTGCACGAGTACGGCTGGCACATGCTGGAACACGCCGGCGACTACACCCGCCAGGATTGGCAGCCGGCGCGCAGTGCCCGACGCTTCGAGTGCGGCAGCCCGAACATGCTCGGCGCCTTCGCCCTCGATGCGAGCCTGTCGCTGCTCGAGGCGGTCGGTATGCAACGGGTCGGCGAATGCCTGGAACAACGCGTGCAGCAGTTGAGCGAGGGCATTGCCAGACTGCCGGGCGCCACGCTGCACAGCCCGCTCGCGGCACAACGCCGGGCCGGCATCCTCAACTTCAGCCTGGCCGGTTGGAACAATGCGGCGCTGTATCAGCGCCTGCGCGAGGATCAGGTGATCTGCGCGCAACGCGGGCTCGGCGTGCGCCTGTCGCCGCATTTCTACACCTCGCAGCGGGTCATCGAGGAGACGCTGAACCTGCTGGCCCAGCTGGCAAAAGGGTGAGGACTCAGCAGCGCCCGGGGTATTCCAAATCTGTTTAAAAAACACACGATTTGCTCTGGACGCCCGGCCAGCATGGCCAATACTGAAAGTTACTGACGCGCGGCATCTCCCCCCAAGTGCCCCGTCAGCCGAGGTACCGTGGACCGCGTACCTTGATTTACTCCTAATGGTCTTGACCCGGATTCATCCCCCAGAGTCCGGGTTTTTTTTGTCTGGCGTGCGGCCGCCGCGCAGGCGCTCCGGCCATGCCTCGACCTCAGGCGACGCCGGCCAGCGGGAACAGTCGCTTGAAGTTGCTGGAGGTCTGCTCGGCCAGGGTCTCGTAGCTCACGCCACGCAGCACGGCCAGGTACTCGGCGACCTCGCGCACGTATTGCGGCAGGTTGGGCTTGCCGCGATGCGGCACCGGCGCCAGGTAAGGCGAATCAGTCTCCACCAGCAGGCGATCGGCCGGCACCTGACGGGCGACCTCGCGCAGCGCTTCGGCATTGCGGAAGGTGACGATGCCGGACAGCGATATGTAGAAGCCGATGTCCAGCGCCGCCCTGGCCATTTCCCAGTCTTCGGTGAAGCAGTGCAGTACGCCGGCCTGCGGCAGCGCGGCTTCGCGCAGCAGCGCCAGGGTATCGGCACGGGCCTCGCGGGTATGCACGATGACCGGCTTGCCGGTGATACGCGCCGCCTCGAGGTGCAGGCGGAACGAGGCCTGCTGCAGGCCGGCGGACTCGGGCTCGTAGTGGTAGTCCAACCCGGTTTCACCGATGGCCACCACCTTCGGATGCGCCAGTTCGCCCAGCAGCCAGTCGAGTGCTGGCGCCGCGCCCGGCTCCAGGTCCAGCGGGTGCACCCCCACCGAGCAGTCGACATCCGCGTAGCGCTCGGCCAGGCCTTTCACGGTCGCGGCGTTGTCGGCACTGACGCCGATGCACAGAAAATGCCCCACGCCAGCGGCGCGCGCCGCGTCCAGGGCAGCATCCAGCGAACCGCCATGGGCGGCGAGGTCGAGACGATCAAGGTGGCAGTGGGAGTCGATCAGCACAGCGGGAAACTCGGGCAAAGGGAAAGCCCGAATTGTAATCGAAAGCGAACGCTGACTGCCTGACCGGCAAGTGCCTGGCCGCGACGAGGCAGGTTCGCGGCCGGCTACGTTACATCGTGTGGGTCGGGCGGTCGGACTTCAGCGCACCGGCGAGGTAGGTCTCGATCTTGTTGCGCGCGGTGTTGTCACCGTCGTTGAACTGCACCCCGACCCCAGCAGCGCGGTTGCCCTGGGCGCCTTTCGGGGTGATCCACACCACCTTGCCGGCGACCGGGATCTTTTCCGGCTCATCCATCAGGTTGAGCAGCATGAACACTTCGTCACCGAGCTTGTAGCTCTTGTTGGTGGGGATGAAGAGACCGCCATTCTTGATGAAAGGCATATAGGCCGCATACAGCACGGACTTGTCCTTGATGGTCAGGGACAGGATTCCGTTACGGGGCCCAAGATTGGGTGGCAGGCTCATCAGCGCATTCCTAGCGTTTATTGCTTAATGGTTGATTCTAGGGCCTGTTCATGCTGCTACGCAAACCAGCGCATGGCCCACAGCCAGCAGAATGTGACGCCCTGCCGAATCCGACGGCTGCCGGGTCAGCCTCGCCCCGTGGCAGGTAGCGCGGCCCACTGCACCAGCAGGGCCTCGAGCAGCAGCACGCGATTGAGGTTGGCCTTGCCCATCACCTTCTGCCGCTGCGCCAGCAACCACTCCTGGATGGCCAGCACCTTGTCCTGTGCGGTCTTGTCCGCCAGGTACTGCACCACCTTGCGCATGTCGGCCTGGCCCAGCCCCTCCTCGTCCCGAGTCAGCTGGTAACGCAGCATGAGCTGCGCCCAGTCGCAGAACCAGTCGAACAGCAGATTCAGCGGCAGCGCGTTCCAGCTCTCGGCCAACTGGCTGGGCGATACCTGCTGCTTGAGCAGCTTCTTCACGCCCTCCACCGCCTGGGCGCGCTGTTCGCGCACGCCCTGCGCGTGCATGCGCAGCGCCGCCAGGGGCGAGCCCGCAGCGAGGGTCAGCAGATCGGCACGTTCCTCGTCGCCCTGCTCGGGCAACGCCTGAGCCAGCCAGACCAGGCTCACGGCCTCGCTCGGCAACGGACAGGCCTGCTGCACGCAGCGGCTCTTGATGGTCGGCAACAGGCGACTGGGCTGATGGCTGATCAGCAACAGCACGGTGTTGCCGGACGGCTCTTCCAGGCTTTTCAGCAGTGCGTTGGCAGCATTCAGGTTCATCGCCTCGGCCGGCTCCAGCAACACCACCTTGCGCCCGCCGAGCTGCGCGGTCTGCACCACGAACTCGACCAGCTCGCGAACCTGGTCGACCTTGATCGGCTTGTCCGCCTCCTCGGGTTCGAGGACGAAGTTGTCAGGATGGGTGCCCGCCGCCAGCAGGTGACAGGACTTGCAGTTGCCGCAGGCATCCAGCCCGCTCGGGCTGAGGCACAGCAGACGCGCCATCAGCCGCTCGGCGAGGGCGCGCTTGCCGATCCCGGCCGGACCGTGCAGCAGATAGGCATGGGCATGCTGTGCGCGTCCGGCCAGCTGCTGCCAGAGATTCTCCTGCCAGGGGTAGACCTCAGCCACGGCACGCCTCCAGCAGACTCGGCAACAGGGCATCTATATCGGCCTGCACCTGCGCCAGGCTCTGCCCGGCATCGAGCACCCGATAGCGCTGTGGCGACTGTTCGGCACGCGCCAGGTAGGCGTGACGCACCGACTCGAAGAAACTGCGCTGCTCCTGCTCGAAACGATCCAGGCGACCACGGGCAGCGGCGCGGGCCAGGCCGACCTCCACCGGCAGGTCGAAGATCAGCGTCAGGTCAGGACGCAGCTCACCCTGCACGAACTGCTCGAGCTGCGCGATGCGCGCCGTGGAAAGACCGCGCCCACCGCCCTGGTAGGCGTAGGTGGCGTCGGTGAAACGGTCGCACAGCACCACACTGCCTCTGGCCAGGGCCGGGCGAATGACCTGCTGCAGATGCTGGGCGCGCGCGGCGAACACCAGCAGCAGCTCGGTATCGGCCGCCATCGGCTCGTCACTCGGCGCCAGCAGCAGTTCGCGAATGCGCTCGGCCAGCGGTGTGCCGCCCGGCTCGCGGGTGAGCAGCACGTCGACGCCCTGCTCGCGCAGACGTTCGGCGAGGTACTCGCGGTTGGTGCTTTTACCGGCACCTTCCGGGCCTTCCAGGGTAATGAACAGACCGGTCACGGATTGCCCTTATTCAGTTTCGGCCGCCGCGCTGGGCGCGGGGCTGGAGCGATAGTCGGCACGGCGCTTGAGCTGGTACTCGCGCACGGCGCGGTTGTGCTCGGCCAGGCTATTGGAGAACACGTGGCTGCCGTCGCCCCTGGCGACGAAATACAGCGACTTGCCTTCACGCGGGTTGAGCGCGGCATGAATGGCCTCGCGGCCGACCATGGCGATCGGCGTCGGCGGCATGCCATCGATGGTGTAGGTGTTGTAAGGCGTCGGGGTACGCAGATCGGCACGGGTGATCCGCCCCTTGTAGCGCTCGCCCATGCCGTAGATCACGGTAGGGTCGGTCTGCAGCCGCATGCCGATGCGCAGGCGCCGCACGAACACGCCGGCGATCTCGCCACGCTCTTCGGGTACGCCGGTTTCCTTCTCGATCATCGAGGCCATGATCAACGCATCGTAAGGCTCGCGATAGGGCAGCCCCTCGGCGCGCTGCTGCCATTCCTCGGCGAGCACGGATTCGAGGCGGGCATTGGCCTGCCTGAGCAGGTCCTCGTCGCTCATGCCACGCACGAAACGGTAGGTATCGGGGAAGAAACGCCCTTCCGGGTTCTGCCCGCCGAGGCCCAGGCGCTCCATCAGCTCGTCGTCGGAGAGGTCGGCCAGGCGCTGCTGCAGACGCTCCTGGCGCGCCAGTGCGGCGCGGACCTGGCGGAAGTTCCAGCCCTCGACCAGGGTCATGCTGTACTGCACCACCTCGCCGCGCCGCCACAGGTTCAGCACATCCTGGGCCGTCTGCTCGGGCAGCAGGCGGTATTCACCGCTGTGCAGCGCCGGAGCACGCAGGTTGAAACGCCAGTACAGGCGCAGCCAGAAGGCATTGTCGATCACCCCCTCGGCTTGCAGGCGATTGAGCAGGCCGCCGGGTGTCGCGCCCGCAGGCACTTCCAGCAGCAGCTCGTCATTCAGATGCAGGGGTTGCTCGAGCGCCCTCTGCTGTTGCCAGGCGGCAACCACTACCAGCAGCGCAGCCAGTAGCACGCCGCACTCGAGCAGCACCAAGATCTTGCGTAGCACCAGTTATTTACTCAATAGGTCGCGAACGATGGCCTGCAGTTTACGGGTGAGCGGCCCGACCGGCCAGTATCGTTCCTGCAACGCCCGTACCGGCCAGATGCCGTAGAGGCTGTTGCAGAGAAAGACTTCGTCCGCCGCCAGCAGTTCGTCGAGGGAAATGTCCCGTGATTCGATGGGCAGACCGAGGCGCTCGGCCTGATGCAGGATCTCGGCGCGCATCACCCCCGCCACGCCGCAGCGCGACAGTTCGGCGGTCAGCAAGCGCCCCCCGACAACCAAGAACAGGTTGCTGTAGACGCCTTCGATCACCCGCCCCGTGCAGTCACGCATCAGACCTTCGGCGCAGTCGGCATCCTGCCATTCGGCACGTGCCAGCACCTGTTCGAGGCGATTGAGGTGCTTGAGCCCGGCCAGCAGCGGCTGCTCGGCCAGACGGGTCGCGCAGGGGAACAGGCGCACGCCCTGCTCGGCATGCTCGGCTGGGTAGTGCGGCATGGGCGCCGCCTGCAGGATACGCAGAGGTTGGCAAGGCTGTGGCGGCGCATAACCGCGCTGCCCCTGGCCACGGGTAACGGTGAGCTTGGCCACGCCGTCACCGAGCTGCGCGGCGAACGCCTGCAACTCGCGCTGCATCAGGGTCATGTCGAGCGCGATGGACAGGCGCTGACAGCCTTGCGCAAGACGCGCCATGTGCCGCGCCAGCAGCGCGATCTGCCCGCCACGCACGGCGATGGTCTCGAACAGACCATCGCCGTAAGCCAGGCCACGGTCGCGAACCGACAACTGCTCGCCGGGCGCGCCGTTGACCCAGCTCAGCATCAGCCGTGGAACCGACGGAACAGCAGCGAGCCGTTGGTGCCGCCGAAGCCGAAGGAGTTCGACAGAGCGATCTCGATCGGCATGGCCTTGGCCTGGTGCGCCACGAAGTCCAGGTCGCAGCCTTCGTCCGGCTCGTCCAGGTTGATGGTCGGCGGTGCGACCTGATCGCGCAGCGCGAGGATGCTGAAGATCGCCTCCACCGCACCGGCGGCACCCAGCAGGTGGCCGGTCATCGACTTGGTCGAGCTGACCGACAGCTGATAGGCATGCTCGCCGAACACGCTCTTCAACGCAGCCGCTTCGGCGAGATCGCCAGCCGGGGTGGACGTGCCGTGGGCGTTGACGTACTGCACCTGGTCAGCGTTGATGCCGGCATCGCGCAGGGCGTTGGCCATGCAGCGGGCAGCACCGGCGCCATCCTCGGGCGGCGAGGTCATGTGGAAGGCGTCACCGCTCATGCCAAAGCCGATCAGCTCGGCATGGATGGTGGCACCGCGCGCCTTGGCGTGCTCGAGCTCTTCCAGCACCAGCGCACCGGAGCCATCGGACAGCACGAAGCCGTCACGGCCCTTGTCCCAGGGACGACTGGCCCTGGTCGGCTCGTCGTTACGCGTGGACAGCGCACGCGCCGCGCCGAAGCCGCCCATGCCGAGGCCGCAGGCCGCCATCTCGGCGCCACCGGCGACCATCACGTCGGCTTCGCCGTAGGCGATGTTGCGTGCCGCCATGCCAATGCAGTGGGTGCCCGTGGTGCACGCCGTGGCGATGGCGTAGTTCGGACCCTGCAGACCCAGGTGGATCGACAGGAAGCCGGAAATCATGTTGATGATCGAGCCCGGCACGAAGAACGGCGAAATGCGCCGTGGCCCCTGCTCGTGCAACGATTTGCAGTTGTTCTCGATATTGGTCAGGCCGCCGATGCCGGAGCCCATGGCCACACCGATACGCTCGCGATTGGCGTCGGTGATATCCAGGCCGGAATCACGCACGGCCTGGAAGCAGGCAGCGAGACCGTACTGGATGAACAGGTCGAGCTTGCGCGCCTCCTTGGCGGAGAGGTACTCCTCGACGTTGAAGTCCTTGACCGACCCGCCAAAACGGGTGGAGTAGGCGGACAGGTCCATGTGTTCGATCAGACCGATGCCACTGCGCCCGGCCAAAATGCCCTGCCAGCTGCTCGGCACATCGTTACCCAGCGGCGACAGCATGCCCATACCGGTAACCACGACGCGTCTACGCGACACAGCAATCTCCTCTTGTTCTACTCAGGCGCTGCATGCGCCCTGCACGTAAAGAAAAGCCGCACGCCTGTTTAGGGCAGTGCGGCTTTTCTCGGTCAGAAAGCTGACGGTGACTTATTGCGCGTGGGCAGTCACGTAGTCGATGGCTTCCTGAACGGTGGTGATCTTCTCTGCTTGCTCGTCCGGGATCTCGGTCTCGAATTCTTCTTCGAGAGCCATCACCAGCTCAACGGTGTCAAGAGAGTCGGCACCCAGGTCTTCGACGAAGGAAGCGCTGTTGGTTACTTCCTCTTCTTTAACGCCAAGTTGCTCGGCAACGATTTTCTTGACGCGTTCTTCGATGGTGCTCATACCTTGTTTTCACTCCTA
>MDSZ01197115.1_pt1 | contig 100361 bp, 93 predicted proteins | sample 811201 | NCBI WGS metagenome assembly MDSZ01 (sample SAMN05326647, study PRJNA326480) | marine metagenome | isolation source: seawater | place: Indian Ocean: North | collected 2010
CTTTCAAGGAAATACGAGCCAGAAAGCGCGAAGCGGGCCTGTTTTTGCTCCTGCAAAACATGCATTTCCGCCATCCATGGCGGTCAGGAGTTTAACCCGTCCAGCGAGAGGGGCGGTCCGACGTTTCGGAAGGCCCCTCTATGAGGACAAGGGGCCTGACATTTTTCAAAAAGGCTTGAATAGAAATTTGTGTGACAGCAGTGCGGACATCCGGGGTTTTTATTGCCTGGCTTTTTATTTCAGCCTTTTAGTTTCCAACTTTTTTTCTGACCTTCAGTTCCAGTACCGGAGCTTTTTCAGGCTGCAGATTTTTTGCTGGCAGGAAGTCCGTCACGGGCCTGTCAGAAAATCCTCCAGCGGCCGTCAGAATTTTACCGCCTGCCACTGCTGACCCGCTACAAACGTGTGGCGAATGGCTCGGTCATCGCCGAGAATCATCAGCGCAAACAGGGTTTCATCAATGGTCTTGCACAGCGCCTGACGGCGTTGCATCAGAGGCGTGGATGCCAGATCACAAACGATAAAGTCCGCTTCTTTACCGGCGGTAAAGTTACCGATTTTGCTTTCCAGGTTCAGAGCTTTGGCATTGCCCAGTGTTGCCATATAAAACGCCCGCTGCGGCGATAAATTGGTGCCGTTCAGCTGGCAGACTTTATAAGCCTCATGCAGTGTCTGCAACATAGAGAAACTGGTGCCTGCACCGACGTCGGTAGCAATGCCGGTGGCGATATCATACCCCGGTTTATCCAGTTGATAGAGACCACTGCCAAGAAACAGATTGGAGGTCGGGCAGAAAGCAATCCGGCTGCGGGTATCCTGTAAACGTTGTAATTCCCGTTCACTCAGATGAATACCGTGGCCAAAAATACTGCGCGGCCCTAACAGACCGTGCTGATCAAATACATCGGCATAATCGAGACGATCCGGAAACAGCGACTTAACCAACGCCAGCTCGGATGTATTTTCTGCCAGGTGGGTCTGCATATACAGATCCGGATAGTCGTTCATCAGACTGCGGATATCATCCATCTGCTGCGCCGTAGACGTGACCACGAAGCGCAGCGTCGCAGCGTACAGCTGACGGCCATTATTGTGCCAGTAAGAAATCAGGTCGTGGGTATCGCGCAGCGACTGCTCTGTTGTTTCAGTCAGGCTGTCTGGCGTATTACGGTCCATCATGGATTTACCCATGATCATGCGGGTGTTATGGCGGTAACTGACTTTAAAGAACGCATCCGCTGCACTGGCATGCACACTGCCATACACAGCCGCGGTGGTGGTGCCGTTTTTTAATAATTCCTGCAGAAAAAATTCTGCGGTGGATTCCGCCATATCATGATCGGAAAAACCAGCCTCGGTCGGAAACGTGTAGTTATCCAGCCATTCCAGTAACTGCTCACCATAAGACGCAATCACATCCACCTGGGGAAAATGAATATGGGTATCAATCAGCCCGGGCATGATCAGGGCATTGGCATACTCACGGACTTCGGCCTGAGGATAGAATGGCAGCAGTTCTGCCGCATCGCCACAGGCAACAACGGTACCCTGTTGGTTATCAACCAACAGGGCACCGGCAGGAAAATACTGCATATTATCTTCGCTGGTAAAATGCAGCAGCTTTCCACAGTGGGCGGTCAGCCCACTGTGCGTCGTGTCATTTTTCATACCCATATCAGTTTTCTGTTTTCATCGCACTCTCGTGCCAGCTGCGCAGAGCAAGATCAGACAACCAGACCATCAGGGCAAATAACAGAATACCAGTAGTGGTAATCAGGAATAAGGCTGCAAACATTTTCGGAATCTGCAGGTTAAAACTGGATTGCAGAATCATGTATGCCAGACCCGCTTTGGCGCCACCGGTACCAGCGACGAACTCAGCGACTACCGCGCCGATCAATGCCAGACCAGAACTGATGCGCAGGCCACCAAAGAAGTACGGCAGTGCACCCGGAATGCGTAATTTAACCAGTTCCTGCCAGCGGCTGGCACGATACATACGGAACATATTCAGCAGATTAGGATCGACACTGCGCAGTCCCAGTGTGGTATTCGAAATCACCGGAAAGATCGCCATAATCACGGCACATACGATCAGCGCCCAGGTTGTGTCGTTGATCCAGATAATGATCAGTGGCGCGATGGCCACAATCGGCGTGACCTGCATCAGAATGGCGTAAGGGAACAGACTGATCTCAATCCAGCGGCTCTGAATAAACAGCAGTGAACAGGCCACCCCCAGCACCACGGAAATAAAGAACGCCAGGAAGGTGACTTTCAGCGTGACCAGCAGCGCTCTGAACAGGCTTTCCCAGTTGTCCGCCAGCGCCTGAAAAATTGCCAGCGGCCCAGGCAGAATATAAGGAGCGACATCCAGGGCGCGTACCACGATTTCCCACAACGCCATAAACAGGATGCCGACAAACACAGGTGCAGCATACTGTACGAATTTTTCATTTTTAATTAATGGTGCGCTCATTTTCCAGCCCCCTGTACCTGATCCTGCCCAAGCGTGCTGGCTTTTTCCAGCGACTCAGACACCCTGCGGCAATATTCGGCAAAACTTTGTGATACACGGAAATCCGGGCCACGCGGGAAAGGTTCATCAATGGTAATTTCTTCAACAATACGGCCAGGACGGGCAGCCATAACCACAACGCGGCTGGACAGATACACAGCCTCATAAACACTGTGTGTCACGAACACAATGGTCCAGCCATTGGCCTGCCAGAGGTCGAGAATATCGTCGTTGAGTTTGTTACGTGTCATTTCGTCCAGTGCACCGAACGGCTCATCCATTAATAACAGATTCGGTTCCGTCACCAGTGCCCGGGCGATGGATGCACGCATCTGCATACCGCCGGACAGTTCACGCGGATAGGAGTTGCCGAAATTACTCAGTCCAACCATGTCCAGCGCTTTATCAATTTTCTTTTCACATTCCGCACCACTGACCTTTTCCAGATCGAGCGGCAGACGAACATTGCCACGGACTTTAGCCCATGGCATCAGTGTGGCATTCTGAAATACAAAGGCAACTTTACGGCCTTTGTCACCCACCACATCATAATCCTGCTCCCACCACTTTACTGAACCCGTGGTGACATCTCCCAGCCCGGCCATAATGCGCAGCAAGGTACTTTTGCCGCAACCGGATGGGCCTAACAGACTGACAAACTCTCCCTGTTTAATGTCCAGATCAGCACCTTTTAACGCGATGGTGCCGTTGGCATAAATCTTATCAACGCCGCGCGCCTGAATAACAGGGCGGCGGTTGGCGGCAGCTGTGCTTTTCTGCACGGCAGTGCCTTCCACAGTGTCTGGAACAGATCCCGGGACAGTCATAACAATCTCCTGCGCTGGTACAGTCACTCGGGTGCTGCACCTTATTCTGTTTAATGCGTATGTAGGTTTACGTTGGGGTATAGCGGTTAGTCTGGCGCGGGCATGACGGTCACATGCCCGCGCAGGCAAAGCCAGACTTATGGCAGTACTGGTTCAGCCGGCAGATAGTCCAGGGTATAGACATCTTTCACGTTGATGTCTTTTGTCAGCAGACCTTCGTCTTTCATCAGGGTATACAGCTGATTCCAGCGTTCATCGGTCATAACACCAATGCCTTTTTCCGCAGCATCACCACCGGTTACCAGACCGTACTCTTTCAGAGTAGCGATACTGAACGCCAGTTGTTCGTCGGTCATTTCCGGGTTGTCTTCTTTAATCAGCTTGTTGCCTGGTGCAGGATCTTTGAAGTAGCTGGCCCAGCCTTCCATCGTTGCCTGTACGAATTTTTTCACCAGCTCAGGATCTTTCTTCAGCATTTTCTGAGTGGTTTCGATGGTTTCCGCGTACGGAGGGTAACCATAGTCAGCCATCAGAAATACAGATGGTTTAACACCACCCTGTTCAATTGCGTATGGTTCAGAAGTTACATAACCCTGTTGCACAATGCCTTTGTCCGCCAGAAATGGAGCGACAGAGAAAGTGTATGGACGAATCATATCGTCAGTAAAACCGTACTTAGCTTTCAGCCATGGGTAAAAGCTGGTGTGTGCTGAGGTAGCGATGTAGGTTGGCATTTTTTTATCCGCAATTTCCTGCAGAGATTCAATGCCAGGATGCGCAATAATGGACTGTGGATCTTTCTGGAAGACACCGGCAACGGTCACTACCGGCAGACCTTCAGATACCGCATTAATGCTGGCCATCGGATAACCCATCAGCATATCAACACGGCCTGCAACCAGCAGCTGCATGCCGTTAACCTGTGGACCACCCATTTTAATTTCAACATCGAGACCGTATTTTTCATAAATACCGGTCGCTTTTGCCTGATAGAAACCGCCGTGCTCAGCCTGAGCGTACCAGTTCGTACCAAAGGTGACCTTCTCGAGGTCTTTTGCCAGTGCGGAGGTGGTAAAAGATACCATACCAACCACAGCAGCAGCGCCGATCATCAATTTCTTAAGTTTCATAGTCCTGCTCCAAGTATGAGTAAATAGTGCGGATTTAAATCCATCTCAGTGGTTAATTACCGAGCCTCTTCAACCTGACAGAGGTTAAGTAAAAAATTGTTAAACCTGTTTACTGCCGTCAGATGCTGATCAGCTTTTTGCTGATGCAGCAGCGACATCGACAGACGCCGGTTCTGCTTCAATCTGCGCAGAAATACGTGCAACCCGTGCACCAAGTGTTGTACCAATTGCCAGTTCATTTTCATCAACAGCTAACGTGCCATCAAAACCCGTAACCACTGAAGCACCGTAAGGCGCACCACCTTTACGTGTTTTAATTAGTGCCGGTTCACTGTGCGGAACCCCCAGTACAATCATGCCGTGCTGCATAAAAGGCATCATCAGTGACATCAGGGTTAATTCATTGCCTGAATGCATACCACCACTGGAGGTAAACACGGCACCCACCTTGCCAATCAATGCGCCTGCACGCCACAGCGGTGCAACTTCGTCGATAAAAGCACGCAGTGGTGTACTCATCAGCCCATAGCGGGTAGGAGAACCCCAGATAATGCCATCCGCCCAGACCAGATCATCTGCCGTAGCGCGGGGAAGATTCTTATATTCTTCCTGCGCCCGGATAAAATCGGCACGGGCTGTATCAACACTGAATTCTGGTTCATCAATATCGACCCGCAGCAGGCGCACTTCTGCACCTTCATCTGCAGCACCCTGAGCAATGGCTTTTGCCAGTGCCAGGGTTGAGCCGTAACGTGAATCCACAATCACAGATACATTGGATTTTTTTGCAACCGTCATACTTTTTCCCAAAATCGAAATCAGCGGATTTTTATCTCCGCCGGATTAAATAATCACCTGCCAGACCGTTGTTTCTGCCTGACAGATTTCCGATCTGAGGGTAAGAATCCATTCTCCGGCCATTTTCATGGCCACTCTCCGCTCAGAGTGCAGATCACTGCACCAGCTGTTGAACCGGCAACAGTTCCTGCTTATTTCTTCTCTGCAAAGTTTGCGTTGATACGCTGCAGCAGATAATCACGCGCTGTAATTGGCTCGTATTTTTTCTCTGGTCCCTGGATAACCTGATCTTTGTTTGCCTGACAGAAGAAGGCCATGCTGTAACGTGGACCTTTTGGCTCTTCTGGTTTTGGCATACGTACGCGGTGCAGCGTGGACAGCAGTTTGTCGTCGCTCCAGCGCATCAGCATGTCGCCGATGTTGCAGGTAATAACGCCATTTTTAGGGATAACACTGGTCCATTCCTGAGAGCCGTCTTTGGCTTCTTTACCCGGACAAACCTGCAGACCACCCTGACCTTCCTTCTGGAAAACCATGGTCAGACAGTCGAAGTCTGTGTGTGCACCGGCACGCCACAGGCCAGGTTCTGCTGCTGCACCGTCCGCCAGTGGCAGGTAATGCAGCAGGCGCAGTGTGCTCTGATACTCTTCAGAAGAACGGTTGTGTGCTTTGGTGAAGAAGTCGCTTTCAAAACCCAGCTTTTCTGCGAAGCAGGACAGAATACTCATACCCAGAGACCAGGCACGGTGTTCAAAATCGAGAATAATGCGCTGAAATTCAGGTACCACGGTCTGGTTTGGCCACAGGTTGTCCATGTGTGGCAGAGTCACCTGATAAGATTCTTTCTGGTCAGGCGTGCCGGTAGAAGGACGCACCTGAGCCATAAATTCCCAGCCTGCGTTCAGGCCTTCTTTTAACGGGTAATTTTCTTTGCTGGCTTTTTCCAGCGCAAAGAAACGCTCAGAAGCATCAAATGCAGTGAGAATTTCATCGGTGGCAATACCATGGTTTACCAGCTGAAAGAAGCCGATTTCAGTGGCTGCGAACCACAGCTGGTCTTTAATTTCTTCGCGGCGTGTAGCGAAATCGCTGAGATCAATCACCGGTACTTCACGCAGATTATTTTCTCCGCCTTCACCACCGATGGTGCTTTCAAAATTCAGTTCATCTAAGCCGTATGCTTTAGTCATTGGGATTCTCCAAGCCAATATATGTGATTGTCTTTGGAGCAATGCCGGACGGAAAAACCGTCTGCCGCTTATACTCCCCTATGACGGAAGCTGTGGCCGGAGGATAACAGGACAGCAGAAACAGCTGATGCCACCATCTCACGGACTGCACAACCTCTGCTGCTGAAAAAAATGTGCGTACCCGCACCCTGCAGCAGATGACCGTCAGCTCCGTGAGCAATGACCCAAATCCGCGTTCGTCGGCTGATTCCTGACTGGGAATCTGAAATTGCCTGCGGATCCTGACTGCTTCTACTCAGGAGGTAATTTAAAAAAATTACATAAGAGATATAGCAACCGCTGTGCCAGCCCCGATATTTTTTTATCGAAGCCCGCAGCCATGGCGCTGGTGCTGGATTGTTGCAAAAAAGCCGGGAAATAATCCCGACTGTTCCGATCCGGTTTTTGCATCAAAATAGTTCACGACGGCAAACTGAGGCACAAAACCTGACCACTCAGACAGGAATGAACAAATATCGCGCAAAAATAACCTACGCGGAACTACCGCAAAACAGGTGTAATTCTGCCTGACACAAAACCATCAGAACCTGAGTAAATCCCGCTAATGACGGGCCCTCAGAGAATCAGTGCAGCATCCGGCCAGCGTCTTTGTGTAAAGGTCTCTGGTAATTCTGAGTGTTGGACAGTATTTTGCTTTTGCTTAACTGATGTAGACCAGCCGCTCTGCACTATCGGAGTTGGCTCAGCGCAGAACGACCGGCGACTGACGCAGATCGCCGGCACACGATTAACAGCAACACTAACACTATCAGTAAAAACAGTAAGAGTAGAAGCGGTCAGGAAATCTCAGCATTTCCGGGACATTGCTCTTGGGCAGAATTCTGCCCGGACCAATGTGGAGCATCTGCCATCACTGTCTGGCTGTGATGCTCCGTGATATTCAGGAGCATGTATGCATTATCTTATTCAGGGCGCCAAAGCCGTATTTACCGAATCCTCTGTGCTTGACGGCGGAGCTGACGTCACCGACATCCGTATCCGCGATGGAGTGATTACTGAACTGGGCGCAGGTCTGATCCCGGCTGCCGATGAAACCACAATCGACGCCAAAGGCTGCGTCGCTTATCCCGGCATGGTGAATACTCACCACCATTTATTTCAGTCTGTATTAAAAGGTATTCCGGAAGGTCTGAACCACGGCCTGGACGACTGGCTGGCTTCGGTACCTTTCCGCTTCTGGCCAAGCATTACGCCGGAGCTGATGTACCACACAGCCAAACTCGGCCTGTATGAGCTGCTGCGCTCCGGCGCCACCACCTGCGCTGATCACCATTACCTCTACCACGCTGAGTCCACCACCGAAGTCGAAGATGCGGTATGGCAGGCAGCAGATGAACTGGGCATACGTCTGGTTCTGTGTCGCGGCAGCACCACCACTAAGGGTTCCCACCGTGGCATGAAAGCCAGCACGATTCAGCCGGAAACTCTTGGTCAGATTATTGAACGTATGGATGACAGCCGTGTGCGCTATCACCAGGAAGGGGATATGGCCATGCGTAAACTGGTGGTAGCGCCCACCAGCTTTATTCACTCATCCACCGAAAATGATCTCAAAGCCTGTGCGCAATACGCCCGTCAGCACGGCCTGAAACTGCACTCGCATTTGCTTGAAGTAGAGTTCGACGAAATTGCCTCACAGAAAAACTTTGGCATGCGCGCCATCGATTACGCTGAGAAGTGCAACTGGCTGGGTGACGACGTGTGGTTTGCTCATCTGGTCTGGGCTGATGACTACGCCATTAAAAAGCTGGCCGAAACCGGTACCGGCATTGCGCACTGCCCAACCTCTAACTGCCGTCTTGGCAGCGGTATCGCACCGGCGCTGGATATGCAGGAAGCCGGGATGAAAATTACCCTGGGTGTTGATGGCTCGGCGTCAGCGGAATCCGGCTCCATGATTCAGGAAGCTAACCTGGCCTGGTTAATTCACCGCGCGGCGAAGAAAAATGCTGCGGCAACCACCGCAGAAATGGCCATCAACTGGGCCAGTAAAAACGGCGCAGAACTGCTCGGCCTTAACGGTACCGGCGAAATCAAAGTCGGCAAAGCAGCAGATATCGTACTGTATAACACTGACAAACCGCGCTTTGCCGGTGTGCATTCCACTCTGGAAGCACCGCTACTCTGCGCTGAACCGGTGGAGATTAAATACAGCTTTGTCCACGGTAAACCTGTGGTGGAAAACGGCTGCGTTAAAGGGCTGGATGAAGCCGAACTGGTGGCGAATGTACAGCAGGGCGTCGCCGATCTGATTAAAAAAGTAAGCTGATTCAATCTTGTTCGGGCTGATTAATCGCGCCGCAGCAACCGTGCTTAATCAGCAAAGAACAATGAAAGCAATAAGGCAAAAAAAGAAGGCAAAAAAAGAAGGCAAAAAAAGAAGGCCGCCCAGTGGGCGGCCTCTTTTGTCTTCAGCGGATGAAGCGGCTGAATTACCTCATTGGCCATTCAGCGCTTTATTCAGCTTATCCTGATAAATCGCCAGCATCTCCGGACGGATATACGGAGCTATATAACTCTTATTATCCAGATGCATGGCATTGCGGCTGTCCCGGTCAAACACCGGCCATGCCGGTAAACCCGGTCCTGCCGGTTTGCCGCGGCTGGCAAATTCAATCCAGGCGGTAGAAACAGCCTTAGATAAACGGATCCGGCTGTCATCTGTGCCTGTCATCACTTCACCGACCCGGGTGCGTACATTATCGAACACAAACGGAATTTCCATGGTGTGCGGCGAGTACAGCTTGCCGTCTGCGATCGGGCTCATCCAGTCGAAGCGATAAGCATAAACCGGTGCTGCTCCCGCTACGGAACGGGCATCCATAATACGTGATGTCAAAGTACCCATGGCAAAGTCAGAGAAAATACGGAACCACAGCGCCGACGGCTCATAGTCCGGAAAATCTTTACGGTAAGTGGCGATAATATTGGCCGCTACGTCTTCACCCTGATCAGCAAATGTGCGCCCGACACGGGCTGCCAGCCCGGCTTCGTCCAATGAATACGCTTCTTTATCATTGAGCATAAACAGACTGAATTCCGTACCGTTCTGACCGATCATCAGCGGGATATCCAGACTGCTGGCCGCCGCCACCGGATCAAACACACTGGCCGGCAGAATATCGTTATCCAGCACGGGCCAGAAGCCGGTCGGGAATCCTGGCAGCGTCATATTCATTGGATGTTTGGCCATGGTGCGCTGCTGCGCGGCAACAACATCGTCAGCGCTGAGGTTTTCCAGTGCCTGTTCTTTTTCCGCCTCCGTCAGAGCCGGATCAATACCCAGCTCCTCTAACATAGTCAGTGCAACCTTGTCGGCCTCACTCTGCTCCATAAAACGGGTCAGCGGACCGCTCTGAATAATAGCTTTATGGAACAGCCCTTTGGCTTTGGGAATACCAAGCAGCGTGGCGACTTTCCAGCCACCGCCGGATTCACCAAAAATCGTCACTTTATTGGGGTCACCAAAGAAGGCAGAAATATTTTTCTGTACCCACTGCAGCGCCGCCAGAATATCGCGGATACCGAGATTGGATGATTCAGAATATTTGCCACCCACCACGCGCGATAAATCCGTGAGGCCGGAAGCACCGAGACGATGGTTAATGGTCACCACGATCACATCACCGCGGGCGGCCAGATGTTCACCATCATAAATCGCGCAGGAGCCACTGCCGGATACCCAGCCACCGCCGTGCAGCCATACCATCACAGGTAATGGCCGCGGACTGTTGGCGTGGGAAGGTGCCCAGATATTCAGCGCCAGACAATCATCACCGGATTTAACATACGCCGGGGGATCAAAAGCTGGCGATACCGGACTGCGGCCGAGTAATTCGGTTTCCGGTTGCGGGGCGGAATCCGCGTACTTTACCGCATCACGGATACCATCCCAGGGCTGCGGTGGCTGCGGCGGTAGAAAGCGATATGCCCCGGCAATGCTGTGCGCATAAGGCACACCCAGAAAGCGCTTCACGCTGCCAACCGTTTCTCCTCGCAGACTGCCGGACTCTGTTTTCACCACAGGCGATGACATGGCCGCCAGCGCCCGTCCACTGGCAGATGCCAGTAGCGCACCAGACAGTGCAACCTGAAGTAACGAGCGGCGGCTTATTGGCAGCTGTTCTGCCTTTGAAATAAATGACATAAAGAATTCCTGATCAGTCCGGCGACATTATGGCAGGAAACTATGTCATCCGGTTGAACACCAGAATTTTCACTGCAACAGTGTGATTCAGGATCTGCTTCATTAAGGAAGCGTTAAGGAAGAAAGTCGAGAGAGTACACCTGCTGTATATCCACCGCTTTATTCAGCAGCCCACCCTTGTGCATAAAATCGTACAGTGCCTGCCAGCGTTCGCCAGTCATCACCCCGGGGCCATGCTGCTGCGCATCACCGCCGGTCACAATGCCATATTGCTTCAGCGTGGCGATACCAAACGCCAGTTGTTCATCAGTCATTTCCGGGTTATCGCGCTTAATCAATGCATTGGCCGCTGCCGGATCATTAAGGTAACTCTGCCAGCCGAGCATGGAGGCCTTAACAAAGCGCCGCACAAGATCCGGATGTTTATCGATCATACTCCGGGTAGTTTCGATGGTTTCCGCATAAGGCGGATAGCCGTAATCGGCCATTAAAAAGACGGACGGCCTAACGCCCCCTTTCTGAATAGCGAATGGCTCAGACGTCACCAGCCCCTGCTGGGCAGATTGTTTGTTGACCAGAAATGGCGTGACGCTGAAGTTATAGGGTTTGGCCATGTTATCGGTAAAACCAAACTCAGATTTCAGCCAGGGAAAATAGCTGGTGTTGGCCGAGGGTGACATATAAAACGTCAGCAGTTGCACACCGACGTCCGCCAGGCTTGTGATATGGCTATGGGCAATCACCACCGCCGGATCTTTCTGAAAGGTGGCAGCTACAGCCACCACAGGAATTCCTTCGGCTACAGCATGCACTGTGCTCATAGGAACCCCCATTAAAAAATCCACCTGTCCGGCTGCCAGCAGCTGCATGCCGTTTACCTGCGGCCCACCCATGCGTATTTCCACATCCAGGCCGTGCTGCGCATAAATACCTTCGGCAATGGCCTGATAAAAACCGCCATGCTCTGCCTGGGCATACCAGTTAGTGGCAAAAACAATTTTTTCATTGGCCTGTGCTCCTGCCGCCATGGCCGTAAATATGACAGCACTCCAGACCCCCAGAGTGCAGAAGCGGAACGCAGCAGAAAAAAGGCGGAACATAAGATGCACCTGAAAAAAAGAATCAGACGCTATTGTGTCAGAGGCATTTCATCAGAGCCATTCACGGCCACGACTGGCGCCTTTGCCGCTCTCTTCCTCAGGGCCTGCGGTTAACGGCCAGCTGTTAGCAAAACTGCAGCACAGCGGACTATCCACGTTCCTGATACGGCGACCAGCTGGTAATGCGATGATCGATCACAGGCTTGCCCACGGTAAAGTGATACAGCACCTGCCAGCGCGACTGCTGCTGATCAAAGCCCAGCAGGTCGTGGACAAAATCATCGTAATAACAGCCAATTCCGGTACCACGCATACCAGCCGCTTCCGCTTCCAGATACAGCACCTGACCTATGGCGCCCGCCTGCCACAGACGCTGACGATATAACCAGGGCTGGCTTTCAACCCCCTGCATATCGGCCAGCATGGCCAGACTGAAAGCACTGTCGCCGGCTATCGCCTGCTGACAACTTAAATTCGCGGCAGTCCTGCGGGTACCGGCTTTTAACAGCTGATAAAACGGCAGATGCGCCGGCGCATTTTCCGCTTTCTGCCAGACAAACTGATCGCGCAACAGAGGCGCCAGTAACTCTTTGGCAGCGGGATCACGCAGCAACACATAAAGGCCGGAATCCAGCCCGCTGACGTTGTGCACAAACAGAAACAGGTGCACATCCGATGCCTGTTCCAGAGTATTCCACGGCGGCAGATGCTGACGCGCAAGCGTGTGATCCAGCAGGGTATAAAAATCGTTCAGGCCCATTTCACCATCCGGCATAAAGCTCTGTGCCGAACGACGCTGGCGGATTAACGTAGCCGCCTGCTCTGTGGCCGAAATACCCGCTGCTGCCAGCGGCGGCTCAGCCCAGTGAAAGCCATTGGCAGGCTGAATATTATGCACACGGCGCGAGCTGCGACTGGCGTCTTCGATCACAGGCCACTGATAAAAGTGGCGCGCATCAAGAACATTCGCCCGACCAAACCATTCGCCGTGATCCGCCTGAAACAGCATACTGTTCAGCCGCTGCTGCACGCCTGTCAGACTGATCAGGCAATCGCCGTATTCACGCTCAGCACTGACGCCATCATCACGGATAAAATCCTCGTCCCGCTGAATGCCCAGCAAGGCATCCAGCTGCTCGTCAGCGACAGCAACCGGAACGATCTGTGCACCGCTGAAACCGGAGGCCTGCGCAGCGTAACTCACAGCCGCCAGCGCATGACCAATATCCAGCTGGCAATAACGGTAAGCACGCTCACCGTATTTCCACGCTTCACGCCAATGTACCGAACTGAAGCCAAGCCACAGCAGCGGTTTATGATCGACGCTTTTTTCAATAAAGCGGCAACGCTGCTCCAGTGCATGGGTATCAGCGCGATAGTGATAAATACCATCCGCCAGTCCGGCAATATTGCTGGCGACGACATAGCATTCCGTTGGATGCAGATTGCCACTGGACGGATTAATGCGCAGCGACCATTTGGCATTGCCAAACTGTTTCCAGGCCGACAGCGCCAGTGATAACTGCAACAGCACGGCAAGGCTGTCTTTATCGGCGATCACTTGCCCATCCCCACGCTCAGGGTTATTTCCACCCGGATGCGCCTGCTGCCATATTTCCTGCCATTGCAGAGTACGCTGCTCACCTTTAAAAGAAGTTAAGCTGAGCGGAATCTGTGCCGCAGCGTAACCGCGCGCATTATCCAGATGATAGGTACGGAACGGGTCCGGCTGAGCATCCCAGTCGATGCTTTCCGGCCCTTTTGCGTACGCCTCCGGACGATGACGGGTGCGCTGATGGTAAGCGAGGATATTCTCCGCAGTCTCGTAACTCATGCGGTGAAATTAAGCGGTTCGTCACTGACCTCATTCGGCAGACAGGTGACCATCACCAGCTGACCGTTATCCAGATGAAAACCGACCAGCAGTAATTCCTGTGAAGGTTCTTCTTCCAGATGACCGGCATTCACCAGCATGCCCATCGCGCCGGGCTGAGCCAGCACCTGATCATCCTCAACACCCGGAATAGAACCGTCGTTGCGCAGCTCAACGCGGGCAAATACCGCATCGCCTTTGCGCAGTTCCGGGAAGCAACGCAGCAGTGGGCCTTCGGATTCTTCCACCATCGGATCATCTAACAATTCATGCATGGTCATGTCCTTTCTGTTTAACGTTGCTTAATGGATTTTGTCGGTTTCAGATTGTCTGCTTTCCGACAAAAGCGTTTTATTAACGGCTGAGCAATTCTGTACGGTTTCTGACAGCGTCAGATTTATCTTTTAAAAACAAAGGGTTGGATTTACCCACAACAGATCATTCAGCCACCGCCGCAGATTTGCAGCTGGAATACAGTATGCACAGCAAGACATTTGCCAACGCTGAATGGAGAATCTGATCATGCCGTTATCCCCCCCTGTACTGCTCACCCCGGCCACCATGCACTGGCTGCTGGAACACAGCTTCGATCCGCAGCAGCCTGCATTGCCCGGACGCTATCAGGACACCGCTCTGATCGCCGCCAGCCGTCAGGGCGAACGATCTGTCGTTGTCGATCTGCTGAGTCTGGGCGCCGCGAATGTGGCCATTAATCACCGTAATATGGACGGCACCAACGCTCTCTGGGCAGCGGTTGTAGCCAACGACTTCGTCATAGCAACCGCGCTGCTGCGTGCCGGTATCGACATCGATAATCTCAACGATAATGGCGCCTCCACCCTGATGTACGCGTCATCTGCCGGTAAAACCGAATGGGTGCAGTGGTTGCTCAGCCACGGAGCTGATACCGTTGCGGAAACACTCGACGGCTTCACGGCGCTGGATCTGGCCGCTAATATCGACTGTCTGCGTTTATTAAAGGCGGTACGTAAACCAGCAACCGCCTGATGACCTGTTAAGGAAATTCATGGAAATTACCAGTGCCGACCTCAGTGCTGTCTGGCTGACACTGAAACTTGCCATCACAGTCACGATATTGCTGCTGTTGATTGCCACTCCCATCGCCTGGTGGCTGGCGAATACCAACAGCCGTGCTAAAGGTCCGGTCAGTGCGCTGGTTGCTCTGCCGCTGGTTTTGCCCCCCAGCGTACTGGGGTTCTATCTGCTGCTGGCTATGGGGCCGGACGGACCCGTGGGTAAATTCACCACGGCACTGGGAATCGGCACCCTGCCCTTTACCTTTGCCGGGCTTGTCGTGGCATCGGTTTTTTATTCCCTGCCATTCGTTGTACAACCCATTCAGAATGCACTCGAAGCATTAGGGCAGCGTCCACGGGAAGTGGCAGCCACCCTCGGTGCCGGGCCATGGGATACTTTTTTTAATGTTATTCTGCCACTGGCGCGACCCGGTTTTTACACCGCCGCCGTGTTGGGTTTTGCCCATACGGTTGGCGAATTCGGTGTGGTACTGATGATTGGTGGCAATATTCCCGAAGTCACCCGGGTTATTTCTGTGCAGATTTATGATCACGTCGAAGCACTGGAATATGCACAGGCTCATCTGCTGTCTGCTGGCATGGTGGTATTTTCTTTCGCAGTCTTATTATTACTGTACGGTTTCCGTCGCCAGCACGGAGGGCGTGCCCTGTGAGTATGACCTCTCCTCTGCAGATTGAACTGAATCTGCAACGCCAGGAATTCACACTGGATGTGAACGTGCAGCTGCCCGGTTCCGGCGTCAGCGTACTGTTTGGCCATTCAGGTTCGGGCAAAACCACACTGCTGCGCTGCATTGCCGGGTTAGAAAAAGCGAACGGCAGCGTCAGCTTTGGTGATCAGCAATGGCAGAGTCAGAATCATTTTCTGCCAACGTTTAAACGCCCATTGGCGTATGTTTTTCAGGAATCCAGTTTATTTGATCACCTGAGCGCAGAAGGCAATCTGCAGTTTGCGGTTAAACGCGCACCACAGGCAGCCTCCTCTGGCGAAATAACAGAAATCATTGAACTGCTGGGCATTGGTCACACTTTAAAAAAATACCCGGCACAATTATCCGGAGGCGAACGCCAGCGTGTAGCCATTGCCCGGGCATTGCTCAATAAACCTCAGCTTTTGTTAATGGATGAACCACTGGCATCGCTGGACGAACAGCGTAAGCAGGAAATCCTGCCCTATTTGGAACAACTTAAAAATCACCTGCAACTGCCCATTATTTATGTCACCCATTCCCCGGCGGAAGTTGCCCGTCTGGCCGATTATCTGGTCGCGTTAAAAGACGGAAAAGTGGTTGCTCAGGGCACACTGAGAGAAACACTGACGCGGCTGGATTTCCCGCTTACCTTAGGCGAAGAAGCGGGCGTGGTACTGGAAGGCACGGTACTGGAAAAAGACGAACAGTGGCAGTTGCTGAAAATAGGTTTTGGTACTCATACAAACAGTCCGCCGCAAAACAGAGAGCGCTATCAGATTGAAGGCCACGATGCGATCTGGCTGCGTGCCGGAAATGAAGCCATAGGCCAGTCCGTACGCGCACGTATTCTGGCACGGGATGTCAGTCTTGCGCTCACCGCCCGCCACGATTCCAGTATTCAGAACTGCCTGCCGGGTAAAGTAGTTGCCATCAGTGATGATCAGCATCCGGCGTTGGCGTTGATTAAGGTAATGGTTGGCGATACGCCGTTTTTATCGCGTATGACGCGCAGATCGGTAGCCCACCTTCAGCTGATGCCAGGCAGTGATATCTGGGTTCAGGTAAAATCAGCGGCGCTGGTTTGAGTTTTACAGCAGGAGTGAATGGAAGCCGCCGGGGGAATTTATTACCGTGTGCAGGGTGCGCACTGCGCACCGATAATATTATTTTTCGGTATCTTCTTTCAATACCCGTGGTGGGCAAGCCCACAAATGCCGGCTGCGCCGGATTCGCGGCTGAAGCCGCTCCTACAAAATACCCCAGATTCGTTGCAATTCTTCGGGCGGAAGTCACTACCGCATTTTATTACCGCCTGTAGGGTGCGCACTGCGCACCGATAATATTATTGTGCGTTATCTTCTTTCAATACCTGTGGTGGGCTCCGCCCATCAATGCCGGCTTCGCGGCTGAAGCCGCTCCTACAACAATAACACCGTCGTCTTATTATATGTTCCAGGCAGCTGAAGCCGCTTGTGTAATGGTTCGCCGTAAGCGAAATAAATACCTTGTAGGAGGTGCTTCAGCTCCGATGGCCGCAGGCCCTTTGCAAGGATTCGCGGCTGAAGCCGCTCCTACAAAATAAACCAGATTCGTTGCACAACTTCCGCGGCTGAAACTGATCAGTCAAAAACACCTCAGGCCACTTTTTCAACCAACTAAAAAACTGTTGATCATTTCTGTCAGCTGTTGGCGGTTTACTGGTTTAGCCATAACATCATTCATACCCGCCGCCAGGCAGCGACTGCGTTTGTCCGCTGACGAATTGCCGGTGATACCGATCACCGGAATCTGTGCCCAGGCTGCCTTGCTGTTACGGATTTCACGGGTAGCCGTCAGACCGTCCATGACCGGCATCTGCCAATCCATCAACACCAGGTCAAACGTTTGCTGTGCCAGATATTCCAGTGCCTGACGGCCGTTCAGGGCAGTTTTGACCTGCCAGCCCGCAGCCTGCAGGATTTTTTCGAGAATCACCTGATTGGTGAAATTATCCTCTGCCACGAGAATATTGAATGCGCTGGTGTTGTTGGAAGGGTTCACCGGAAGTTATTGCCCGCAAGAAGAGAAAGGAAGAAATACCGGAGCAGAAACGGGATAACCAGAAGATCTGCAGAGTTCAGTATCAGGCCTGCTCTGCGTCCAGTAAGCTTTGCGCCATATCATAAACCACACTGCCGCCAACTTCATCCGCCGGATCGAGCTCCAGTAACTTTTCCAGCACTGCTGTCGCTAACGGAATATTACCTGCGCGCAGTGAGACAAATCCCAGCGCTTTCATACTGTACAGATACAGCCTCGTAGCACCGGCCGGCTTGCTCCAGTCGATACTGTTTATTGTCAGTGAACGCCAGTCAGGATCAAAGCCCACCTGCGAGGCTGCCTGTTCCAGCACTTTAAAGATCAGTTCCCGGGATGCATCGAAACGGTTGGCATAAGCGTACATTTTATACAGGGCGATTTTGACTTCGAGGCGTTGTGGCATTTTACGGACAGCACCGAGCAGAAGCTGTTCAGCCCGCTGCCAGTCCTGCTGAATATTAATCGGCTCACGCAGCAGGCGCTGAATATCCAGCGATGATTTATCTTCTTCGCTTAACGGTGCATCACCGAACAAATCCCGGATCAGCATGGTCATTCATCCTGCTCCTCAGATGTATCTGAGGCATTCTTCACGGGCAGCAACCCTGTCTGACGTAACATCCCTTTAAAGCGTTTCATCACCGGACGGGAGATCCCGCTTTCTGCCAATACCCGCTTCTCGTAAATAAACATCTTAAGGTTTTCGTCTGAAGCGCTGGGGTCATTCATATTCAGGCTGTCACAGGCATAGCGGATCAGATCATGCATATCGTCCGCCAGCGCCTTTCCCGGGCGGTCTTTTACCGCGTGATACAGTGCCGCCATAATGACTTTTTCATGCTCTGGCATTTTGCATTTACCATCGAGAATTTTAAGCATAACGGCAGTCGCACAATCGAGATAATCCGGCGACAGACTGTTAGCCATAAGCCATTGTTCAACAGCGGATGCCTGATTAAATAAAGGCTCTTCGTTACAGCCGTGACTGTCTGCATCGGTATATTGCTGTACTGCACTCATATTGCCTCCTGCTCAGTCAGTGACAGGTAACAGGCGTTTAAAGATTCACTGATACCAAGATAGGCATAGTCATCCACCGGAGTAACACCAATCGCCGCCAGTTTTTCCGCCGGTCCGTCGCCAACTTTGGCAACCATCACGGCAAGACAGTCGCTGATGGTTTGCAGGATATCTTTCATTGCCGTCTGATCACCATGATGACCGTGGCAATACAGGGCAACATCACGCTTTTCAACAAAACGGACAGCTTCTGCGGAGACATCAAAAATCAGAAACTCTCTGGCGTGACCAAAATGCTGATTAATGGAAATACCATCTTTACTGGCGACAGCAATACGTAAGCTGCTCATGCGTTTTCCTGCAGCCGGTTGGCAGCGGCCTCACGCACTTCGCTGTCTTCGTCTTCCAGCATACTCTGCAGGGCATCCGCTGGTGCATTGGCAACGGCTTCCAGCCGCACTGTCCAGTCCGGGTCATCAAGCATAATTCTCACATCATCACCGCCCAGGCGGGAGGCAACGATACGGCGGATTTCCGGTTCCGGGTCATGAGCCATTAACACCAGACTTTCCACCGGCAACCGCTTCGCCACCAGTTTACGTACCTGACGATCTTCATCGCGGATAAAGCGGAACAGACGCCCTTCCGGTACCCGCTGTACTACGTAGGCCCGTACCAGGTAATCGCGATCAGCTGCCATCTGTTCCAGCTGTTCCAGTGGGATACGGTCGGCCACGGTAATGCGCACTTCACGGTCTTCATCGTGAATTAATTTAATTAACTGATCACGTGGCAGGCGATAGGCAACAGCGCGTCGCACTGCTTCATCTGAATCTTTTATCAGCGGTGGCAAAGCTTCCAGCGGCACATAACGCACCGCAATCGCACGCCGCTCCCAGAAACTGTCTGTCAGGTAATGAGGTGCCAGCTCGGGATTAATACGTAAAAAACGGTCCATCTGCCGACCGCTGTCTACAGCGATACAGGCATCGCCCGGCATACAGCGGCCGCCCAATAATAAATTCATGCGGTAGCGACAGCGCCGGCAGTCACCAATAGGCGTTAAATTATCTTCCGGATGATTCATAAAGACCTCATTCGATAATTTCGGCGAACACCACACCAGACGCGCTGTCTGAGTCTTTGGTCAGCGTTGAGCAGTGATCGCTGGAGTCCACCAGAAATACGTTAAAATTACTGCGTTCCGCTACCGGATGTTCGTAATTAATATCGTCATCCCAGCACCAGGTAAAATGTACACCGGAATATTGCTGGCGCAGCTCACTGAGTGTCGCTTCATCCAGACCCTTCTGTTCGACAAAACTGATCATTGACTGTAACTGTTCCTGCGCAATCATATCGGGCTCCGGGTACCCGTATCGGGTACTGCTTGAATTGTTAAAGGGATTACTGCAATTCCTGTGAATACATTTGCTTCCTGCTCCAGGATTCCCGCGCCGAAGCTTCCATAATTTTCATCAGCCACGGGGGCGGTGTCGCTTCTAACACCTGCTGAAATTCCCGCATTAATTCCGGGGCTGCTCTTGGCACACCGGTTTTTACCGCATGCAGTCCGACCCGAACGGTCTTGGCCGCGGCGGTACCACCTATGGTTAATGCACACAGCACATGGCAATCACAGATCATATTGGCGCGCGCCAGGTGTTTATCGTCACTGCCATTCAGATCCGGGACTTCACGCACATCGATCAGACGCATTTCCTGCGCTGATACCTGATAAATTAAAAAGCGTTCACAGGTGCCGAAAGGGCCGTCAATGCGATCGCCACGGTTGGAAGCACAGGCAACGCGGATTGAACCCGGCATATCACTGGCATCGTAGGCCTGGGGGGCAGGAACAGACTGGCGGATGTCGACACCGTGTCCGCGCAGTAAAGCGATGACAGAGCGCAGCTGCTCATCAGAAAAGCGGTCGAACTGACCTTTACTGGCCTGACGCAGACGATTCAGGCGCAACCGGCCAAGACGCTGAGGACTCAGAGGCAAGCCCACGGCACGGATCAGAATCGCCATCCAATCAGACAGATCAACGCCGTCCAGCTGGCGTGACGCCATGCCGATCCGTAATGCGACCTGATCTGTGAGATCGTGCCGCGGTACCATGGATCAGGCCTCCGCTCCACGCTTAGCGCGTACGGTAATCGGCAGATCCGGTTTACCCGGCAGCTTGTCGATAATAAAACTGGAACCGTCAGGGAGAGTCAGTTCGCCACCCCAGGCATCAGCACTGTCGAATTCAATCGACGAGATAACATCTTCCTGGTCTTTTTTTGGTACGTACAGGGTCAGCTCGCCCTTGTCGTTTTCACGCAGCATAACGTTAGGCATGACGCTCTCCACAAGTATTAATTTACCGCTGAATACATACCTTCAGCCGCTGGAAAATTCTTTTTATGCATGACCTGCAAGGGTCAAAAACAATTCTCTAAAAATGGTCAAACCCGCCAGCCACATCTTGTGGAACGACTGGACGGGTCCGGATACCGGATCAGGCTCTGGATCACATCACCTGGCTGGTATTTATTTTTGCATCTGGTGCGCAGTGCGCACCCTACAACTACAAACCCGGTGGGCAGTGCCCACCCTACAAACATAACCGCGATAAAAAATATTTATTTATTACCGCTTCAAGGTCGTTTTCCGAGGCAGGCAGAGCGAGGCGAAAATGGCTGAGGGAACGGAGTTTAGTTGTCCTAAATACTCGCTTCGCTCGCCCTTACGGGCCGCCTGTTCAGGCGTTCTGGCTAAGCCAGTGAGTATCCCGAAGCCATTTTCAACAAAGCTCTGCCAACGCAGGTAGACCGATTAACGCACTAAGTCGTAGTTATAGTCCGTAGTCTGCATACCACGGGTCTCTTCGTCGAGGCGTTCCAGAACAGAGTTCACCAGAGTAGTGAGGATCTGCATGGCACCTTCGTAACCCAGGGTGGTTTGACGATGTAGGTGGTGACGGTCGAAGATCGGGAAGCCAATACGGATCAGCGGAACTTCGAACTCTTTACCTTTGTAAAGGGTGTCACGCTGAATGAATTTGCCGTAAGAATTACCGATCATGAAGTCCGGCTTGTTGGTGAATACCAGGGAACGCATGTGCCACAGGTCTTTACCGATGTGAACTTCACAGTCTGCACCTTGTGGGTATTCAGCCAGCATCGCATCCATCATTTTCTTCCAACGCTTGTTAGCGTTGTTGCACAGGATGTGAGTTGGCTCGCAGCCCAGTTCGAGCAGGAACTTAACCATACCTTCTACATAGTCAGGATCGCCCCACAGAGCGAATTTTTTACCATGCAGCCAGGTGTGGGAGTCAGTCATCATGTCAACCAGACGACCACGTTCTTTTTCCAGACTTGCGGCGATTGGCTTGCCGGTGATTTCGCTGACTTTCATCAGGAATTCATCAGTCCAGCTCAGACCCATAGGAATTTTCAGATCCGGTACCGCGTGGTTCCAGGTGTTTTTAACGAACTTGGTGGTTTTAACCAGCTGGTTCGGTTGCAGCATGATAGTGTTCAGAGCGTTTGGCGCTTCTTTCACTTCATCCTGAGTAGTACCGCCTGCGTACATGCGGAACTGACCGTCAGCCGGAGTATCCAGAACTTCTTCCGGATCAGACAGCATGGTGAAATCAACGTCCATTTCTTTCATCATGCGTTTGATTACGCGGTAGTTGCCCAGGTAGGTTTCAAAGCCAGGAACCAGGTTAAGTTTGCCGCTCTTACCTACTTCTTTGTCTTCCATGTGGTTCAGAGTGAAGTAGCGCGCAATACCTTCAAACATGTTGTCCCAGCCAGTTACGTGGCTGCCAACAAAGCTTGGAGTGTGAGCGAACGGAGTCGGGAACTCTTCAGGTACATGACCTTCTTTTTTGGAGTTGTTGATGAAGGCGTTAAGGTCGTCACCAATAACTTCGGCCATACAGGTAGTAGACACAGCGATCATGTCTGGCTTGTAAATGGCTTTACAGTTTTCCAGACCGTCTTTCATGTTCTGCTGACCACCGAATACCGCAGCGTCTTCAGTCATAGAGTCGGATACACAGGCGATCGGCTCTTTGAAGTGACGGTTGAAGTAAGTACGGAAGTAAGCAACACAGCCCTGTGAACCGTGCACGTATGGCATGGTTTTTTCGAAACCCAGGGAGCACAGTACCGCACCGAGAGGCTGGCAGGCTTTGGCTGGGTTAACGGTCAGAGCTTCACGCTGGAAGTTCAGTTCTTTGTATTCTTCAGAAGTGGTCCACAGGAATGTTTCATCAATTTTGTCCTGCGGGTGTGCTTCTTCGAAATCGGCTTTTTTCTTAGCCAGCATATCTTTGTATTCGTCTTCACGGAACAGGGGATAGCTTGGCTTGATGTTATCAACTTGCTGACTCATGATAGTCCTCCTCCCGCGCCACGAATCTGTGGTCTGGCGGGTAAATGGGATTTTTTAAACGGATACGCGTTATGCGTACCCGCTAACCTTCAACACCAGGGATCAGGCAGAAGCTGCCACGGCATCAGCTTCCGCTGCTGCTTTTTTCCACGGTGCAGTCAGTACTTTCCAGCATGGATTGTTCAGGGTCATATCCATATCTTTGGCGAAGATAGCGAAGCCATCAAAGCCATGGTAAGGACCGGAATAATCCCAGGAGTGCATTTGACGGAAAGGCACACCCATTTTCTGGAAGATGTATTTCTCTTTAATGCCGGAGCCGATCAGATCTGGCTTAACTTTCTTAACGAATTCTTCGAATTCGTAGCCAGTCACATCGTCATACAGCAGAGTAGAATCACCCATTTCTTTCAGAGTACGGTCATAGTCATCGTTGTGACCGAATTCATAACCGGTACCAACCACTTCCATACCCAGGTCTTCATAAGCGCCGATTACGTGGCGTGGACGCAGACCACCGATGTACAGCATGACGCGTTTGCCTTCCAGACGAGGACGGTATTTAGCAACAACCGCTTCCCACTCTGGCTGATATTTGGCAATAACTTCTTCACATTTCTGTTGAATAGATTCGTCAAACTGTGCAGCAATTTTGCGCAGGGATTCGATGGTCTTGGTTGGACCAAAGAAGTTGTATTCCATCCATGGAATTTTGTACTTCTCTTCCATGTGACGGGAAATGTAGTTCATAGAGCGGTAGCAGTGAACCAGGTTCAGTTTCACTTTTGGCGTCAGTTCCATTTCAGCAATAGAACCGTCACCAGACCACTGTGCAACAACACGCAGACCCATTTCTTCCAGCAGGATACGGGAAGACCATGCGTCACCACCGATGTTGTAGTCACCAATGATGGCTACGTCATAAGGCGTTGTTTCGAAGCTGTTGTCATCGTCACGGGCGCCCAGAGTCCAGTCACGTACCGCATCGTTGGCAATGTGGTGACCCAGAGACTGAGAAACACCGCGGAAACCTTCACAGCGTACAGGCACAATAGTTTTGCTGTGCTCAGCACCTTTCTGTTTGGCAACGGCTTCGATGTCATCACCGATCAGACCAATCGGACACTCGGACTGAATAGAAATACCTTTATTCAGCGGGAACAGAGTTTCGATTTCGTCGATCAGTTTGGCGAGTTTTTTATCACCACCGAATACGATGTCTTTTTCCTGGAAGTCAGACGTAAAGTTCATGGTAACGAAGGTGTTCACACCTGTGGTACCAATGTAATAGTTACGACGACCGGCACGGCTGTATTGGCCGCAACCTACAGGACCGTGTGAAATATGGATCATGTCCTTAATAGGACCCCATACCACACCTTTAGAACCTGCGTATGCACAACCACGGATGGTCATTACACCCGGCAGGGATTTTTTGTTAGAAGTAATACACTTCTTGGATTGTTCCAGTTCAGGATCGTTTGGCGTCAGGTGCTTGGCGCGGTTTTTCTGAGCTTTTTCAGGGTAAACCTCAAGCACTTCCTGAATCAAAGATTCAACTTCATCACGTGACATGGCCATGATGGGCCTCCTTAATTATTAACGGGTAACAGACCGGATGAATATTCATCCCGGGTTCCGATGGCGCTAATCTGCGCCATCCCGATCAACAGGAATCAGTGCAGAGCACTGATGCCTGCCAAGCGAATAAGCCAGGCTTATTCTTCAGCTGCAGTTTTACCTACAATGCTCATGTCTTCTTCGTCCATGATGCCGAATTCCATCAGCAGCTCTTCCAGCTCATCCATAGTGATAGGCGTTGGAATCACAAACTTTTCGTTGGCAACAATTTTTGAAGCCAGTTGACGGTATTCGTCAGCCTGGTTAGCAGAAGGATCGTATTCGATTACTGTCATACGACGGATTTCTGCACGCTGTACCACGTTGTCACGTGGAACGAAGTGGATCATCTGAGTGCCCAGTTTGGCAGCCAGAGCCATGATCAGCTCGTCTTCACGGTCAGTGTTACGAGAGTTACAGATCAGACCCGCCAGACGAACACCGCCGGAGTTTGCGTATTTCACAATACCTTTGGAAATGTTGTTGGCTGCGTACATAGCCATCATTTCACCGGAACATACGATGTAAATTTCCTGTGCTTTGTTTTCACGGATAGGCATCGCGAAACCACCACACACAACGTCACCCAGTACGTCGTAGAATACGAAATCCAGATCGTCTTCGTATGCGCCTTCTTCTTCCAGGAAGTTAATGGCGGTGATAACACCACGACCAGCGCAACCTACGCCTGGCTCTGGACCACCGGATTCAACACAACGGATATCGCCGTAACCGGCTTTCAGTACATCTTCCAGTTCCAGATCTTCCACGGTGCCGGCTTCAGCAGCCATTTCCATGATGGTGTTCTGAGCTTTTGAGTGCAGGATCAGACGGGTTGAGTCTGCTTTTGGGTCACAACCCACGATCATTACTTTTTTACCGGATTCTGCCAGAGCAGCAACCAGGTTCTGGGTGGTAGTGGACTTACCGATACCGCCTTTGCCATAAATGGCGCATTGACGCATAGCCATAGTTGTATCTCCTATAATTTTTCCAGGCGAGGACCTTTGCCTCTGATTTTTCAACAAACGTTGCTACCAGAGGCAGCGGAAGGCAGACATCTGAACGGGGAGCACATTTGTCTGCATCACACACCAGCTTCTGCACGCCTTGTGCCAGCCGTCAGATCGATGCTTAACTTGCTGTTTTATATAGGTTTTTGTTTTTTACACTGAGAAAGTGTAGGGTTTCTTACCCTACAAAAAAGGGGGATATGTCTTACTACCAACAACAAAATGCGGGGCATTGTCGTGGTTTGTGTCGTGGTTTGTGTCGGTTTGATATGACAGCGCCAGACGAAAAATAAAAGCCTCTCTTTTATCGTTACGCAGTCTCTTCAAATCATTTTTTTCTGCCAGAGCAACATCGATCAATAGGTACCGTGCCAGGCAGATCTTAAACAAAATTTCCCGCTGCACCTTCTCATTAAAACCTTCAGATTGCCGGATGGCATATCTGACTGACACGCCTCCCTGTTAATTAACTGTTAAGGAAGCATAATTAAGAGGACGTTAATTAAATCAGGAAGAATTACCGCAGAAATAGATAAGGCAGGAATACTTAATAAAGAGACAGTTCTTACAGGAGCCCATAAAAAACCATAAAGTCAATCCTGGCCGCTAAAGCCGTTTAACTGCTGAACACGAGGTACACTGATCTCCAGGAGTTCAAAAGCAGCCACTGTGCAATCAGGCGGATCAGGATTGCAGTAAATACGACAAAACACCTGTTGTGTACATTCTGCTTCAGTCGCGGAAGAATTTGTGCGGCAATTGTACTATCCGACAGGATTACTCTGGTATTTCAAAAATTATCGATATTTCATCAGCTTAAGTCGGGGGATGTGGTATTTGCGACACAATATAAGAAGAGGCTGACAGTACAATTGAGCAGTGAATAGCTGGCTTGGTTCTTGAAGGTAACTCTTCTTACAACATGCTTACGACATGCCTACAACAATTAAGCTATGCAGAGAGGTACTCATTATGGACAGTGCAGAACTGTTGGACACACTGAAAGAAGGAATCCGCAGTGGACAGATCGTTCCTTACCTGGGAGCAGACACCCTCAGCGGTGTTACAGATAAAGCATCCGGTGCCCCGATTCCGGCAGACAGCGACAGCCTGATTCTGGCGATGAACGATGGTAAGCCAATGGCTCCCCGTCTGATGTATGAATTCCCTCGTGCAGCAATGAACCTGGAGAACAAAAAGGGACGTAAATTCATCGAGCGCTTCCTGAATACGACTTATGGTGAAAAGCAGTGGACCCCATCAGCGTTCCATCAATGGATCGCCGGCATGAACCTTCCTTATGTCATCGATATCAATCGTGACACCCAGCTACAGGATTTCTATTCTGATCGTCCACATACACTGATTGTTGGTGTCGCACGCATTGCCGGTACCGACTTCCGTTTCCGGATTTATCAGTATTACAGCGGTGAATACCGTGAAATAACCCAGCAGGACGTCGATACATCTCTGCCCGTGTTATTCAAACCGGTTGGTTCCCCTAAACCGGAAGCGAACTACATTGCTTCTGATGCGGACTACGTGGATTACATTACAGAGCTGATGGGCGGTTTTGCCATTCCCGGCTTTCTGAAGGAATACCGCAAAGGTAAACAGTACCTGTTCTGCGGTCTGCGTATGCTGCGTGATACCGAACGCATGGTGCTGAGCGATATTATTTATGCCGCTGGCAGTCCGGCGGGCTGGGTACTGTTACCCGATCCGACCGACAAAGAAATCCGTTATTGTAAAAAGAAAAATCTGACCATCGTTGATGCCAGCTGGCAGGATCTGATGGAAGAAAGTCTGGCAGCAGAAGCAGTCTGATCAGACAGAAGATTATCTGTTTTCAGAGTTTATGGCAGGATCCGGAATTCCCTTCATCAGAGTCAGTTGTTCATCACTGGCGACGACTACCCGGTTCCTGCCATTTTTCTTGGCCTGATACAGCGCAGAGTCAGCGCGATTCACCCAGCTGTTAAAACTCTCCCCTTCAGCATAAGCGGCAACACCAAAGCTGATGGTCACCCGCTTACCATGAGGATGCTGAATCTGCTCGATGCCAACGCGCAGTTTTTCAGCGACTTCCCTGCCGCTTTCCGCATCGGTATTTGGGGTCAGGATAATAAACTCCTCCCCACCCCAGCGGGCAATGGTATCTGCTGCACGCAGCGACTCCTGCAGAACCTGTGCAATGTCAATCAACACTTTATCGCCAGTCAGGTGGCCATAATCATCGTTCACGGATTTAAAATGATCGACGTCCGCCATTAACAGACAGGCACTGTTGTGAAAGCGATTGCAGCGCGCTATTTCTTTATTGATCAACGGCAGTATCACACGCCGGTTATTTAAACCGGTCAGGCTATCCGTATTAGCCAGCAACATGCTGTGCTTACGGATATTGTGAATTAACAGATTACGGTAGATCAGAAAGGAGAAAAGCAGCAGAAACACACCGATCAGAGCAGCGATGATAAATGAAACCTGGTAGCGGTCCACAATACTGACCGGACGACCGCTGATTGTGCTGCCCGCCGGCAGGCGGCTTTCATCAATATCCCAGCGCTTAAGCTGCTGCCAGTCGTAGTAATCATTAAAAGCCTGATCCGTGTTAATCTTAAGTTCGCCGCCCTGCAGAAAATCGAGCACTGATCCTGCAGCCATCGCCCCCACCCGCTCTGACGATATCTGATAGCCACCCAGCACACCGCTGCCCATAAGCGACTGCCAGTGCGTAAATATCGGACAATTAGCGTGACGGGCAAGAACCTCGGCAACCTGATAAGGCGTCATACTGTTCCCTTCCATGTCACTGAACATCAGCAGATAGTAAATGACGCTGTTCTGAGGCAGCTGACTGACAATAATCTTAAGCTGTTCCAGTGGCAGATTAATCAGATAGTGCATTTTCGCTTTATTATAGCTGCTGTCATCCTTCCTGAGCGAAACCAGATGGCGGAAAGCGTTCAGGCGCTTGGCACCGGCCGGTTCTTTGGTATCACCAATCACATAAACATTATCGGGTTGCATTAAACGCATCATATGCTCAACCGATTTACTGTAATTATTAACGATATTGATGTTCCAGCTGCCATCGGCGGATGATGAAATGTCAAAGTGGCTTTCATCCGTCTGAAATACGATGCGCTGCGCCCCCGGGAACAGATCCGGATAACGCAACAGAAACTCCTGTGCAGGTTCGCTGTCGGTCAGCAAAATGTCCGGGGCCTGACCGGCATACTTACTGGTCAGATATTGATAAAAAGCCTGATAGTACCCGGGTGAAGAAAAACGCCCAGCATCCAGATATTCATCATAAAAAAGTATTTTTTTATTACGTTTTGCCAATCCCTGAGTCAGCCCCTTATTGAAGGAACGATTCCATGGCATATGCGCATGATAAGAATAAAGTGTGACAACGACCGGAGGACTGGCGCTTACAGATGCAAGGGAATCTGCATAAAGAAGGGGAGAACGGCTGACAGCAAGACAGAATAGCCAGCTGGCTGTAATCAGTATCAGTCTGCCGGACATTGCATCTCCTGATGGCGGTTTATAAATTCCATCAGGAAAGTCTAGCAGCTGAAACCATTTTTACCCGCTTACCGCCAACCAGCACTATAAGCAGCAACTATTAACTGCAAACCGCTGGCTTTAATGGCCTTACTGCCGTACTGGTCGTAAGAAAGTTCCGTGTACTGCCGACAGAGAGGGGTCGGCAGCACACGGCCGCTCACGGGCAGATATTACACGGCTCCGTGAACTTCCCGTACTGCATTATTTGTCATGGCTAATGCTTCTTCCAGAGCCACCAACGGATATTTCTTCGGCTTGTAGCCTTTCAGCTCAGCAAACATAGTCTGCAGCTTTTCACCAGGCTTCTGACCTTTAAAGTCGCTTTTTTCCATCGCCAGCTCTTCCATGGATTCGTTCCATGGCACGCCCTGCACCAGAGGGATCAGCAGCAGGCTGGCACCATTAACGTCCAGCTGTACCGGAGCAGTCAGGTTAACCACAAACAGCATAGCTTTCATATCTGCGGCGAAGTCATCCTTGTACTTATCCAGCAGCGTGCTCACCGAGGCCATCTTGTCCAGACCACCGATCAGCATATCGATTTTTTCATTAGCCAGAATAACAGCTTCACGCAGCACTTCTTTTGGCGGTTTGGAGTGGCCCTGGTCATCGCCGGCTTCACCCGGAACAAGAACCAGATCACCACGGTATGCCAGTGCGCTGCCATCCGGGGTTTCTTCCAGAAAGTTGGTGTAGAACAGCAATCCAGAGTCTTTATAAGTATTGAGTAACATGGTTATTTCCTGTCAGTTATTGAGGGTTCCGCTAGCTAATTAGCTATGGCAAGAATCCTGCCTTCCCGGAATCTTAAAAAAGTGTTTAAAAATCATAAGCCTGCATCAGATACACTGTGGTCCTGTTCAGACAATTGTGAGCTTTATGACAGAAACAGGCGGTGGGACTTTGTCGTATTCTTTCCCCCATCAGAGAACTTGTGCTGTGTAGCAAACAGCACAAACCCTCTGTTAGGCACCGACTTCCCTGATAAAAACCGTTGCTTTTTAACAGCCAGAATTTCTTCAGAAAGGAGGATATAAGAAATATTCGGAGCTCGTCATGAGATCAGATGTGCAGGTGCACAATCGATAAGAATGGGAACTTATGTCAGAAAATTAACCGTAAATATCGGTACTATGGCTGCAGTCAGCCCCAGCACCGAATAATACAGAAACGAAAATCCAATACCGAAGACGCTGGCGCGCCTCAGGCTTCCTGGGCAAAGCGGATACGATCTTCCGCACTGGCACCGAGGATTTTCGCCAGCCAGGGTGGTGGTGATTTCTTCATTACTTCCTGCAGGCGGGTTAATACCTCACGCGCATCAACGGACTCTTTCTGTTTGATCGGATAAATACCGGTACGTACCACTTTCGCAGCTGCCGGACCACCAATCGACTGGACGTACATAATCTGACAGTCAGCAATCAGATTTGCGCGGAACGCATTGCGGTCTTCAGCCATATCGGCTTCCACTGTCGAGCGCACATCAATCAGATGACACTCCTGTGCGTTCATCTGGTACACCAGAAAACGCAGACAGGAACCAAAATGGCCATTGAGGATTTCACCGTTATTGGAGGCCACCGCCACCCGAATGGAATCTGGCATAGAGGCCGCTTCGGCGTCGATGGCCGGCAGATTATCTTCGTCAGCTTCGCCCCAAAGAATACGCACAGCTTCTTTGATATTGGCCAGGCCCATACTGATGTCTTCACCATCTTCTTCACCATCAGCAGAACCGAAGCCGGTTTTAAGATCGGTCACGGTAATGGTTGTCAGCGCCTCTTCATCAAGGTCGCCATCAATACGACGGGCGATGATTTCCAGCAGCTGGCCGACGCTGATGTCCGGAATCGCACGGGCAGCCATGGCAATTCGCAGGGCTGCATCACGGCTTATATTTGGCATATCACTCATAATCGATTCCTCTTATTTGGCAATGTTCACTTCAGCTCAGCTGAGTCAGTGACGAAGTGGATCTGGCTTCCCACTCACCTGGGGTAAAGGCTTCAATACTCAGGGCATGCAAACGTCCGTCACTGAGTACATCGGAAAAAGCGGACAGAACTTTCTGCTGTCGCTGTACCGGCCGTAAGCCATCAAACGCGGTGCTGATCACCCGGGTGGTGAAATTACAGTCAGCACCACTGACTTCCACCACTGTGCTGTCAGCAACGGCACCTTCACCATTACTCAAAGCCTGTTCTATACGGCTGATAACGTCTGTTGTTTCCATAATTATTCCGCTGCGGCCTTCACGTCGGCTAACAGCGTTTTCAGACTGCCGTCGGCGGCCATGTTAACGACGATATCGCTGCCACCAATTAATTCACCGTTAACAAACAACTGCGGAAATGTTGGCCATTGTGAAACAGACGGTAAACGCTCACGGATGGAAGGCGCCTGCAACACGTTCACAAACGCGAACTCAGCTCCCACTGCCTTCAGTGCTTTAATCGCTGCGGCGGAAAAGCCACACTCTGGTGCATCCGGTGTACCTTTCATATAAATCAGTACCGGATTAGACGCGATTTGTTTTTCAATAATTTCGACCACAGATGAAGTTGTCATAAGCTTTCCTCAAATCCTTTATTAAGCGACGTATCTTTGATCCGGCATCATGCAGTACTGCAGCATACGCAGGGTTTTGGCATTGGCGGCCACATCCAGAGCGCTGAAGTCATCCAGAGTGGTCAGCGTGGTATCCGCTCCTGCTTCAATCAGCATGGCTGTTAACGCCAGGTTACCGGCTGAAGCGGCATATATGAGCGCTGTGGCACCATGATCATTCTGCTGATCCATGTCGATGTCGTTGTTCAGCAATAAATTAACGATATCTTCGTTGCCGCTCTGACAGGCCATCCACAGCGCGTTGTTACCGTCTTTATTCACCAGATCGATACCTGCACCGGCCAGCACCAGTTCACGCGCAAACGGATAGAGTCCTGCACGACAGGCGTGCATCAGTGCGGTTTCATTGTTATCGCCCCGCTCATCCAGATTAGCTGGCATGAAATTATGTTCCAGCATCCACTGTCGCAGCTCTTTGCTCAGTTCGTTGTCAGGATGACGGATATCAGGACACCAGGCTTCATAGCCACCGTCCAGGCTGTAGCAACTGGTAAAACCGAAATCACTGAACAGCTGTGCCATGTCCTGGCTGCGATGACCGTGATAACAATAAATCAGCACAGGTACTGACCGTGCGGTGTGCTTCAGAATTGCACGTAAATTGTCACTGGTTAAATGCAGAGCGCGGGGGTGATGATCTGCAAGATACGAACGGAAATCACGCATATCCAGAACCAGCATCTGGCTGTCGTAAAGCATTTCTTCCGCTTCGCTGACGCTGATGTTATGCCACTTAATCATGCTAAATCCTCCGCTGAGCGTTTAAATTCTGTGATCTTTCACCGGGTCAAGCGATTATTCTTCCGGACCAAAGCAGTCGCTGTAGGCGCTGCACTGATCGCAACTGGGTGCACGACAGACATAACCGCCACCGGCCTCGCATAACTGTTTGTAGAAGAATTTTTTCCACTTCATATCACCACTGTTAGCAGCGGCCAGGGTGGGAAAATTCTGCAGCATTAACTGACTCAGTTCGCTGCGGGACTGCAGACCAAGATCACGCCATAAATGGTCACCACCTAAACAACCGGCAGCGACGATATCCGACATAATCAGCTCGCAGTCATTTTTCCCGGCTTTGTTCTTGCGCAATAAATTGCGGATTTCCAGCCATTCATCCTTGCGCATTTCCAGCAGCTGCTGACGCAGATCTTCTTCGTGCAGAGGTGCGTCGTGCCCCTGATTCCACAGCGATACCAATGGCATGCGGCGTTGGCGACCCAGTAACTGGCGGTGCATCATCCAGTGATAATCAACCGTAGACAGGCCAAGAAAATACGGCAGACAGGTACGACCCTGGCGTTGGCTGCGTACGATCTGGCTCAGCCAGCGACTATTATTGGCACTCAGTAAACTGCGTTGCTGGCCATTCAGTGCGATATGCTGTGCCCATTGATCAGGGCGGAAAGCGGTCACCAGATTCATCATTCTCTCCCATCCTTTTTCTGCATTTTGCGGCTGAGGTTTAACTGTCTGTCTTTATTCTGCTGTATGAGCACAGGCTTCTATCCCCTGCGGGACTGCCACCTGTTCTGCTGCCTGAGGCTGAATATCCAGCGCCTGCTGCAGTCGTTCCCATTCAAATCCAACGCTGTACCAGTCGCCCATTTTCATCAGTGGCCGACGGATCAGCAGAGGATCTTTTAACATCGCATCCAGCGCTTCGTCGGCACTGCATTCTGCCGGGCGAATACGCTTTTCTTTCACCGCAGGCGCTGAAGGGTTAAACCATTCAGCAACCGGATGGCCATGAAAAAAGCGCCGTAATTCCTCTTTCTGCCATTGCTCAGTCAACAGACTGTGTGCTTCCAGTTCAACGCCACAATTACGCAGAATTCGTTTCTGCTTTGTGTTGTTGATACAGCCTGGCTTTTCATAAAAATGCAGAACAGCAGTCATCGGCAGATCCTCAACGGGCCTGAATTTCTTCCATGGCTTCTTTCATTCTTTCCGGCGGAATACCGGTAAGTGATCCCAGTGGATTAATGGCAACGCCACTGGCATCGAGAATGGTTTCTTCAATCGGGCAAATGCTGGCGCATTGAGGCTGAGCGTAATCGCCTTCGCATTCGGTGCATTTTTTCGCATTGATTTTGAAATGTGGGCTGCTCTGATAGATCGCATTACTTGGGCATACGTCGTAACAGGCCCAGCAGTTCACACAGGAATCGACAATGGATAACGCCATGCTGACCTCCGTTTGTTCCTTATTGCTGCAAAATAAAGGAACGCTCTTCTGTTTGATGTTAAAGCCCCCGGGGTTGCCCCCGGAGTATTCGCCTTATGTTTTTAGTTCAGTGTCTCAGGCACTGATACTGGCCATTTCCGGCGCTTTTTCGGTCAGTTTGCCATTGGCAATCATTTCCTTATAAACCGCCATAATGGCTTCCTCGATCGGCTCCATGGCATGTTCGCCATTAGGTACGATTCCGGCCTCTTCCAGCAGTGACCATGGCTCGTAACCAATTTTGGAACAGAGCACAGACTCACAGCCTTTCAGGGCACGGATGGAGCCGGCCAGGGCGCTTTCTTTTTCACCACAGGTATCGTTACCGATACAGAACTGATCGACTTTACGGTGACTGATAAAACGCACGCCTTTCGGTGATGCTTCATAAATCAGGAATTCGGTCGCGTGACCAAAGTGCTGGTTAATCAGACCACCGCCACTGGTCGCCACGGCCATTAATGCCGGACGGGTTTCTTCCGGAATACGGTCTTCAACCGCAGGCACATTAACCGCCGCCAGACGTTTGCGTTTTTCTTCTTTCTCATCCAGCTCCTCCATGATGCCGGCGTGCACGGCAGCGCGGGTTTTCATCGCGGCGTCGTAGTCGATATCCATGGCGGCAATTTTATCCAGGGTAAATTCTTCACCCCGGTCTTCGCCCAGCAGACCAACCGCATCAGCCCGGCACTGACGGCAGTGACGCATCATGTTCATGTCACCGGCACAGGCGTCCTGCAGATCCTGCAGCTCTTCCGGCTCTGGACCGCGCTGACCCATGATGCCGTAGAAAGTACCGTGCTCAGCTTCCGAAATAAGTGGCATTACGTTGTGCAGGAAGGCGCCTTTTTCTTTCACGATGCGGCTGACTTCTTTCAGGTGATCATCATTCACACCCGGAATCATTACCGAGTTCACTTTTACCAGAATGCCTTTCGCCACCAGCATCTCCAGCCCTTTCTGTTGCTGCTGAATCAGAATTTTGGCGGCTTTTTTGCCGAAAATGCGTTTGTTGTTCCAGTAAATCCATGGATAGATTTTGGCGCCCACTTCCGGATCAACACAGTTAATGGTGATGGTGACGTGGTCGATGTTGTGCTTGGACAGCTCTTCCACCGCATCCGGCAGTGCCAGACCGTTGGTGGAAACGCACAGTTTGATGTCCGGTGCTTCTTCACTGAGCATGCGGAAGGTGCTGAAGGTACGCTCAGGATTGGCCAGCGGGTCACCAGGGCCGGCGATGCCCAATACGGTCATCTGCGGAATGTTGGCTGCTACCGCTTTGGTTTTCATCACGGCTTCTTCCGGTGTCAGCAGTTCAGACACCACACCAGGGCGGGACTCGTTGGAGCAGTCGTATTTACGGTTGCAGTAGTGGCACTGAATATTACAGGCCGGCGCCACCGCCACATGCATACGCGCAAAATAGTGATGCGCTTCTTCGGAATAGCATGGGTGATTTTTTACTTTTTCACGGATTGCTTCCGGCAGTGCGGCCATCTGGTCGTTATCACTGCCACAAGAACCGGATGCACAACTGCTGGCGGCTGCTTCTCCACCGTTTTCTTGTCCAAGCACATTCAATTGCATGGCCTCAGCTCCTTTTCAGTACCCTGCCCTCTGTTAATGGGGCATTTCTAATCTGGATTCCCGCGCTGATACATAGTCGGGGTCGGTTGCTGAATCAGTACTGCAATGGCGATGCCTGAAAGTTAAGTTATTGTTTTATATAGATTTTGGATTTACTGGAGGGGAGTTTTGTGGGGTTTAGTACAACACAGCGCGGATGGCTTTTGTTGTAATTAACACAATAGAAACATTACACATTGAAAGGGTATTAACGCCTGAGGTAGCGCAGCCAGCGACCGAGATTGAGCAGACTGATCAGCGATCCGGCGACATAAGTGAATGCTGCAGCACGCAGAATGGTACGCGCGTTGCGCATATCTTCAGCATCCAGATAGTCGCCCTGCTCCAGCGCCGGCAAGGCTTTGCCAAAGCTGGCATCCCATTCCACTGGCAGGGTGATCAGATGCATCAGCGTACTCATCAGCATGGCACCAACGGCAAAGATCAGCAGCAGTCGCGCCAGTGGCGGAGATACCGTGAGCAGCAGTGGTGACAGCAGCAGGGCAACCGGTGCGACGCGCTGCATCCAGTAGGTGACTGTCGCCATGCCGGTACGCAGACTGAACAGTGACTCGCCGTGCGCATGCTGTATGGCGTGGCCGACTTCGTGGGCGGCTACCACCACTGCCGTCAGGCTTTTGCCTTCCAGCTTGTCTTTGGTCAGGCGCACGGTGCGCGTGGTCGGATCGTAGTGATCGCCGGCGGCGGTTTCCTCAACCTTCACCCGTTTCAGCCCAAATTTATTGATCAGGTGCAGCGCCATTTCACCGCCATTGCCGGGGAAATCGTCACGCGGTGCTGAATGCTTCTTCAGTACCTGCCTTACCCACAGACCGGGCAGAAGCAATATCGCCAGTAAAATCAGTACCAGCAGCAGCCAGAGCATTGGTTATCCGTCCTGTTTTCTTTGTTTCAACAAGGATTCTACTGCAGCATAACACCAGCTCTGAAGCCCGTTTTTGTGTCTTTCTGACCATTTCTGCAGGAATTGCGACAAACTAATTCGTACGCGGATTAGTCAGCCTGCCCCTTCGCTGATAGAATACGCGCCCTGATTTACCCCCGGAGTACTCCCGTTGAGTATTAAGTACATTGCATCTTCCAAACTGCCCACGCCGTTCGGTGTGTTCACTATGCACGGCTTCGAAGACGAAGAAACCGGTAAAGAGCACGTGGCGCTGTCGATGGGTGATGTTGCTGATGGCCAGCCAGTCCTGGCCCGTGCACATTCTGAGTGCCTGACCGGCGATGCCCTGTTCAGCATGCGCTGCGACTGTGGCTACCAGCTGGAAGCGGCTCTGCGAGCTGTGGCTGAAGCCGGCCATGGTGTGGTTCTGTATCTGCGTCAGGAAGGTCGGGGTATTGGCCTGCTGAATAAAATCCGCGCTTATCATCTGCAGGATCAGGGCGCAGATACGGTCGAAGCCAACGAACGTCTGGGTTTTGCCGCCGACATGCGAAATTACAGCATGTGCCGGCCGATGCTGGATCATCTGGGCATTCACACCATACGCCTGATGACCAACAACCCACGTAAGGTGAAGGCTCTGAGCGATGCTGGCGTTGAAATCGCTGAGCGTGTGCCACTGCAGGTTGGCCGTAACCCGTTCAATGATGGCTATCTGAACACCAAAGCCTCTAAGCTGGGTCACTTTCTGCCGCTGGATACGCCACCGCAGGGAATCCCAACCCATCAGGACGACGAGCCGGAAGCCGGTCAGTTATAAGCGCGGCCAGACACCCGTCTGGCCATGCGCCTCTTTACCCGTCAGCTGTCAGCTCTGATCGCCTTCTTTAGGCTCTTTCTCCGGCGGTTTCTCGCGCTTCACATGCAGTTTGATTTCATGGCCTTCAAACTGACGCGCCATCGCCTGCATTTTTTCCACATGACGCTCAGTCAGTACCGTACCAATCGATAACAAAATAACACCGGCGGGACTCACCAGATTACCCACCAGCGTCATACCAATGCGCGCGTCCTGAATCGGAATCCTCTCCATATTAGGCACAACGCCCTCATCAAAGTCTTCCAGCACATCCATGAAAATGTCTACCAGCTCGCGGTCGTAGCGCTGTCCGGCCATCTTCAGCAGATATTCCCGTGCCTGCTCTTCGTCGAGGGTTTCGCCAAGGAAATTATATTCACGCTGAATTTCGACATAATCGGTGACGATACGCAGAATCCGCGCTTCTTTGGGAATGGCGTCGCCGGAGAGCTTGTCCGGGAAGCCCTTACCGTTATACAGCTCCATGTGTGAGCGGATGATATTGGACGCATTCTGCAGCGGTTCGAGCAGCATCAGGCTGGTCTGGCCGTTAATGGTGAAGTGCGCATATTCCTGTTTTTCCGCGCGTGTCATCTGGCCGATGGCTTTATTCAGAATCACGTCAGACAGTGACACTTTACCGATATTTCTCAGCAGCGCGGCATAATACACATCCTGAATCTGCTGCCCTTCCAGACCGGCAAATTCGGCGAACTCTTTCGCCAGCCGGGCGAGTTTTTCTGAGCTGCCTTCTTCTTCACCATTACGCCGCTCCATGATGCCCACCAGAATATGCACCATACTGTTAAATTCCTGCCGCAGGGTACGATAGGCATCGGTGAGTTTGGCTTCCGCTTCGCCCAGATCGAAACTGGTTTCGTGGAATTTTTCCTGTAAGTGCCGGTTCAGACTTTCCAGCTCTTTGTTCTGTTCAACGATATGCGCGTTGAGTTTTTCGTTCGCCGATTTCAGATCGCGGTTATCAATCGCTTCTGCAATCACGGCACGCAGCTGATCGTTATCCCAGGGCTTGGCGATGTAGCGATAAATATTGCCTTCGTTTACCGCCTTAATGGCCGACTCCAGGTCGGAATAGCCTGTCAGCAGAATACGTATCATCTGCGGATATTGTTCAAAACAGGCTTTCAGTAACTCAGCACCAGTCATTCCCGGCATGCGCATATCAGAAATAATCACGTCGAAAGAGTCATTTTTAAGCTCCTCCAGCGCGGCTGCACCACTGCTGTGAGTGACGACATCGTACTGACGGTGAAACAGGCGCTTCAGTGCCTGTAATACGGCTTCTTCGTCGTCGACAATCAACAAGCGGCCATTTTTTTCCCGTGGTTGTGGCACATAGCCTTCACTTAACATCGGTATTACTCCTGCAGCCGTTTGGCATCCAGAGGCAGCCAGATGGTGAAGCAGGTACCTTCACCCGGCTGAGTCTCCAGCTCGATCCGCCCATGATGGGCCTCTATTAATTGATAGCACAAAGCGAGTCCCATGCCGGTCCCCTCGCCCTCGCCTTTGGTGGTAAAGAAAGGCTCAAACACCCGGCTGGCAACCTCTTTATCCATACCCGGGCCGTTGTCCCGGATCTCAATCGCCAGCCAGCCCGAGGACAATGTTTCTTTCAGAGTGATCACACCATCATCCTTTTTCGCCGCCAGCGCCTGAATCGCATTCACCAGAATATTCAGCACCACCTGACCTATCTGGGAAGGATTACAGGGAATCAGTGGCAACTCCTGCAGTCTGACCTCCAGACGGATATTGCCCTTAATACGGCTGCGCGCCATATTGATCACGCTGTCCAGCTGCTCATTGAGCAGGCTGGGTTCCATTACATCTGTGCTGCGCCGGCTGAGCTTGCGCATATCACTGACGATGCGGGCAATACGGTCAATTCCTTCGCTGAGATCGTCGATACGCTCAGGCAGAGAAGCCAGAGCTTCCGGCAATGCCAGCTGCTGATAACTCTCCGCCAGCTCATGGTAAAAATCGGAATCCTTCGCCAGACTATCCGACATCTGATCGACACGCCGAATAAAGGCCTGCAGGGCGTCCAGGTCCTCGCGTAGGGTCTCCAGATTGCTACGGCAGTAAGCCACCGGGTTATTGATTTCATGGGCAATACCCGCGGAGATCTCGCCCAACGCGGCCAGCCGTTCGGACAGTTCCATGCGCCGGCGGGCTTCTTCAAGGCTCTGATTCAGATGCTCAACCTGAGCAGAGGTGTTGTGTAACAGACGCGAACGGGCCTCACTGACATGCTGCTCGTCGAGCAGATCTTTGCGCGATTTATCCAGCGCACGACGCAGCCGGTAGCTGTAAAAATGTTGCCGCCAGAGCCAGAACAACAGCACAAATTCGGGAATCGCCACCAGCAGCGCCAGTACCAGTGCGGTGAGCTTCTGATTAAACAACCCATCAATGCGGGCATAGCTCAGATAGAGGCTGAACTGGGGAATCATAAAATCGCTGAATACCAGCATCATTTCCCGTGGCTCGGTGACATCCGCCGTCATCATGTGTCCCTGCCAGCGGATCTGCAGCGGCATATTACCTAACCCCAGATCTTCAGTGATGTGCTGCAGCCAGCGTACCGCATAAATGCGCACTGACAGTCCGTCCGGCTGTGCCTCACTGAGCATCAGATCCAGAACGACGGCGGGTTTATGATCCAGCGGATGAAATTTTTCTGCCTGATGGACAGTAACACTGGCCACAAGATCATCCAGCGTCAGGCGTACATGCCAGTCGCCGGGCTGCAGAACCTCCTGCGGACGATCGGCAAAGGTCATATAAGACCCCATATCTGTGCTGCCCTGCAGTGCCTGCAGGGTTTCCGCCGAGCCGCAGTTTTCCATCACGGTGCGGGCGTCAGTCAGCATACCGTAATAGTCGCGCAGGCCGCGGATAAATACGCGCTCCAGCAGATGCTCACTCATATTCTGCACACGCTCGTTCTCCATACGCAGTACGACGTCGTACACCGCAGCAGCCGAGCCCAGCACAATCAGAATGATGATCAGCAGATAACGTTTCAAAGCACCTTCCCCGCCAACGGACGTTTGCTTTACCAGTACATCAAGTAAAGCAGTTCAGCGGGAAAACGGGGGAATCAGAGCGGAAAGTCTGGCGCCGGGTCACGCCATTGGCGTGTGACCGACACAAAGATCAGAAGGCAGACGGGTCTGAGATCAGCTTTTACCGGCGCTGAGTACCGGGGTAATGGCTGGCAACACGCTGCGCGCAGTGGCGACGACATCCGTTGCGGTCAGGCCACAGACCTGCAGCTGGCGCGCCGGAGCGGCGTGTTCGATGAACTCGTCGGGAATGCCCAGGGTGCGCACCGGCACCTGCATACCCGCCTGAGCCAGAGCTTCCAGTACAGCACTGCCGGCACCGCCCATAACAGCATTTTCTTCCAGCGTGATCAGCAGATCATGACGCTGCGCCAGTTCAGCCACCAGTTCAGCATCCAGCGGCTTCACAAAGCGCATGTCCGCGACGGTCGCATCGAGGGTTTCGGCCGCCTGAGCCGCAATGGCCAGTGGCGCGCCAAAGGCCAGCAGTGCTACCCGCTGACCACTCACCGCCTGGCTTTCACGGCGCACAATGCCTTTACCGATTGGCAGCATCTGCATTTCTTTCGCCGGGCTGATACCGCTACCAGTACCACGCGGATAACGTACCGCCGCCGGGCCCTGGTGCTGATAACCGGTGTACAGCATCTGCCGGCATTCGTTTTCATCGGATGGTGTCATCACCACCATATTCGGAATGCAGCGCAGATAACTGAGGTCGTAAGCACCGTGATGGGTCGGGCCATCTTCGCCCACCAGACCGGCACGGTCGATGGCAAACAGCACATCCAGATTCTGCAGCGCTACGTCGTGAATCAGCTGATCGTAGGCGCGCTGCAGGAAGGTCGAGTAAATCGCTACCACCGGCTTGGAGCCATCACAGGCCAGACCCGCCGCCAGGGTAACAGCATGCTGTTCCGCAATAGCAACGTCGAAATAGCGCTGCGGGAATTCTTCTGAGAAGCGGATCAGGTCAGAGCCTTCACGCATGGCCGGGGTGATGCCCATCAGGCGCTCATCCGCGGCGGCCATATCGCACAGCCACTGACCGAAAATATTGGAGTAGGTCAGCTTTTTCACTGCCGCCACCGGTGCCGGTGCTTTCAGCGCGTGATATTTCACCGGATCTTCTTCGGCCGGCGCAAAACCTTTGCCTTTGCGCGTCACAATATGCAGAAAGCGCGGACCTTTGAGCTTTTTCAGGTTCTGCAGGGTGAGCACCAGCTCATCCAGATCATGACCGTCAATCGGGCCGTAATAGTTAAAACCCAGCTCTTCAAACAGGGTGCCCGGGGCCACCATACCTTTCATGTGTTCTTCGGTACGGCGGGCAAACTCCCACGCCGCCGGAATTTTTTCCAGCACGCGCTTACTGCCGGCGCGCATGGCTGAGTAGGTACGGCTCGACCAGATACGGGTGAAGTATTTGTTCAGGGCACTGACATTGTTGGAGATCGACATATCGTTGTCGTTCAGAATCACCAGCATGTCGGCCTTTTCCTGACCGGCGTGATCCAGCGCTTCAAACGCCATACCGGCGGTCATAGCACCATCGCCAATAACAGCGATGCACTCGCGGTCGTTCTGCTGGGCTCGCGCCGCCAGCGCCATGCCCAGTGCAGCACTGATAGAGGTGCTGGAGTGACCAACACCGAAGGTGTCGTATTCACTTTCATTACGCGTCGGGAAGGCTGCCGGGCCCACTTCGCTGCGGATCAGTGGCATCTGTTCGCGGCGGCCGGTCAGAATTTTATGCGGATATGCCTGATGACCCACATCCCAGACCAGACGGTCATCCGGGGTATTAAAGACGTGATGCAGGGCGACGGTCAGCTCAACAACGCCCAGACCCGCGCCGAAATGTCCGCCGGACTGGCCGACGCTGTAGACCAGATATTCACGCAGCTCAGCGCACAGCTGAGGTAACAGATCTGCATTCAGATCGCGCAGATCTGCCGGTGAATTAATCGTGTCCAGCAGAGGCGTGTCAGGCCGGTTTTCGGGGATCTCTGTAAGAATCATCGGCTACTTCGGTATGTCGGATGTCAGTGACGGCCAGTGTCCGCTGTCACAAAAGGAGGCCATTCTACCGACACTTGCCGCCAATGAGTAGCGTTGTGGGATTACTGACAAGTACAGTTGCAGACAAGGCCCATGCAGCGTTGCCTGAACAGTACATTACCGCCCTGACATGGGCGGATTGTTTAGTGATCACGGGTAATGATGTAATCCGCCAGCTGCTTAAGCACGCTGACATCACCATCAATACCACTCAGAGCGGCGATGGCATCATCCACCAGCTCCAGCGCTTTGCTGCGGGCACCGTCCATACCTAACAGAGCCGGATAGGTTGGCTTGTTCAATGCCAGGTCCGCGCCCTGGTTTTTACCCAGTACCGAGGTGTCGCCTTCGATGTCGAGGATGTCATCCCATACCTGAAAGGCCAGACCGATGGCATCGGCGTAACGGGTCAGAGAATCCAGCGTTGCGCTGTCCGGCTGTTCGGTCACGCAACAGGCGCCCATCAGAACTGCCGCCCGGATCAGGGCTCCGGTTTTGTGACGGTGCATGTTTTCCAGCTCCGCCAGTGTCATTTGCTTACCGACGTTCGCCAGATCGATACTCTGGCCAGCCACCATACCGGCGCCACCGGCATTGCTGGACAGCAGGCGGATCAGCGTCAGACGCTGGGCATCGTTCTGATATGGCGCGTTGGCAAGAATTTCAAAGGCTGCAGTCAGCAGACCGTCACCGGCCAGAATCGCGGTGGCTTCATCAAAGGCAATGTGGCAGGTCGGTTTGCCACGACGCAGATCATCGTCGTCCATGGCCGGCAGGTCATCGTGTACCAGGCTGTAGCTGTGGACCATTTCCAGCGCCACCGCTGCGCTGTCTGCCTGCTCGCGGTTGCCGCCTAATGCTTCTGCCGTGGCATACACCAGAAACGGGCGCAGTCGCTTGCCGCCGTTGAGCACACCATAGGTCATGGCTTCAGCCAGACGCTGGTGCTGTAAATCAAGCTGACGGATGTGTTGTTGCAGTTGCTGCTCTACACGCTCACGGGCGATTTGCAGGGCTGATTGCATTTTATTCTCCGCCATCGAATGGCTGCGCAACACTGTTGCCATTCTGTTCCAGCAGTATCTGTACCCGCTGTTCGGCACTGGCCAGCGCCTGCTGACACTGACGGGTCAGGCCAATGCCCTGTTCAAATGCCTGTAATGAATCTTCCAGAGTCAGTTCGCCGCTTTCCATACGCACCACCAGCTGTTCCAGCTCCTGCAGTGCCTGTTCAAAATTAAATGCGGGCTTGCCGTCGGTCATAGGGGTCTCTCACTGTTATTCAGTGTCAGGGTACCGGAATAGAGCCTGCGTCGACAGAGGCATGCGCAGGGCGCGGCAACACTAACGCTATGCATGTACAGGGTCAAGCGGCCGCCGGCAGGTACGGCCGTGCGGAAAGATGCCACACCCCGGATTCCCTACCAATAAATTCGTCAGCGCTGAGGAAGAATACAAATGTTTGACTAAACTCAGAATCATTGAAAATTGATTTTCCAAGGAGCGACTGTGGATCTCGCATCATTAGTTGGCCTGGTCGGGGCCTTCGGTATCGTTGTGATGGCCATGATGCTGGGTGGGGAGCTCGGCATGTTCATCAATATACCGTCGGTTCTGATCGTGGTCGTCGGCAGTATTTTCGCAGTAATGATGAAATTCGAACTGGGCCAGTTTCTTGGCGCAGTGAAGGTGGCAGCCAAGGCCTTCTCATTCAAGTTGAGCAAACCGGAAACCATCATTGAAGAAGTTGTCGAGCTTGCCGGTCTGGCGCGTAAAGGCGGCCTGCTGTCGCTGGAAGGTAAAGAAGTCAGTGATGATTTTCTTGGCAAAGGCATTCAGTTGCTGGTCGACGGCCATGACCCGGACGTCGTGCGCACTCTGATGAGCAAAGAAATGAAGCAGGCCAGTGAACGCCACGACATCGGTATCAATATTTTTAAAGCCATCGGCGACGTAGCACCGGCGATGGGGATGATCGGTACCCTGGTTGGTCTGGTGGCCATGCTGTCAAACATGGACGATCCGAAAACCATTGGTCCGGCGATGGCGGTTGCTCTGCTGACAACGCTCTACGGCGCCATGATGGCAACCATGTTTGCCCTTCCCGTGGGCGACAAACTGACACTCAGAAAGGACGAAGAAGACCGTCTCAAATCTATGATTATCGACGCCTTGCTGGCTATTCAGAGTGGTCAGAATCCGCGTGTGATTGAATCCATGCTGCAGGCCTACATTCAGGAAGGCAAACGCACAAGTTCAGGTGAGTAATCATGTCTGCCGAAGAAGAACAGGAATGCCCACCCTGTCCCGCGATACCTGGTTGGCTGGCGACCTTTGCCGACCTGATGTCGCTGTTGATGTGTTTCTTCGTGCTGCTGCTGTCTTTCTCCGAGATGGACGCACTGAAGTTCAAACGTCTGGCCGGTGAGCTGCGTCAGGCATTTGGTGTGCAGACGGTGGTCAACGTATCCGATCCGCCCAAAGGCACCAGTGTGATTGCCCGGCATTTCAGCCCGTCCATTCCGGAACCGACGCCGATCAACGAAGTACGGCAGAAAACCAGTGACATCACCAAAAGTTCGCTGGAGGTTCTGTGTCAGGATGAAGTGACACAGCAGGAAGAACGTCAGGGTGATCAGGGTGAACTGACCCGCGAAGTGGTCGTCCCCAAAGAAGATATGGAGAACGAAAAAACCGAAGAGGAAGCCATGAAAATGGCTGCAAAACTGGAAAATGAAATTGCTCAGGGTCAGGTCGAAATCGAAACCGTGGGTAAAAAGATCATTATCCGTATTCAGCAGCGTGGCGCTTTCCGTTCGGGTTCTGACTATATCGAAGACAGATTCCTGCCGGTGATCGACAAAATCCGCGAGGTGCTGGTGACCATCCCCGGCATGATCTCAGTGGAAGGCCATACCGATGATATTCCGGTCAGTGGCGGTCGTTTCCGCAGTAACTGGACGCTGTCGTCCGCCCGTGCGGCCGCTTTCGCAGAGGAATTATTTGTCGCACCGGAAATGGACGAAAGCCGCTTCCAGATTGTTGGCCACGCTGACACCCAGCCATTGGTGGCCAACGACAGTCCGGAAGCCCGTGAACGTAATCGCCGGGTAGAAATTATTATTCTGCGCAAACAACCGGGCGACGATGACGACGTGCCGGAAATTGAAACCGATGACGCCGCCGTGAATGATGCTCTGAACGCACAACCGGAAGATTTTGAACTCAGACCAAATGAGATCTTCTGACAAAAAAAGGAAAAGAAATGGAAGAACGCCGCCGCTATTTCCGCCTGGATGATGAAGTGGTTATGGATTTCCAGGCCATTTCTCAGGAAGAGTTCCAGCACTGGAAAGAAAGTCAGTCACTGGAAAAAAACGAGCTCAGGGAACTGGAGCAGGAACTGGGAACACTGCTCCATCAGATGCGCTCCGTGCACCCGTCACTGGCGCAGATTCTGGAACTGTATAACCGCAAGATTAACCTGCTGAGTGGCCATAAAGATGACAGCAGCGGAGTACCTATGTCCGGTACTGAATCACGGGTACGGGTTAATCTCAGTGCTTGTGGTATGTCGTTTTATACCGATTCTGATCTCAGTGGGTCCAGCCACCTGCTGTTTCAGTTACAACTGAAACCCTCCAACGCCATGCTTAATCTGGCGGGTACCGTCGTTTCTGCAGAAAGAACCCTGCAGACCAACAATCCGTTTCTGGTTCGGGTGAATTTCGATGGCATTCAGGAATCCGAGCAGGAACTGCTGATTCAGCATCTGTTTCAGTTGCAGTCAAAAACCCTGAAGCATATGCGAGATCATTGAGCCGGGGAACCGGCTCCGTCTCCCCCAACTCCTCTGCCTCAGTCGCGGCGGCCTTTAGCTGACGGCCTGCAAGGGCCTGTCGGCAAAAGCCGCAGACTATCGCCGCAGTAAATCCGCTTTGCTATCATCAGCGACCTGAAAACCGCAGATGCAGCAGAGCCATTACCATGAGTTCAGGACCACGAATTTACACCCCCCTGCCATTAACACCGGGATCGCGTCTGGAGCTCGACAGCCAGGCTGCGACTCACCTGGTGCGCGTGCTGCGCCTGACCGATGGCGACGCACTGCGGCTGTTTAATGGTGACGGCTGTGAATACGCCGCGACCCTGAGTGACAGCGGTAAGAAATCCGCTTCCGCTGATATCACCGGTGTCGTGCGGGAAGATGCGCCACTGCCATTGCAGCTTCATCTCGGTCAGGTGGTTTCGAAAGGCGACCGCATGGACTTCACCATTCAGAAAGCCACCGAGCTGGGCATCAGTGACATCACGCCACTGTGGAGTGAACGCTGTGAAGTCCGCCTGAAAGGTGAACGACTGGATAAGAAGATTGAACACTGGCAGAAAGTAGCGGTCAGTGCCTGCGAACAGAGCGGGCGGAATGTCATACCCCGCATTCACCCGCCACTGTCATTCAATGACTGGTGTGCGCAGACGGAGGCGGATCTGAAATTTATTCTGCATCCACACGATCAGAAACCGCTGCGTGATTACACACAGCCGCAGACACTGGCTTTGCTGGTTGGACCTGAAGGTGGTTTCAGTGAGACAGAAGTGCAACAGGTGCTTGCTGCAGGCTTTCATGGACTGACACTCGGGCCGCGTATTCTGCGCACAGAAACGGCCGCATTAACGGCCCTGAGTGTGTTTCAGTATCAGTGGGGCGATTTCTGACGTCAGACTATTCCGGGCTCTGGCGTTTTTTCAGAATTTCCAGCAGATATTGCAGATGCTCTGCCGCGGTGTGACCGAGACTGGTCAGGTAACCACCGTCAGCATCATCAATCAGGCCTTTCTCATGCAGGCGTTTTACCGCTGCCAGCAGTTCCGGACTGGCGTCGTTATGCACCTTAATCCCTTTCTGCATGCTGTGCAGATCGAACTGCGCCAGTAACGTCATTTCGCTCATCAGTTCTGAAGAAATCGGCATCGTCTGAATCCTTTTTTATTGGGTAAATTCAGACTATGCCTGTGCCACTGAAATAGCGACCAGCAAATTACGCCAGAATGACCCGGATCAGTTTCATCCGGGTTATTGCGTTATTTTGCTGCATCTTTAATCCGTTTCTGTCAGGCGGAAATGCTTCCAGTCCTGAGCACTGCTCAGGTAATACAGGCCGATCAGCAAAGCCATCCACCACTCCACCACGTTCTTCCAACGATCATCCGAATCCACTACCTGCAGAACGATCATCACACCGAGGAAAAACCACTGAGCATAAATCAGTGCAAACTTCTGTTTGAGGCTGCTGCCGATATCCACACCACGCTTTTTCAGGTGTTTCAGCCAGTAAGTCACACGGGTCTGCACCAATAAAGAAATCAGGAAAAACAACGCGGCAAAAACGGTATGCAGGGTCCATGGTAAATGGTCTTTGTCCGGACGCAGCACCGCAGTGGCGATAATCAGACAGACCGAGCTGATCACTCCGGCAGTGACCATGTAGCGCACCGTCCAGATCGGACGCTCCGGTGCAATTTCAATCAGCCAGGACTGCATGCAATACCACCACACAGCAAACAGTACGCAGGCAGAAATCAGCCCGCCACGGAACACGAAGGCCTGAGGATCCGGAATACCGGTCGCGGTGATGCTGGTACAGCCGGTGAGATACGGTACGCAAATGTCCGTTGTCCCCAAATACATACCCATCACCAGCGTCAGCCAGAAACTGCCATGGGATAACCAGAAGCTGGTGTGCGCAATGCGCTGTGGCAAAGTCATACGCTGGCCTCCTGTGCATGAATGCCGTCGCCTTTCTCGCGGCGGGTCAGGCGGAATTCCTTCCAGTCACGCCATGTAGTCCCGAAATACAGTGAACTCAGGGACGCCAGCCACCATTCGGCAATTTCAATCGGACCATCCGTATTCAGATCGAAGATCATAATCACCGCCAGCCACAGAATCAGCAGCAGCTGCAGCACAGCCAGAACCTGCTTAAACACGATGCCACTGAATTTAATATTCAGCTCCTGCTGCAGCTGGCGCATACGCCATGTCATCACAATCTGGCAGATCGCCGTGGTGAGAAAAAACAGCACAGCGGTAATGGTGTGGAAGCGCCACAGGAATTTATGATCACGCGACGGCACCATGTGCTCGCCTAACACGGCAATGGAAGCCACCAGCAGAATGCTGGCCACGGTAGCGAATGCCACCAGCCGGTGTACCCAGGGGTGATGTTGCGGATGGCCGACACTTTCCAGCCAGGCACGAACGCAGTACCACCAGAGGATAGCGATCACGGCAGTACTGATCAGTCCGGCGCGGAACACGTACGCCGCCGGATAATAAACCCCGGTGGCGGTAATGGTGGAACAGCCGTCAAACCATGGAATACACAGCGGCACATGACCGCCTGCAACGGACAGACCGTAAGTGCTTCCTATGGTCAAAAAGGGTAAAACAACGGCCAGAAGAGCAATTCGCTGCGGCACAGTCATGCATCATTCCCTGTGTGATAACGGAGTATTGGCCAGCAGGTTTGCTGGCCGGCTTAAATCAGTACTGCTGTTGATTGACCAGACGGATATGTTTCCAGTCCCAGAAAGAGGTAAGGAAATAAATGCCGATAAACAGCGTCGCCCACCATTCGATAATGCGTTTACCGTGACTCATTTCAACGCCGACGGTAACACCGGCAAAGCCCACCGTCATAATCCACAGGATGGCAATGATCAGGGTTTTAAAGCGGATGGAGGGCACCGGCAGGCCGCGTTTAAATGCGCGTAAAATCAGAATGTAATTCATCGTCAGCGCAATCAGCATGCCCTGAAAAAACAGGTTTGCGCCACGTACATGCACGCCCCAGCGGGTAGAATCTTTTTCCGGCAACAATACCGCGGTACCGACCAGCAGACCCAGCGCCGCCACGACACCGAAGAAATGCATAACATTCAGCGCGATACGGTTGCTGTTAATGTTGGTGCCACTCAGCCAGACACGCATCACCTGCCACCAGATAATGAAAAACACGCAGGCCGCGATCATGCCGCCACGGAAGATAAAACCGCCGTCGCCTTTCATACCAGTGTGGGTAATGTCGGTGCAGCCATCGATAAAAGGATTACAGAGTTCTGCGGTTCCGGCAGAGGTACCGACCCAGTAGGTCACTGCGATGGTGCCCATGGAGAGAATAAAACTGGCTAATGCAATCAGTTGGCCGAACGACATAAGGATCTCAGCTGCGGGAAAAATTGGGCTCTATAGTATCGCAGCAGAGGGAAAATGACAGACCGTCCGCCGTCTTTACATAACCCGGCAAAAGCGGGCTACAGACGACGGACAGCCTGCAGGTCAGGCCGGATCAGTTATTCGCTGCCGCCAGAGCCTGAGCGATATCCGCAATAATATCGTCGATGTGTTCAATGCCGATGGACAAACGCACCAGATCACTGCTGACACCAGCCGACGCCAGTTCTTTTTCATTCAGCTGACGGTGCGTGGTGGTGGCCGGATGACAGGCGAGACTTTTCGCATCACCAATATTCACCAGACGTTTGATCATCTGCAGAGCATCAATAAATTTTGCCCCGGCAGCGGCACCGCCTTTGATACCGAAACTTAAAATCGCCGACGGCTTACCGCCTAACATACGCTGTGCAACATCGTAGTAACGGTTATCTTTTAATCCGGCGTAGTTCACCCAGTTTACCTGCTCATGAGCCTGCAGATATTCCGCAACTTTCTGAGCATTTTCGACATGGCGTTCCATACGCAGTGCCAGTGTTTCCAGTCCCTGCAACAGCATAAAAGCATTCATCGGCGACAGCGCTGCCCCCATATTACGCAGCGGTACTACCCTGGCGCGGGCAATAAACGCCGCCGGGCCCATGGCTTCCGTGTAAACCACGCCATGATAGGACGGATCCGGCTCATTAAACTGTTTAAAGCGCGGATTATCTTTCCACGGGAATTTACCGGAATCGACAATGGCGCCACCTAACGTGGTGCCATGGCCACCGATGTATTTGGTCAGCGAATGCACCACGATGTCGGCGCCAAATTCAAATGGCCGGCACAGGAAAGGCGTTCCCACTGTGTTATCCACAACCACGGGGACGCCGTGCTTATGCGCCATATCCGCCAGCGCTTTAATATCCACCACATTGCCCGCCGGGTTGCCGATAGACTCGCAGAACAATGCCCGGGTGTTATCGTCGATTAAGGCTTCCAGCGCGGCCACATCATCACCGGATGCCATGCGCACTTCGATGCCCTGCTGCGGAAAGGTGTGGGCAAACAGGTTATAGCTACCGCCGTAAAGCTGGCTGACGCTGACGATATTATCCCCGGCGCGGGCCAGAGTTTGCAGAGCCGCAGTAATCGCCGCCATCCCGGAAGCCATACACAAGGCAGCAATGCCACCTTCCATGGCCGCCAGGCGCTCCTCCAGCACCGCATTGGTCGGGTTCATAATACGGCTGTAAATATTGCCCGGTTCTTTCAGATCAAACAGATCGGCGCCGTGCTGGGTATCGCGGAAACTGTAAGACGTCGTCTGATAAATGGGCACCGCGACGGCGCGGGTGGTCGGGTCTTCGCTGAAGCCGGCATGGATCGCCTGGGTTTCTAATTTCATGGGGTTCCTTCCTTCTGCTGTCAGCCGGTTGGTATCGGCCTGTTATTGTCTGCATTGGCGCAGCCGCAGTCTAACAAGAGCGCCGCCCGTTAAGTAGTAGTGCTTAAGCAGTAACAACATTTATCACAGAGTGGCTTTGCCGGCTGACTTGCATTCACCTGCCCCCGCCGTAAACTCGCGCCAATACTTTTTATTTCCGCCCGGAGCCAAAATGGCAAAAAAGAAAACCGCCTACGTCTGCAGTGACTGTGGTTCTGAACACGCAAAATGGCAGGGCCAGTGCAACGATTGCGGCGCCTGGAACACGCTGCAGGAATTCGTTGTATCGTCATCCAAAACGCCATCCCGTGATGCCAGCTACGCAGGCTATGCCGGAGCTGCCGGTGATCAGGGCATTCAGCGTCTGGCCGACGTGGATCTGGCCGAAGTGCCGCGGGTAGGCAGTGGTATGCAGGAATTCGACCGTGTATTGGGCGGCGGCCTGGTACCCGGTTCCGCCATTCTGATCGGCGGTCATCCGGGGGCTGGTAAGTCCACACTTCTGCTGCAGACCATGTGTACACTGGCAGCACAGATGCCAGCCCTGTACGTCACTGGCGAAGAAAGCCTGCAACAGGTGGCCATGCGCGCCAAGCGTCTGGGACTGCCCACCGACCAGCTGAATATGCTCAGTGAGACCAGTGTTGATCGTCTGATTCAGACGCTGCAGAAACACAAACCTAAGGTGGTAGTGATCGACTCCATTCAGGTGATGCACGTTGATGGCATTGAATCTGCGCCCGGCAGTGTGTCACAGGTACGGGAGAGCGCCGCTGCCCTCACCCGTTTTGCCAAACAGACCGGCACCATTCTGTTACTGGTTGGCCACGTCACCAAAGACGGCACCCTCGCCGGGCCGAAAGTGCTGGAGCATATGATCGACTGCTCCATCATGCTGGAAGGCGATGGCGACAGCCGCTTCCGCACCCTGCGCGGCATCAAAAACCGTTTCGGCGCCATTAATGAATTAGGCGTTTTCGCCATGATCGACACTGGCCTGAAAGAAGTAAAAAATCCCAGCTCGATATTCTTAAGCCGCAGCGAAGAGCCCGCCGCCGGCAGTGTGGTGATGGTGATCTGGGAAGGCACGCGCCCCCTGCTGGTCGAAATTCAGGCACTGGTCGATGACAGCCATTTCGGCCATCCGAAACGCGTGGCTGTGGGGCTGGATCAGAACCGTATGAATCTGCTGTTAGCGGCATTGCACCGCCATGGTGGCATTCATCTCGGTGACCAGGATGTGTATATCAACGTCGTTGGCGGGGTGAAAGTAAACGAGACATCCGCAGATCTGGCGCTGTTACTGGCGGCGCTGTCCAGCTTCCGCGATCAGCCATTACCGAAAGAATTAATCGTCTTCGGTGAAGTTGGTCTGTCCGGTGAAATCCGCCCGGTACCGTCTGGTCAGGAGCGTATTAAAGAAGCGGCTAAGCACGGCTTTACCCGCGCTATTGTGCCGAAGGCCAATATGCCACGTCAGGAAATTCCGGGCATGAAAATCATCGGAGTGGATAAACTGCAGCAGGCGCTGGAGAGTATCTGAAGCAGAGCACTTGCGGGTGCATCTGCTCTCAAACCTGCAACCGGCTGGCTCTCACACCTGCAACCGGCTGGCGACGCCTGGCACCACGTCGCCGTTTTCCACATGTTCGGCGCCACGCAACATAGCGCGGATCAGCTCATTGGCATCGAACTTGGTCAGAGCTTCATTGGCCCCGACCTGATGCGCTCGATCAACACTGATCTCACTCGACAGTGAGGTGTGCAGAATTAAATACATGCCGGCAAGGCGTGGGTTATTACGCACTTCGAAGGCCAGTTCATAACCATCCAGACCCGGCATTTCAATATCACTGACCAGAATATCGTAGGGTTCACCAGATTCTGCCGCGCGTTGCATCATCGCCAGCGCCTCGCTGCCATCACCGCAGACATCAAACGGCACGTTCACATAATTCAGTGCTTCTGCCAGCTGACGACGGGCGACACTGGAATCGTCCACCAGCAGGATCGGATGACTGCGCAGCAGTCCCTGCTCGGTGGCGGTAATCTGTGCATGCAGTTCATCTTCCGCCACCGGAAAAATATGCGACAGCACCATTTCAATATCCAGTAACTGAATCAGTGAATCGCCATGAGATATCACGCCGGTGGCGTATATGCTGCGCCCGGCACCTTTTGGTGGCGGTGAAATATTACGCCAGCTGTAGTCGATAATGCGGTCAATTTTACGCACCAGAAAGCCGACCCGCTGACGCTGGCAGTCTGTAACAATCACAAAACAGTCTTTAAGGATGTCTTTTGGCTGCGGGCGATAGCCCACTGCAGCGGCAAGGTCGATAACCGGGATGGTTTCGCCACGGATATGCGCAGCACCCAGCACGACCGCGTGGGACTGAGGGAAAGCAGTAAGTGGCTGAAAAGGGACAATCTCTTTAACTTTCAGTGTGCCAATACCGAAGGATTGCCGCTCATTCAGCTGAAACAGCAATAATCCCTGAGATGCCTGATGCTGGCCGGTCGCCATAGTCTGCTCCGAACGAGACTCTGATTCAAAACCCCTGTTCTGATAACGTAAAACAGGCCGGACTTTAAGCTTAGCAAATCCGGAGCAGGTCACATGGCGGGATGGTTAAATATTGTTATCTTTATCAGCGGACGGCTTATTGACCGTCCGGTGCTTTCTGCTCAGCCATCACTTTCTGCAACTCGCGGTTACGTGTGTTCTCACGCATCGGCACTTTTTTATGCAGTGCGGCCTTGGCCAGCATATTGGCGGATACCGGCGCAGTAATAAACAGGAACAGGCTGATCACAATTTCGTGCACACTGAAACTGCCATCGCGCGCCGCTGTGGCTGCCACTGAGGCCATCAGGACCGCGCCGATTCCCAATGTTGTCGCCTTTGTCGGCGCGTGCAGACGGGTATAAAAATCCGGTAATTTCAGCAGTCCGAAAGAACCGATAAAAATAAACAGGCCACCAATAATCAGCAAAGCGGCAATCAGATAATCACTCATACATTCTCACCCACAGATTATTCGATGATGTCGCCGCGCAGCATGTATTTACACAATGCAGCGGTACTGACAAAGCCCAGCATGGCAATCAGCAGTGCGCCTTCAAAATACAATGCCGAACCGTTATACAGCCCCAGCATAATGATCAGAGCGATGCTGTTGATATACAGGGTATCCAGCGCCAGGATGCGGTCGGTCACCGTAGGGCCGATAATCATACGCCAGACATTCATTAACAGGGCCAGCACCACCAATGCCGTGGTGATCATCATCGCGCCCTGAAGCACAATACTGCTTAACATGAAAAAATCTCCCGCAGTGGCTTCTCATAACGCTGACGGATTTCACTGATCAGCTTCTGTTCATCCTGCAGATGCAGTACATGGATATACAGCCAGCGTCTGTCATCAGAAAATTCGACACTCACAGTCCCAGGTGTCAGCGACACACTGCTGGCCAGTACTGTCAGCGGAAATTCTGCTTTCATGCTTAGCGGATAAGCGACGAGACCCGGTTGCAGCGTACGGTTCGGATACATCACCCGCAGCGCGACTTCGATATTGGACTGGATAATGTCGCGCACCAGGCGCAGAAAATACACGACGATTTTAACCGGTTTACGCGCTTTGCTCTGATCATCCACATACGGGAAAGTCAGCACCGGAATCAGCCACGCCAGAAAACTGCCCAGCACCAGATGGCCGACGGAAAAATCATTAAGCAACAGCCAGACAATCAACAGCATCAGACTGTGCATCGGCATTGGCAGCAATTTATTAAACACCTTCGCCATTACAGAGCCTCCGCCAACGGTTGAGGAGCCATGTACAGAATCTCTGCCGCACGCTGAGTAATTTCGGTCAGTGCACCGCCAAAAATAACCATCAATGGCAACGCCAGTAACAGCACGAGTACGGCAATAACCTGCAGCGGATGGGCGCGGACTTTTTCTGCCGTATTAGAAGAATTTCCGCCACTGGTGCGCCAGAACACGGTACTGCCCGCCCGCGACAACATCACCAGCGCTGCCAGACCAGAAATCAGTAATGGTGGCCATACCCAGCCCGCATCTGCGGTCGTCGCCTGCAACAACATGACCTTACCGACAAAACCTGACAGCGGTGGCATACCGATCAGCGCCAGTGCCGCTATAAAAAACAAAATCCCCAGCATGGCCGGCTGACTGACGGCCCGCGCCTTAACCAGACGATCCTGCGCCTGACCGCGCTGATCGGTAATCAGACCAGCAATCAGCAACAGTGCAGCAGATGCCAGCGTGCTGTGAATCAGATAATAAATAGCAGCCGCAGTAGCCTGCTCAGTGTTGACCGCAATGGCCAGCAGCAGAGTACCCGCAGACACCGCAATCAGATTACTGGCCATCATTTTCAGACTCTGACTGGCCAGCACTGCAACCACTGCCATCACCAGCGTCAGCCACGCCAGCGGCCACAGCCATTCCGGTGTGATATTGGCCAGATCACCGGCATGATTACCAAACACCGCCGTGTGTACCCGCCAGATACTGTAGATACCTACTTTGGTCATTATGGCAAACAACGCCGCCACCGGAGTCGCGGTATAGGAGTAAGTGCGCGGCAACCAGAAATGCAGCGGCAGTAATGCCGCCTTAAGACCAAATACAATCAGCAGCAGCATGGCACCAGACTTCGCCAGCTGAATATTATCTTCATCCAGCTGCGCCGCCTTATGCGCCATGTCTGCCAGATTCAGCGTGCCGAATGCTGCGTAAATAATACCCAGACCAATCAGGAAGAAAGACGAACCCGCCAGGTTCAGCAGCACATAATGCACCGCCGACTGCGTGCGTTGTTTGCCACCACCGTGAATGATCAGCGCATAGGACGCCATCAGCAGAATTTCGAAAAAGACGAACAGGTTAAAAACGTCGCCAGTCAGAAATGCACCGTTAATCCCCATCATCTGAAACATAAACAGCGGATGGAAAAACATCCCACGTTTATCATCACCGGCGCAGGCGTACAGGTGTGCAGCAAGGCCGAGAACGGAGGATAAAACCAGCATCACCGACGCCAGAGGATCGTTTACCAGAGCAATACCGAATGGTGCCTGCCAGTCACCCATCATATACATGGTGGTGCCTGTCTGCAGACTGTCCGCCAGTAACTTCACCGCCACCACCAGCAACAGCAGGTTGGCGATAATAACCGCCACGCGCTGACGGCGGATGTATTTATGGAAGAACGGCAGCAGCAGTACCGTACCCATCAATAATGGGATCAGAACCGGGAAAAAAACCATATGCTGTAACAGAGACATTACTGGTTCTCCCCGCGCTGATTGGCAGAGTTCTGTCCAAGTTCATCATAAATAACGGTTTTACCATCGACATGATCATTACCCAGATCAGAACGCGCGCGCAGCGCCAGAATCAGCGCAAACGCTGTCATGGCAAAACCGATCACGATGGCGGTCAGAACCAGAGCCTGTGGCAATGGGTCGGCATAACTTTCACTTTCACCGAGGATCGCCGCGGCATCAATTTTCAGATTACCGCTGGCAAACAGAAACAGGTTAACAGCATAAGACAGCAGCGTCAGACCCAGCACCACGGCAAAGGTATAACCGCGTAACACCAGAAAAACACCGCCGGTGGTCATAGCACCCACACAGATTGCGTAAATCGTTTCCATCAGCGCACTCCTATCCGTGGACGTTCGGCAGAATTGAGCTGCCCAAGGTTGGCAAGAATCAGCAGTGTTGCGCCAATCACGGTGAAATATACCCCCAGATCAAATACCAGAGCGGAAGCCAGTTCGAACTTGCCGATTAACGGCAGATAGAAATAATCGAACCAGGTTGTCAGGAACGGACGGCCGAACAGCCAGCTGCCAAGACCCGCGCCAATGGACAGCAACAGGCCCACGGCAATCAGAACATGGTATGGCAGATTCAGACGCGCTTTCATCCAGCTGCTGCCATGGGCAACGTACTGCTGCACCAGAGCAATGGCTGTAATCAGACCCGCGATAAAGCCACCACCCGGCATGTTATGCCCGCGCAGGAAAATATAAGCAGAAACCAGCAGCGCCAGTGGCAACAGACTTTGAGAGACGACCGCCAGCATGAGCGGGTTCTTATCTTTCGACCAGGCCTGACCTTCATGGTCTGCCGCCGGCAGATACAGACGCATACCCGCCAGCAGTTTATAAATACCCAGCGCCGCGATCCCCAGTACCGTGATTTCACCCATGGTGTCGAAACCACGGAAATCGACCAGAATCACGTTCACCACGTTGGTACCACCACCGCCGGTTTTACTGTTTTCCAGGAAGAAGCCGGAAATGCTGTCCAGTGGACGTGTCAGCATGGCGTAACACAGAGTACCGACCACCGCACCCACCGCTGAGGCGATACCGAAATCACGCACAATACGCTGAATCGAGCTTTCCTTGAGTGGTGTTCTTTGTGGCAGATAATACAGCGCCAGCAGGAACAGAATGATGGTCGCCACCTCAACCGACAGCTGCGTCAGCGCCAGATCGGGAGCGGAGAAATAAGCAAAGGCAATAGCCACCATCAGACCGACGATGGAAATCATAATCAGCGCCAGTAAACGCAGGTGACTGTAGAGCACAGTCAACACCGTACCGATGACCAGAATAATGGCACCGGCGACCATCGGCATATCCGCCTTGGTAGGTTCCACAGATCCATTAACATCAGCCAATTGAATCAACGGCCAGCCGGCTCCGGCTAAGGCCAGCAATACCAGCATAATGACGTAGCGCTGCAGTTTGCCGTTATCAAACAGTGCCTGAACCGCGACCGCCTTGCGGGTAACCCACTGCACTGAACGTTCAAATTCGTACTTAGCATCGATGTCGGCAAACTGCCCCTGCAGGCCAAACAGATGGCGGCGGTTCAGATAAAGAACCGCACCACCGGCAACCGCCAGCAGACTCATCAGCAGTGGGATATTAAAGCCGTGCCACACTGCCAGACTGAATTCCGGCAGCGGCGCCTGCAACACAGCACCAGCCGCAGTATTAAGCAGATCGCCAACGGCGAAGTTAGGTACAACACCCACCAGCAGACAGATCACCACCAGCACCTCCACCGGCACCCGCATATAGCGCGGCGGCTCATGAGGCGTTTTCGGCAGATTGATTGGCTCGCCGTTAAAGAAAACATCGTGAATAAAGCGCAGAGAATACGCGACGGCCAGCGCTCCACCGACGGTGGCCAGCACAGGGATCAACCAGGACAGAGAACCCAGCGTGGTCTGGTGCAGGGTTTCGGCAAACAGCATTTCTTTCGACAGGAAACCATTCAGCAGTGGCACACCAGCCATCGATGCCGCCGCCACCATCGCCAGCGTGGCGGTATAGGGCATGTACTTCCACAGACCGTTGAGCTGGCGCATATCACGTGAACCGGACTCATGGTCAATGATACCCGCAGCCATAAACAGCGACGCCTTGAACACCGCATGGTTAATAATATGGAATACAGCGGCGATGGCCGCCATGCGCGTATCCAGACCAAACAGCAGCGTAATCAGACCAAGATGACTGATGGTGGAATAGGCCAGCAGACCTTTCAGGTCGTGTTTAAACAGCGCGGTATAAGCCCCCAGCAGCAGAGTAGACAGACCCACGATACTGACCACGGTAAACCACAGATCGGTACCGGACAGCACCGGATAGAAACGTGCCAGCATAAACACACCGGCTTTCACCATGGTCGCCGAATGCAGATACGCAGATACCGGGGTTGGTGCTGCCATGGCATGAGGCAGCCAGAAATGGAACGGGAACTGCGCAGACTTGGTGAAAGCGCCGAGCAGGAACAGCGCAATAATCGCCGGATACAGACTGCTGTCACGCAGCATATCGCCACTGGCCAGAATTTCGCGCAGGCTGTAAGTACCGGTGACTTCAGCCATCAGAATAAAGGCAGCTAACAGGGCCAGACCACCAGCCCCGGTGATGGTCAACGCCATACGGGCGCCTTTGCGCGCCTCGGTTTTATGTGACCAGAAGCTGATCAACAGGAACGAACTGATACTGGTCAGCTCCCAGAAAAACCACAGCTGCAGCAGGTTATCGGAGAGAACAATGCCCAGCATGGCCGTCATAAAAAGGATCAGGTAGGCATAAAACCGTCCCATATGATCTTTTTCCGACAGATAGTAACGGGCGTACAGAATAACCAGCAGGCCAATCCCGAGAATCAGCAGGCAGAACAGCAGCCCCAGACCGTCCATCTGAAAGGACAGCGTCAGGCCAGCCGCAGGAATCCACTCGTGCTGCCACATAAAGACCTGCCCGGCATAGACGTCAGGCAGCAGCGAAAGCACCAGAAAAAGAGAAGCCGCCGGAGCAATCACTGTGGTTGCCAGTGTGGTTCGGCGTCCAAAACGATAGGTTAACAACGGCACCAGGGTTCCCAGCAATGCCAGCACAGGAATCCAGAATAGTGTCATAAAGGTTTCATCCCTTTGATGATTTACAGTCCAGCACTAACAATACCATGACAGGTAAGAAGGCTCTAAAAAAAGAGTAGGTAAAGAATGTGTAAAGTGCAGAAAAAAGGCGGGATTAATAGATAAAAGCAATCAATGAATGAGGACGGGCAGCCGAGGAAGAAAGCAGAAAGCGCCCCGACATGACCATCGGGACGGCTTCCGCTCGGGCAATCAGGCGGTGTGGAATGCCGGGCTGAGCTCAACCACAGCCTCAACAAAGGCTTTGGCGTGGTCCGGATCAACAAACTGATGAATGCCGTGACCCAGGTTGAACACATGGCCAGTGCCTTCGCCATAGCTTTCCAGAATACGCTGAACTTCGGCTCTGATAGTCGCCGGAGAGGCATACAGCACAGACGGATCCATATTGCCCTGCAGTGCAACGCGGTCTCCGACACGGGAACGGGCGTTGCCCAGATCGGTCGTCCAGTCGAGACCCAGAGCATCAGCGCCGGTATCCGCCATGGCTTCCAGCCACTGACCGCCACCTTTGGTGAACAGAACCACCGGAATTTTGCGGCCTTCGTATTCACGCATCAGACCGGCAACAATCTGCTGCATATACTTCAGCGAGAACTCACGGTAAGCGACATCACTCAGGTTGCCGCCCCAGGTATCAAAAATCTGCACGGCCTGAGCACCGGCACGGATCTGTGCATTCAGGTAATCGATAACCGATCTGGCCAGCACATCCAGCAGCTGGCGCATGACTTCCGGCGTGTTGTACATCATCGCCTTAACATGACGGAAATCCTTGGAAGATCCGCCCTCAACCATATAAGTCGCCAGTGTCCATGGGCTGCCGGAGAAACCGATCAGCGGCACACGGCCGTTCAGCTCAGAGCGAATGGTCGACACCGCTTTCAGCACATAACCCAGATCCGCTTCGGTGTTAACCACGTTCAGCGCCTGAACGTCAGCTTCAGTACGGATGATCTTGCTGAATTTCGGACCTTCACCGGTTTCAAAGTACAGACCAAGCCCCATCGCATCGGGAATGGTCAGGATGTCAGAGAACAGAATCGCAGCATCCAGCGGGTAACGATCAAGCGGCTGAATAGTCACTTCACAGGCCAGCTCATGGTTCTTGCACAGCGACATAAAGTCACCGGCCTGAGCGCGGCTTGCGCGGTATTCCGGCAGATAACGGCCAGCCTGACGCATCATCCAGATCGGCGTACGGTCGACGGGTTGGCGTAACAGAGCCTTAAGGAAACGGTCGTTTTTCAGTTCGGTCATGGAATACCTGATCAGCACAGTAAATTTGCCGCGTATGATAGCAAAAAAATGCAGGAAAGCTTTTTGACTTTGCTCAGCAAAAATTTAAAGGGCGACCAAAGACGGAGCCGCTGAGGCCAAAGGAAGTAGATTCGGACCCGAAGGGCCTACAGGACCTGTGGAACGATGACTGCAGGCTGGAGTCTTCCCGATACGGTGCTTTGTTTCTTACGCGAACAATTTACGGGCCATAAAAAAACCCGGCACATGGCCGCAATGCTGTTCACTTAAGCGGAGCAGCATTGCGATTCACCGGATAACGGGTTTTGCTTATCTTCACCATTCGGGGCCTGCCCGGCCTCGGGTTCTTTCTGTTCAGAAATAAATTGCATATCCCTGAGCGCAGATTTTTCAGGCGATTGCCACCTTTGATTCAGGTCTGGTCACTGTCATGACCAATTGCCACAAAAAAAACGGACAAGAGAGCTTATCCGGATTTTCAGTGGCTGCTCACCATACTTCAAGTCTTAAGTGAACAGCATTGCGGCACATGGCCGGGTTTTTTCATGAACTGCGTCAACTTATACGTCGAGGTAGTCCAGAATACCTTCAGCAGCCTGACGACCTTCCCAGATCGCAGTCACTACCAGGTCAGAACCACGCACCATATCACCACCAGCGAAGACTTTCGGATTGGTGGTCTGGTAAGCAAATTCCTGCTCAGCCGGGGCAACAACGCCATCCCAGCTGTTCACTTCAATGCCGAAGTCCTTGAACCATGGCGCCGGGCTTGGACGGAAACCGAAAGCTACCAGTACAGCATCAGCCGGCAGAATCTCTTCTGAACCTTCGATTACTTCCGGACGGCGGCGACCATTCTCATCAGGCTCACCCATCTGAGTAGTCACTACTTTCACGCCTTCGACTTTGTCTTCACCAACAATGGCAACCGGCTGACGGTTAAAGAGGAACTTAACGCCTTCTTCGCGGGCGTTAACCACTTCTTTTTTCGAGCCTGGCATGTTGGCTTCGTCACGACGGTAAGCACAGGTCACTTTCTTCGCACCCTGACGGATGGAAGTACGGTTACAGTCCATCGCGGTGTCACCACCACCAAGAACCACAACACGCTTACCTTTCATGCTGACGAAATCTTCAGGATTCTTTTCATAACCCAGGTTGTGATTCACGTTGGCAATCAGGAAGTCCAGTGCATCGTGTACGCCTTCCAGATCTTCACCCGGGAAGCCGCCTTTCATGTAGTTGTAGGTGCCCATACCCAGGAACACAGCATCGAACTCGTCGACGATGCTCTGGAAATCGACATCTTTACCGACTTCAGTGTTCAGGCGGAATTCCACGCCCATACCTTCAAAGACTTCACGACGGTTAACCATCACGCTCTTTTCCAGTTTGAACTCAGGAATACCGAAGGTCAGCAGACCACCGATCTCCGGGTATTTATCGAATACCACAGGAGTAACGCCGTTGCGCACCAGAATATCGGCAGCGCCAAGCCCAGCAGGGCCCGCTCCGATGATTGCTACGCGTTTACCGGTAGGAACCACTTTGGACATATCCGGACGCCAGCCCATCGCGAATGCGGTGTCGGTAATGTATTTCTCTACGTTACCGATAGTCACGGCGCCGAAGCCATCGTTCAGAGTACAGGACCCCTCGCACAGACGGTCCTGTGGGCATACGCGGCCACAGACTTCCGGCAGAGTGTTGGTCTGGTGACTCAGCTCTACGGCTTCCAGAATATTGCCTTCACTGGCCAGTTTCAGCCAGTTAGGAATGAAGTTATGAACCGGGCATTTCCACTCACAGTATGGGTTACCACAAGCCAGACAACGGTGTGCCTGATCGGTCACCTGCTGCTGTTTGAACGGCTCATAAATTTCAACGAATTCAGCTTTACGCTTGCCAATCGACTTTTTGGTCGGGTCCTTACGGGCCACATCGACAAACTGAAAGTTGTTATTCAGACGTTGTACCATCTCGAATCTCTCTCCTCATCCTGTTCCGCTACGTTCCGCTTATTCAGGACGAGCACGGGTAGTGTTCAGCAGTTGTTGCAGATCGGCAGCCTTTGGCTTAACCAGCCAGAACTTACCGATAAAGCCATCAAAATCTTCAAGAATCTCACGGCCCCAGGCGCTGCCTGTTTCTTCAACAAACTCACGGATAGTGCTGCGCAGGTGACTGCGGTACTGTTCAGTTTCTTCGTTCGAGATACGGTGAATATCCACAAGCTCGTGGTTGTATTTATCCACAAAGCTGTTGTCGCGATCGAGAACGTAAGCGAAACCGCCAGTCATACCGGCACCGAAGTTGTAACCGGTTTCACCCAGCACACATACCATACCGCCGGTCATATATTCACAGCAGTGATCACCAGCACCTTCAACCACAGCATGAACACCAGAGTTACGCACACCGAAACGCTCGCCCGCACGGCCAGCAGCCAGCAGCTTACCGCCGGTCGCACCGTACAGACAGGTGTTACCCACGATAGAGGTTTCGTTGGTTTTAAAGGTTGATCCTTTCGGTGGGAAGATCACCAGCTTGCCGCCGGTCATACCCTTACCCACGTAGTCGTTGGCATCACCTTCCAGAATCATATCCAGACCACCGGCATTCCACACACCGAATGACTGGCCGGCAACACCGGTCAGATTCAGGCGGATTGGCTTATCAGCCATGCCCTGGTTACCGTACAGTTTGGCGATTTCACCAGACAGACGGGCACCGATGGAACGGTCACAGTTGGTCACGTGGAAGCTGAACTCACCACCGGTTTTGTTGGTAATGGCTTCTTTGGTTTCCGCCGCCATACGCTCAGCCAGCAGACCTTCATCGTACGGCTTGTTGCGCGCTACCTTAACGGTATGCGGCTTGTCAGCCGGGATGTGGTCATTGGCCAGGATCGGCATCAGATCCAGATTGCGCTGCTTACCGGTTGTACCTTCCAGCATTTCCAGCAGATCAGTACGGCCAACCAGCTCTTCCATAGTACGTACACCAATCTGCGCCATCAGCCCACGGACTTCTTCAGCGATAAAGCGGAAGTAGTTTTTAACCATGTCTTTGGTGCCGATGTAGTGCTTGGCGCGCAGATCATCGTTCTGCGTGGCAACACCCGTCGCACAGTTGTTCAGGTGACAGATACGCAGGTATTTACAGCCCACCGCCACCATTGGCAGAGTACCGAAACCGAAGGATTCAGCGCCCAGAATGGCGGCCTTGATCACATCCAGACCGGTTTTCAGACCACCATCGGTCTGAACCCGGACATTGCCGCGCAGATCGTTAGCACGCAGAGCCTGATGGGCCTCGGACAGACCCAGTTCCCATGGAGAACCGGCGTACTTAATAGAGGTCAGCGGAGATGCCGCAGTACCACCGTCATAACCGGAAATGGTAATCAGGTCGGCATAGGCCTTGGCCACACCGGCAGCAATAGTACCGACGCCCGGCTCTGATACCAGCTTCACAGACACCAGTGCTTCTGGGTTAACCTGTTTAAGGTCGTAAATCAGCTGCGCCAGATCCTCGATCGAATAAATATCGTGGTGTGGCGGAGGCGAAATCAAAGTCACACCCGGCACAGAATAGCGCAGGGTCGCGATCAGGTTGTTCACCTTACCGCCTGGCAGCTGACCACCTTCACCCGGCTTGGCACCCTGAGCGACTTTAATCTGCAGCACTTCAGCGCTGGACAGATAGTGCGGGGTTACACCAAAACGGCCAGAGGCGATCTGTTTGATCTTGGAGTTACGCACAGTGCCGTAACGCAGCGGATCTTCACCACCTTCACCTGAGTTGGAACGGCCACCCAGTTCGTTCATCGCCATCGCCAGTGCTTCGTGAGCTTCCGGAGAAAGCGCACCCAGCGACATTGCAGCGGTATCGAAACGTGGGTAAATACTTTCTGCCGGTTCAACCTCAGAAATATCGATTGGCTGAATATCCTTACGGAAGCCCAGCAGGTCACGGATGGTCGCTACCGGACGCTTGTTCACCAGATCGGCGAAACGGTCGTAAGCTTCCTGACTGTTGGTCTGTACCGCTTCCTGAATGTTTTTCACAACATCCGGGTTGTAGGCGTGGTATTCGCCACCGTGTACATACTTCAGCAGGCCACCCTGATCGATTTTCTTGCGGGTTTTCCACGCGTTTTTACGCACCAGCTCGAGATCAGACTGGAAGTCTTCGAAGGTCGCACCACCGATACGGCTGGTTACGCCACAGAAGCACAGTTCAACCACTTCTTTGCTCAGACCAACCGCTTCAAACAGCTGTGAGCCACGGTAAGAAGCAACGGTCGAAATACCCATCTTCGACATCACTTTCAGCAGACCCTTACGGATCGCTTTACGGAAGTTCTGATGAGACTTCAGCGGATCACCCAGCAGTTCGCCGGAGCGGTGCAGATCGGTCAGGAGATCGTACGCCAGCCATGGGTAGACCGCAGTCGCACCAAAGCCCAGCAGTACAGCAAACTGATGCGCATCACGTGCCGCACCGGTTTCGATAATAATGTTCGCATCGGTACGCAGACCGTTATCCACCAGGTAGTGGTGAACAGCACCGGTAGCCATAGCCGCCGGAATGACCAGCTGATCTTCGCTGACTTCGCGGTCAGACAGAATCAGGATGACATTGCCATCACGAACAGCCTGTGCGGCTTTTTCGATCAGATTAACGATGGCCTGTTGCAGACCAATCGCAGGATCAAATGCCATGGACAGCTGAGTGTGACGGAACGCATCTTTACCTGTGTTCTTGATGCCCTGAATCTTCAGCGGCGACAGTACTGGCGAGGTCAGAATAATACGGTCAGCATGGTCTGCGCTGGTTTCGAAAATGTTCTTCTCGGCACCCAGACAGGTTTCCAGTGACATCACGATGGCTTCACGCAGCGGATCGATCGGCGGGTTAGTAACCTGCGCGAACTGCTGACGGAAGTAATCGGCCATATGGCGCACACGCTGAGACAGCACGGCCATCGGCGTATCGTCACCCATGGAGCCGGTCGCTTCCTGACCGTCTTCACCCATTGGTCGCAGCACCTGATCACGCTCTTCGTTGGTGACCAGCTGCAGCTTCTGATGAGAAGACAGAATATCGCCGGACAGCGGCTCAGCGTCTTCTGCTTTTTGCAGCAGCAGCTGGCTTTCCAGACGGATAGCGTTCTCTTTCAGCCAAGTTTTGTATGGCTGTTCGGCTTTCAGCAGGCTGTCGATATCGTCAGTTTTCAGCAGTTTGCCTTCCTGAGTATCGATGGCCAGCATCTGGCCCGGGCCAACACGGCCTTTTGCCACAACATCTGACGGCTCATAACTGTAAACACCCACTTCAGATGCCACAGTAATAAATTTGTCTTTGGTGATAACCCAGCGTGACGGACGCAGACCGTTACGGTCCAGACCACACACGGCATAACGGCCATCGGTAATAACCAGACCGGCGGGGCCATCCCAGGCTTCCATATGCATGGAGTTGTATTCATAGAATGCGCGCAGATCGGCATCCATGGTTTCAACATTCTGCCATGCTGGCGGAATCATCATGCGCACAGCGCGGAACAGACCGATACCACCGGTTACCATCAGCTCCAGCATGTTATCCATGGAGGAGGAGTCAGAACCTGTGGTGTTCACCAGCGGCGACAGATCGGTCAGGTTCGGCAGACGGTCACTGTGGAACTTACCGGAACGGGCATTGGCCCAGTTCCGGTTGCCCTGAATGGTGTTGATCTCACCATTGTGTGCCAACATGCGGAAAGGCTGAGCCAGTGGCCAGCGCGGCATGGTGTTGGTGGAGAAGCGTTGGTGGAATACGCAGATAGCAGTTTCCATACGCTCGTCGCCGAGATCCGGATAGAAGTTCGGCAGATCCACCGGCATCATCAGACCTTTGTAGGACAGCACTCGGTCGGACAGGCTGGCAATATAAAAGTCAGGATACTCAGCAAGGGCTTTCTCGGCGTAGCGACGGGCATAAAACAGCTTGATCGCAAAGTTTTCATCGGACATTTCTGCCGCTGGAGCTACATACACCTGCTCAAAGCGTGGCAGACAGTCGAGAGCCATCGGGCCGAGACAGTCGTTATTTGTGGGAACTGTACGCCAGCCCAGGACACTAAGGCCCTGTTCGCTGATAGCTTGCTCTGTGGCAGCTTTTTGTTTCGCGTAAACAGCGTCGTCCAGATCCATAAACAGCATACCAACGGCATACTGAGCAGGCAGTTGAATACCAGCTTCCGCCGTTACTGCACGCAGGAATGAATCAGGCTTTTGCAGCAACAGACCGCAGCCGTCACCAGTTTTACCATCGGCAGCAATACCGCCACGGTGTGTCATACAGGTCAGGGATTCAATGGCTGTTTTTAACAGCTTGTGGCTTGGCTGACCCTCAAGGTGGGCCAGAAGACCGAAACCACAGTTGTCCTTAAAGTCGCCTGGGGTATACAGACCAGTTCTCATAGAACAGCTCTCATCAGTAAAAACTATTGGTATATCAAGGGCTTACGCCAATCTTTTGCGCAAAAAATAAGCAGCATCGAGACAAAAGGACGCCCATTCTACACATCTGCAGCCCCTGCCACAAATGCGGGCACATCCATCTTATTGTTTTCAGGGGCCGGTCAGGCGCCGGCCCGGGGTGGAATAGGTATTATTCAGTCTGCTTCTCAGCCTACTTCAGGGCCTCATGTACCGCAGTAATATCGCGGATCCAGGGCGATTGCCGGCGCAGTACCGGGGGCATGGTATCAACGGCCGCTTTCGCTTCGTCGCGGGTGTTAAAAACCCCGGCAACCACCACGTGCCATGGCTTACCTTTGTGCATGGTCTGATACTGGTACAGACTACCAACCAGCTTACCTTGCCACTCCTTGCGGAACGACGCAGCATTCGCCGACTGATAGCTGCCAAACAGCTGTACAATAAAACCATCTGCAGTAGCCAGCAACGTCTTCTCTGCGCTGGTATAAGTGCGCCCCGCTTCAACCGGTGGCGCAGCTTTTGGCTCCGGCTTCAGTACCGGTTCAGCAGCTTTAACGTCCGCAGAATCAGCCTTAACCACTGAAGACTCATTAGTCTGCGCTTCTTCCGCAGGACTGTCCACGGCCGCATTGGATTCTTTAGCAACGTAATTGTAATCCGGCAGTGATGCAACTTGCGGCGGCTTCACTTCTGAAGTTTCAGTCTCTAAAGAGGACAAAGCACCCGCTTTACTTTCTTCTGCAGCAGGCTCCTGGTCACGGGAAGCGCCCATTGTCTGAGGTACGACAGCAGGCACCGCCGGAGCGACCGCTTCTGTCACCTCAGGCTCTGCATCTGAGGCATCATCGCCACGGAAAAGAAAGGAGATTCCGAGCGCGGCTGCAACGACAACGATGGCCAGGATATGAGCTAACGGGAATCGGGCCGGTTTTTTGTCCACAGAGACAGAAGCCGCAGGCGCATCCACCGATGGGTCGAGCAGAAACAATTCTGCCGCCAGCAGCAGAGCCGATGGCCAGCCTCCGGACATATCATAAATCGAAGCCAGCTCATCAGGATTGAGCGGGAGCGGCTGGCCAGGGGTATAAACCAACTGCAGCAGCAGCGCAGCATCATCAGAACTTAAAGGTTCCAGCTCAAGAACATGCAGTGGCGCCGAGGCCGGGCTCTGCCGGAACAGCAGCTCAAAACCGGAGGAGCCGAACAGGGCAAACGATATCGTCTGTGGCGCCAGCAGAGCAAAATGTGAAATAGCATTGAGCGTGTCCTGATCAAGCTGCTCAGCCTGATCAATAACGATCAGCAGACTTTTACCGTTTTCAGCCTGCTCCTGAGCAGCCTGTCTGACCGCATCACGCGCAGCAACCAGGTCGTCCGGCAGTTGCGGCATATCCCAGTGCCTGGCAATTGCCTGCAGGATCGCCGGCAGACCCAACATCAGATCTGCAGCAATAAACAGGCTGGATTCAGGCTCTTCGCATTGTGCGGACAAGGCCATCGCCAGCGTCGTCTTGCCGCTGCCGTCCGGCCCACTGACGGCGACCAGCATTTCACTGAATGACGCCAGGTGAGCAAGAAGCTCAAGATGTTTGTATTGCCCTGGCAATAAAGTTGGAACCGACATGGTGTAACTCCGGGATGTGACTGCTGTGACAGCCTCATCGTTATCCTGCTCAAGCGGGAAATCTGTTTCCATACCGACTCCTGTGACTCTGCCTGCCTGACTGCTCAGTTCTGTCGTTACCAGTTACAGAACGCCCAGTTTATCGCCGGCCTGCAAGGTCTGCAGCAAAAGATCCCGCGGCACATCCGATGTCACATAAGCATCACCAATTGCCCGCAGAAGTACCAGACGCAAATGGCCATCCAATACTTTTTTATCAACCTGCATGCGGCTGATGTAATCATCGGTACTCATATCATCCGGACCTGCCACGGGCAATCCGGCTTCAATCAGCAGATTGCGCAGCGCAGTCAGCTCATCAGGACTGATTTGCCCCATACGGCAGCAAAGATCGGCAGCCTGCAGCATACCCGTCCCCACCGCTTCACCATGAAGCCAGTTACCGTAGCCCTGATGGGCTTCGATGGCATGACCGAATGTGTGCCCAAGATTGAGAATCGCGCGAATACCGGATTCTTTTTCATCCTGAGCGACTACTTCGGCCTTATCCTGACAGGATCGTTCAATCGCATAGGCCAGCGCCTGCGGATTTTTCTTCATCAGGTCGCTGATGTTGTCGTTAATCCAGTCGTAGAAGGTACGGTCGCAGATCAGACCATATTTAATAACTTCTGCCATACCCGCCGACAGCTCACGCTGCGGCAGGGTATTCAGCGTATCCGTATCAGCGATAACACACTGCGGCTGATGAAAGGCACCAATCATGTTTTTACCGAGCGGATGATTGACGCCGGTTTTACCGCCAACAGAAGAATCCACCTGCGACAGCAGGGTTGTTGGTACCTGAATAAAGTTAACGCCACGCTGATATGACGCAGCCGCGTAGCCGCACATATCTCCGATCACACCACCACCAAGGGCCAGCAGTGTTGTGGTGCGGTTATGCTGTTTTTCCAGCAACGCATCGTAAATCAGGTTCAACGTGGTCAGATTTTTGTAGGACTCGCCATCAGGCAGAATAACGGCATCAACCTGACAATCCTTCAGCGCAGCTTTGACGGTATCCAGATAAAGAGGTGCGACCGTTTCATTGGTAACGATCAGCACCTGGCGCCCCTTAATATGAGGTGCGTAGAGATCCTTCTCCCCGAGCAGTCCGGTACCGATGTAAATTGGGTAACTCCGGTCGCCAAGATCGACAGTCAGGGTATTCATTTATTCTGCCTTAATTTGAGATTTCAGTTCCTGCACAACCCAGCGGGGATTGCGCTTATCGGTGTAGATAATGATGTCTGCCACTTCACGGTAAAGCGGATCGCGCTGCTCAAACAAGCCACGCAGCACGGCTTCAGGGTTCTCGGTCTGCAACAGAGGACGGTTTTTATCTTTCGCCGTACGCGCAAGCTGCTGCTCAACCGACGTACACAGATACACAACCGTACCGCGGGCAGAAAGATTGCGTCTGTTAACTTCGCGTAACACCGCGCCGCCGCCAGTGGCCAACACAATGCCACTGGCCTGTGTAAGCTCATCAATAACCTGTTCTTCACGCTCACGGAAGCCGGCTTCGCCTTCCATATCGAAAATCCAGGGAATATTGGCACCGCAGCGCTCTTCAATGACCTTGTCTGAATCAATGAATTCGAGCTTAAGTTCTGCGGAAAGAAGACGGCCAATGGTGCTTTTTCCAGCACCCATTGGCCCGACAAGAAATACAGAGGGAGTACGCGTCATAAATTACTGATTGGTAAGGGAATCCTTAACCAGTCGCGGCGTAATAAACACCAGCAACTCACTCTTGTCTGTAGATTCAGCAGTGTAACGGAACAGAGCCCCGATTAACGGCAGATCGCCAAAGAACGGCGTCTTACTGATGGTATGAATCTCTTCCTGACGGAAAATACCACCCAGTACGACCGTTTCACCGTTATCTACCAGCACCTGAGTTTCCACCGCGTTGGTATCAATGGATGGAATACCTGCGTATTCCTCACCCACAGAATCCTGGTTAATAATCAGATCCATAATGATACGGTCATCCGGAGTAATCTGCGGAGTTACTTCCAGTTTCAGCACAGCGGATTTGAACGACACACTGGTCGCACCGCTGGATGTTGCCTGTTCATATGGAATCTCGGTACCGGACTCAATAATCGCCGTTTTACCGTCGGCAGTAATTACCCGCGGCTGAGAAACAATCTCAGCACGCCCATCAGTTTCCAATGCAGAGATTTCCAGATCAATAATCATATCCGCAGTAGAGTAACCCACTGCAAAGCTGCTTGCCGCAGCAGTAGTAACTCCGTTACTGACAACGTTAGCAGTTCCCAGGTCGATCTGCCCAGAGCCAGCCATAACGTCATCCAGTTCAGAAAGCGTTGTCTGACTGCCGCCAAACAGAGTGGTACTGTTACCTCCGGTGTTCCAGCCTGCGCCACCCCAGTTGACACCAAGCTCTTCAGATACTGTTGTCGTAGCGACCACGATACGTGCTTCGATCAGCACCTGACGCACTGGTTTATCGAGCATATTCAATGCTTCACGAACTTTCTCCAGGTTAGCAGAGGTATCCTGCATCAACAGAGTATTGGTACGCTCATCCACCACGGCAGAACCACGCGGAGAAAGCAGACCATCTTCAGAATTCAGCAATTTTGCCAGATCAGCCGCCTTGGCATATTTAAGCTGCATATACTCTGTCACCAGAGGAGCCAGCTCCTCAACCTGCTTCACTGCTTCCAGTTCCACTTTCTCACGCGCTGCAATTTCTTCAGACGGTGCAATCAACAGAACAGAACCCATCTGACGCTTACCCAGACCTTTGGTCTTCAGTACCAGATCCAGAGCCTGATCCCAGGGAACATTCTGTAGGCGCAGAGTAATGCTGCCCTGCACTGTATCGGATGCTACAAGATTCAGGCCGGTGAAATCGGCAATAAGCTGAAGAACGGCGCGAACTTCAATGTTCTGGAAGTTAAGGGAGAGCTTCTCACCGGTGAACGGGAATTTCTTCTCACGCTCTTCCTGAACATCTTCCGCAACCGGAGAAACATTTATCGATAAAAGCTTATCGGTCTGATACGCGAGAAACTCAAATTCGTTGGAATTTGGTTCAATTTCAATGCGGGCAGCCGTGCCATCACGCTTTGCGTCGACAAAGTGAACCGGCGTCGCAAAATCGGATACATCCAGACGGCGACTGAGTTCTTCCGGAAGCCTTACACCTTCCAGGTCAGCAATAATCTTATTACCTTCGCGGCGGATATTAGCGGACGCTCTGGCGTCATTAAGTGTAACCTGAACCTGGCCTTCACCCAGCGTCCCACGACGGAAGTCTACGTTAACCACTTTCATGTCTTTAACGGCACTGTCAACGGCTGCCTGTGACTGGTATTCAGTCGATGCCGCCTTGAAAACAGAGGCGTCGTCACCGCCACCGATGCGCACGAATAATGAATTGCCTGAAACCCGGGTTTCATACCCAACCAGACGGGACAGATTCACCACCAGTCGAGCACGATCTTTAGTAGCAACCAACATCGCACTGTGAGCGTTTCCAGAACCAATATTGTGTCGTTTAGTCTTCAGTGCACTGGTAACCCCGGGCAAGTCGATCGCGATACGGGCAGGCTGCTCAATGGTATAGCCACTCACTTCAGGCGGAGCTGAATCAAAATCGAGCCGTACCTCAGTAATATCTCCGGGCAGGGACGAGAAACTCATATCCTGCAACGTCGCGGCATATGCGCAGAGAGATGTGCCAAGCGTAGCAGCGAAAACCGCAACTCCCTTAGCGACTCCGGCCCAAATACGTTTTGCGTTAGTCATCATTTATTCTCCACCCAGTCCGTCCAGTGGAATTGTACGGGGGCGCTTAAGCCAACCACCCAGACCATCTGGCACAATTTCCAACAGATTGATTTTATATTCACTTATTTCGGTGATTTCGCCATAGTTCTGCCCCATGTGATTTCCTTCTTTCACACGTACAACACCGCCATCACCATCGCGCACCAATGCCCACAGGATGCCATCAGTCCGTTCAAGAGTACCCACCATCGACAGTTGCCCTACGGGGAATTGCTCCAGATGTTCTTTGGGCCGGTCAAAATCAGGCGCAACATGTTCGCCAACCCTCACCTGAACGTCCTCAACCACCAATTGCGGGAGCTCAAATGGAGAGCGCATACCTGACGCACTGTAGTTAAAGAATTCGTAAGGCTTAAATACCGGGATCGGCTCAATGCGGCCTCTCGGCTTATTCAACGTACTTTTAACATACGCCTTCAGATCACCCGTGCCTTCGCTGCCGAAACACCCAGAAAGGAATAATGCAGCTATGATTACTACGTATTTCATCGGGAGTCCTCCCGATCCTGATTATATTGGTAAGTCTTAGCCAGTATATTCATCTGCAGACCAGCCCCTCCCTTTTGCTTACCAATACTAAAATCATGCAACGTTACGATTCGTGGTAGTGAAGCTACAGCCGATACAAAAGCCCCCATTTCATGGAAACCACCAGAAACCTCTATATTAATAGGCAACTCTTTGTAAAACTCCGTTTGCTTCATCGCCTGAGGATCAATTGTTTTAAGAGTCAGGCCTGCACTCAAAGCCGCCGCACTGATATCATCAATAAGCCCTGGAACTTCGGTATCGCGAGGCAGTTGCTTCAACAATGAGCCAAAGTTCTCCTGCATCTCAACCATCTGCTCTTTATAAGCATCCAGGTTTGCCACCTGAAATGCTTTGTTTTCAAACGCTGTCTTTAAGGTAGTTTCTTTTTTCTCAACCAGCGCAAGTCTCTCCAGACTGTCTGATACCAGGAAGAAGTATCCGCCGACAAGGACCGCTACAAACAAAAGCACACAGAAAAACACCTTACCGGGCCCAGGCCACGACCCCATATTCTGCCAATCAATGTTGTTCAGATCATCGACGTTAAAGCCCTTGGCTTTTTCCATCATCCCTTTGAAATCAAAACCTTTACTGTCCGCCATGCTCAGCCCTCCTTACCATCTTCTTCGGCCCGGGGCTGAACCCGGCTCATCGTGATTTCGAATTCATTCGTGCCCTTCGTAACCTCTCTTACCATGATCAGGTTGGGGTCAGAGAACCAATCCGAAGCATCAAAATTACGCATCAACGCAGTCAGACGGCTGGTCGAGCTGGTCCGCCCTTTAATCGATACTTTAGTTCCTTTAACAGAAACATCGGTCAGATAGAGATCATCAGGAACCGCCCTGGCTATCTCATCAAATACCCGGACAATAATAGGCCTGTTCCCCTGCAGCGCCTGAATAAGCTCCATCCGTTCGATCAACTTTTGACGGGTATCCTTCAACTCACGGATCTCAGCGATTTTAGTATCCAGGACTTTACTCTCGCGCGTCAGATAGCTGTTCCTCTGATTCTGCGCATCAATACTGGAGCTGATGGTTGAGTTCACGAAGAAGACAATACCTGCTGCAATCGCCAGCACCCCGGCGATTACCACATAAAACTCATTCTGCCTTTCTTTGCGCCGCTCTTCCCGCCACGGCAACAGGTTTATCTTAGCCATTAATCAAAGCTCCTCATGGCCAGGCCACACGCAATCAGCAGTGAAGGCGCATCACTGCTCAGCAGACTGGCATTCACCTTCAGTGACAGTGTCATATTGACGAACGGATTGGCGACCAGAGTGGCAATCCCCAGAACTTCCTGTACTTCGTCCGCCAGATCCGGAATGGACGCGGTACCACCGGCGAGAATGATGTAATCAACATCGTTGAACTGACTCGATGAGTAGAAGAACTGCAGCGAACGGCTCACCTGCTGCACAACAGCCCGACGGAACGGATCCAGAACTTCAGACTCATAGTCATCAGGCAGGCCACCCTCGAGTTTAGCCCGCACCGCTTCTTCTTCATCCAGACCATAACGGCGCATGATGTCTTCGGTCAGCTGCTTGCCGCCGAACAACTGCTCACGGGTATAGATAGATTTGCCTTCATGCAGCACATTCAAAGTACTCATGGTGGCGCCAATATCCATAATGGCGACAGTTTCAACATCATCGCCATCCAATTGAGGTTCAAGCAGCTCGTAAACACGCTCAGTGCAGAAAGCTTCAACATCAACCCGGGTCACGGTCAGGTTGGCATATTCAGCAGCATCTTTGCGACGTTCAACGGTTTCAGAACGGCAGGCAGCCAGCAGGACATCAACCATGTCATTGCCGGCATCAGATGGCCCCTGCACTTCCCAGTCGAGAGCAACCTCTTCTAATGGATATGGAATGTACTGGTCAGCTTCAGCACGAATCTGAAAATCCATTTCGTCATCTTTAAGACCACCGCTCATCTGCACGGTCTTGGTAATCACCGCAGAGCCTGCAACAGCGATCGCAGCATTCTTGGCGGAAGCCCGGGAGCGGGTCAGAGCACGGCGCACAGCCTCACCAACCGCTTCATCATTGCTGATGGCCTGTTCGACGACAGAATTTGGAGGAAGGGGCTCAGAAGCGTAAGCTTCTACCTGATATCGGCCATTATTGTGACTGAGTTCAAGAATTTTTACTGAGGTTGAACTGATGTCCACCCCCAGCAAAGCCTTGGTCTTTTTCTTAAACAGATTAGCCAACACTGAAAAATCCCCTAAAATTCGCGAACTTGCAGACTGAAGCTCACTCAAATCCTATATAGTTAAAGTCATTATAAGCACATTCCTATTAAAAGAACAAAAAACCCTTATAATGCCGCAACCCGCATATTTACTGGCTTTATGAGGCATTTCACATTTTTATTTATGACTAAGTCACACCTGCTACTACGCTTCATTTTCTGGCTGGGAATGTCCATCATTGCCGGGACCGGAATCGTCAGCCTGGCTGTCTACCTTTATCTGGCCCCAACCCTGCCAGATACACAGGAACTCAAAGACGTCGAGCTGCAAACTCCCCTGCGTGTTTTTACCGCCGATGGCCAGCTCATCAGCGAGTTCGGCGAAAAGCGCCGCACGCCCATAACATACGCTGAAACACCGCCTCAGTTCATCAACGCCCTGCTGGCATCGGAAGACGATTCCTTCTTTGAACACTTTGGCATCGACGTGAAAGGCCTTGCCCGTGCGGCATTCGAGCTGATCCGCACCGGGCGCAAGAAGTCCGGCGGCAGTACCATCACCATGCAGGTGGCAAAAAACTACTACCTGTCCTCGGAAAAGACCTTCACCCGTAAATTCACCGAGATCCTGCTGGCCCTCAAGATCGAACGCGATCTGAGCAAAGAAGAGATCCTCGAGCTCTACATCAACAAGATCTATTTGGGCAAACGCGCTTACGGTATCGAAGCGGCGGCGCAAGTGTATTACGGAAAGTCCATAAAAGATCTTGATCTGGCGCAGCTGGCCATGATCGCCGGTCTGCCACAGGCACCATCGGCGGCCAACCCGATCAATAACCCGCGCCGGGCGATTGATCGCCGCAACTATGTACTCGCGCGTATGCGCACACTGGATAAAATCAGTGCAGAAGAATTCGACAAAGCGGCCAGAGCACCGGTAACTGCGCGCTACCATGGCCCTATTTCCGAAGTTGAAGCACCTTATATTGCCGAAATGGTGCGCCGCGACATCGTTGAACGCTTTGGCGAAGATGCTTACACCGCCGGCTATAACGTTTACACCACGGTGGACGGAAAGCGTCAGCAGGCAGCAAACAAAGCCCTGCAAAGCGGACTTCTTACTTATGACCGTGCTCATGGTTACCGCAAACCCAAGCCGATTGTTGGTATATCCATGCTGACGGTGGCAGACGACCCTGCGCTGAAAGAATGGCTTGGCAAGGCCAATCCATCGTTTGACATCGACTGGCCGGAAAGCCTCGATATCTGGGACGACCATCTGCGTAATCTCGACTCGCGCGGCATCATCAGCCCAGCCATTGTCAGCCGCGTCGCTGAAGATGGTATCTGGTACTACGATGGCAGCGACGAACGCTGGCTGCCATTCAGCGCCATGGAGTGGGCCAAACCTTATGTTGACGTCAACATCATCGGCAACCCGGTGAGCAAACCGGCTGAAGTGGTCAGCGCCGGTGACGAAATCTGGGTCGAAGACACAGGCAATGGCCCGTTACTGGCCCAGCTGCCGGAAGTCGAGGGCGCACTGGTATCCCTTAATCCGAAAGACGGCGGCATTCAGGCACTGGTCGGCGGCTTCTCCTACGGCAGCACGAAATTCAACCGGGTTATTCAGGCAGATCGTCAGCCGGGTTCGTCCTTCAAGCCGTTTATCTACAGTTCCGCCCTGGCCAATGGCTACACCCCGGCCAGCATCATCAATGATGCGCCGGTGGTATTTGAAGATAAGAGTCTGGAAAACACCTGGCGTCCGGAAAACCACAGCGGTAAATTCTACGGCCCCACCCGTCTGCGTCAGGCGCTGTACAAGTCTCAGAACCTGGTATCGATCCGTATTCTGAAACAGGTCGGACCACGCAAAGCCGTCAACTTTATCACCCCGTTCGGCTTCCCACGTGAGAAGCTGAACCCGGATCTGTCACTGGCGCTGGGCGCATCTGCTGTTACACCGATGGAGCTGGCTACCGGCTACTCGGTTCTGGCCAACGGCGGCTATTCGGTCCAGCCCTACCTGATCAGTCGCATCGAAGACGACGAGGGTAATATCCTGTTCTCAGCCGACCCGGCAATTGTCTGCAAAGACTGCGAACAACAGGACGCTGAAGAGGAAGATACAGACAGCCCGCAGGCCGATGTCGACACTATTGATGGTGTCGCCACCGCAGAATCCCTTATCGATGATGCAGATCCGGCACTCAACATTGCTCCGCGGGTCATGGATGCCCGGGTAAATTACCTGATGGTCAGCATGCTGCGCGACGTAGTACGCCTGGGTACCGGCAAACGCGCACTGGCACTGAAACGCGCCGACATCGCGGGCAAAACCGGTACCACCAACGACCAGAAAGACGCCTGGTTCTCCGGTTTCAGTCCGGATCTGGTCACTACTGTCTGGGTAGGCTTCGATCAGCCAGTCACCCTGGGACGCTGGGCATACGGCTCCAACACAGCACTGCCGATCTGGGTCGATTATATGGAAACCGCTCTGCAGGGCGTGCCTGAACATCCTTTCGAGCAACCGGAAGGCATTGTCAGCGCCCGTATCGATCCCGCCACCGGACTGCTGGCAGCACCGGGCCAGGAAAATGCGATGTTTGAGTATTTCCGTGAAGAAAACGTACCGAAGGAAATGGTGAAACCGGCGTCAGCGGAAACCGACAGCGACCATGACGGCCAACAGGAAGTCATCCCCGAGCAGCTGTTCTGAACCGCATCAGCTGCAGCTGCCTGAAAAGGCCTGCAGCCGACATAAAAAACCCCGCAGCAGCGGGGTTTTTTATGATTGCAGATAAGCCCGGATGATCGCTTACAGATCGACCAGCTTGCCCGGGTTCATAACGTTATTCGGATCGAATACCGCTTTTACTGCTTTCATATAGGCCAGCTCTTCTGCGGAGCGGGTGTACTCCAGGTAAGGCTTCTTCGTCATACCGACACCGTGTTCTGCCGAGACAGAGCCGTCGTATTTCTCAACGATTTCAAATACCCACTTGGATACGTTGCCACAGCGGGCGAAGAAGTCTTCTTTCGCCAGATCGTCCGGCTTAAGGATATTTAGGTGCAGGTTACCGTCACCGATATGTCCGAACCAGATGATCTCAAAGTCCGGATATTCACGGGTCACTATCTCATCGATATCGCGCAGGAACGGCGGCACTTTGGAAACCACAACAGAAATGTCGTTCTTGTAAGGCGTCCATTCTGAAATGGTTTCCGAGATATCCTCACGCAGGCGCCACAGGTTCGCTGCCTGAGTCTCACTCTGACTGATTACACCATCGATGACCCAGCCATTTTCCATGCACTGCTCGAATACGGTCATTGCCTGATCCATATCGGCATCAGTGATGGCTTCAAACTCGATCAGGGCATAAAAATCCGTACTGGATTCAAACGGCGCCGGAACATCACCGCGGGCCAGCACTTTCTGCATGGCTTTATCAGAGAAGAACTCAAACGCGGTCAGATCCATCTGGCTCTGGAACTGATTCAGCACATCCATCACATGGTCCAGCTCCGGAATACCCAGTACCAGTACCGTCAGGTTCTTCGGCGGACGGGTCAGACGCATGGTCGCTTCAGTAACAAAACCCAGCGTCCCTTCACCACCGATAAACAACTGGCGCATATCGTAGCCGGTGTTGTTTTTCAGCAGATCTTTGTTCAGACGCAGAATATCGCCCTTACCGGTCACCACGGTCAGGCCGGCGACCCAGTCACGGGTCATGCCCCAGCGGATCACCTTAATACCACCGGCATTGGTACCGATGTTACCGCCGATCTGGCTGGAGCCAGCGGAAGCAAAATCCACCGGATAGAACAGCCCCTGATCCTCAGCGTAGTTCTGCAGCTGCTCGGTAATAACACCCGCACCACACTTAACGGTGCGGTCTACAGCGTTAAACTCCGAGATCTGATTCATGTAGTCGAAGGCCACCACGATTTCGCCATTCGCCGCCACCGCACCGGCACTCAGACCGGTACGGCCGCCGGATGGCACCAGTCCCAGCTGATATTCGTTCGCCAGCAGGACGATATCACGTACCTGCTCGGTGGTTTTTGGAAAGACAATCGCCGCAGGCTTTGGCTCGTAGATTTTGGTCCAATCTTTACCAAAGGTCTGCAGAGAATCGTCGTCGGTGCGCACTTTGTCGCTGCCAACAATGGCTGATAAACGCTCAACAAGGGCGTCTTGAGTCAGAGCAGTCATGGAGGATTCCGCCAGGATGAAAGGTATTCACCTCAAATTGAGTATTCTTCGTGATGAAAACAGAGTTTGAGGCTCACGTTAACAGGCCGGGTATGCTAGCATACGCGCCTTGTTTTTCGGAGTGATTTTCACTCCCCAGTGATCCACCGGCCGCCTCATCGCGCCGCGCAGTCCTTCATCAGACGCCGCCGCAAGCTTCGTTTTTCTGCCGGAATATCACAACCCCCAGTAAATAACTGCTCTACGCATATAAAGGCACAATCATGGCTAACACCTCTCTTGATAAAAGCAAGATTAAATTCCTGTTATTGGAAGGCGTGCATCAATCCGCTCTGGATACCCTGCATGAAGCCGGCTACACCAACATCGAATACCTCAAGACTTCCCTGCCGGACGATGAACTGAAAGAACGCATCAAAGACGCGCACTTTATCGGTATCCGTTCCCGTACCCACCTGACAGAAGAAATCTTCGCCGCGGCAGAAAAACTGATCGCCGTCGGCTGCTTCTGCATCGGCACCAACCAGGTGGATCTGAAAGCGGCGACCAAACGCGGTATCGCGGTATTCAACGCACCATACTCCAACACCCGTTCAGTTGCAGAACTGACGCTGGCAGAAATCATCATGCTGATGCGCGGCATTCCTGAGAAGAACGCCGTATGTCACCGTGGTGGCTGGCAGAAGTCTGCCAATAACTCCTTCGAAATCCGCGGTAAAAAGCTGGGTATCGTTGGTTACGGCTCCATTGGTACTCAGCTGTCTGTTATGGCAGAAAGCATGGGTATGGAAGTGATGTTCTACGACGTGGTTACCAAACTGCCACTGGGGAATGCCCATCAGGTTGGCTCACTGAAAGAACTGCTGAACAAGGCCGATGTTGTGACTCTGCACGTTCCTGAAACCGCTGCCACCAAGTGGATGATGGGTGCTGAGCAGTTTGCTCAGATGAAAGAAGGCTCCATCATGCTGAACGCTTCACGCGGCACAGTCGTGGATATCGATGCACTGGCCGACGCCATCCGCAGCAAAAAACTGCTGGGTGCCGCCGTTGACGTATTCCCGACCGAACCACGCTCCAACGATGATGAATTTATTTCACCACTGCGCGAGTTCGACAACGTGATTCTGACCCCACACGTGGGCGGTTCTACGCTGGAAGCTCAGGAAAACATCGGTAAAGAAGTGGGCGAGAAGCTGTCTCAGTACAGCGACAACGGTACCACCACGTCTTCCGTTAACTTCCCTGAAGTGGCACTGCCAACCAACCACAACGTTCACCGTATCCTGCACATCCACAAAAACGTGCCGGGTGTTATGAACGCGATCAACCAGATCTTTGCTGAAAACCACATCAACATTTCTGGTCAGTACCTGCAGACCGTTGAAGACGTGGGTTACGTAGTCATCGATGTATCCAAAGATGCATCCGATCTGGCGCTGGAAAAAATCAAAGAAGTACAGGGCACTATCCGTGCCCGCGTACTGTTCTGATTCTTCTGCTTCAGACCAATAAAAACGGCAGCTCAGGCTGCCGTTTTTTTGCCTGCGGGTCAGAGACCAATATTCCCTTTCCCTACCCGGCACCATTGCCTGCCCCGCACCATAGCCTACCCCGCACCACGGCCCGGCAGAGCGCTACCAATCCATCGCCCAACCGATCCGGTTGTGCCATCTCGGTGTATTGTCATACAACACCTGATCGTACAGGCCATCATACGTACCCGCCCAGTACCACTGACCCAGTTGAGTGTCAGCCCCCAGACGCCAGACCAGTTTTTTCTGCTGATAGCCGCCTTTACGGCTGCCACCCGCGTCATTGCGGGCACTGTAATCGTAAATAACACCGAAGGATTGCTCCCAGACCGCGGCTTTGCGCGTCCACATCAGTCGCCAAGCCTGCTCGGTGCCAAGAATCAGCTCACTGTTACGGTCCGCCTCCCGGTCCTGCAGCAGGCCACTGAGCACCAGACTCTGGCCGAATACCGGCTGCCAGCTGATCTGACCTTCGACACCGCGCAGATTCATACTGCCTTCGTTACCGAGATACGTGCTGTTCAGGGTAATCTGGGTACTGATGAGATCATCCATGCGCTCTTCGAAATACTTCAGGTTCACCTGTACGGATGACGGGTGGAAATAACCGTAGTAGCCCAACTCCCAGGCAAACAGTTTTTCGTCTTTCAGATCATCGCGCCACGCATCAGCGGAGGTATTGTAGAACAGGGCGCCACTTTCAAGCCCCAGATAATTGTCGCTCATACGGCGCAGCGAGGCCGAGGTGTCGACGTGACGTTCCGCCAGATCCGGACTGCGTTTGCTCTGGGATACCTGCAGACGCACACTCTGCTGCGCACCAAACAGATAATTCATGCCGAGCTTCGGCGAAAAACGCGCCGACCGCTCACCGTCATATTCCAGCATGCCCGCAGCAGAAATCAGTACCGACGTATTCATCCGGTACTCAGCATTGATAAAGGCCAGCCACTGATCAATACGCACCCCACCACCAAGGTACGTATCCGAGTGCGCCTGATCCTGGCGATAACCCAACCCCTGAACCGTGCGCAGTGAATCATTCCAGCGAATGGTATCCTGCAATTCGAAGTCAGCCCGCTGTTCATAAATGTCGATATCGCCATCACCGCAGGTAACTTCATCCAGCGCACCGGCCACCATCATTGGCTGTACCGCCTGCTGCAGCACGGCAAAATCCTCATCACTGACGCTTACGCCCAGCAATGCCGACAGCGTGTCCGCATCCACCAGCCCCATCGCCACCGCAGTAAAAATCTGTTCAATCTGGCTGCGCTCATCGGCCGCCAAACCGTCACTTTGCAATGACAGCAGCGCGCCGGCGACCACATTCATCAAGTCAGGGTTGGAGCGATAGAGCGCTGCCAGTGCAGGATCAAAGGCCACCGACGGTGCACAGCCACGATATTCGACTTCGTTATTCTCACCCTGCCAATAACCCTGCAACTGCACTTCGTGGTCCGGCGAAACCTGCGTCTTCCATTTCAGCCAGGCCACATCTGAAATCGATTCCTGCTGTGGCGAATCCACCTGAAAATTGGAATCCGCCATCTGATCGCGTTTTAACTGCTGACGGCCCAGCTGCCAGCGCAGCGTGGAATCCGCACCCGACTGCCAGGCGCCGGATAAATTAAACCCTTTAACCTGATTAAAATCCGGCACACCGCCAACCAGACCACCATCGGCGTGATAATCACCGGCGTCACCTTCCTGCCAGCCAAACACACTCAGACGCTGCTGACTGGCCGGGGTCAGATGGGTGGCACTGGCGTAGCCACGACGGCGACTTTCCGAACCGTACTCGGCAGCTATGCGCAATGGCGAACTGTCTGCCGGATGACGGGTAATAATATGAATGACACCCTGAAAGGCATTCATGCCGTAACTGGATGCACTCGGACCGCGGGTAATTTCGATGCGCTCAATGTCTTCCAGCGCAATATTGAGCTGATCCCAGTCGACGTTGGCAAATGAGGCTTTATACACGGAGCGCCCATCCACCAGCACTTCCAGACGACGCGCCAGCGACACATCGCCGGAATGATAGAGAACCGTTGAACTGTTCGACGTCAGCTCACGGGCGACAAACATGCCGGGAACAAACCGAAAAGCGGAAGGTAAGTCTTCAACGCCCCACAGTCGCAGCTGCTCGGCCGTTATAACGGTGACACTGGCCGGCACTTCAGCCAGAGGCTGCTGCAGCCTGACGGGGGTAAGAACCTGAGGAATATCAGGCTCAAATAACAGGGAATCATCCGCACAAACGGAGACAGAAAAGGAGATTGAAACGAGAGAAACCGAGGCCATCACCAGAGCCGCGCTGACCTGCGACAAAGGAGATGAGAAGGGATAAACCCCACTTCTGCTTAATAACATGATCTTCCCTGACTAATTATATATGTGTCAATTACACTAAAAGTTCATCCGATCTTAAAGCGGAATTGACACACTTTTATGACCGAGTGGCACATTTGTCCCATCCGGTCCTGAGTAATCAATCCAGACGCATCTCAATCCCGGCTGCGGCCATATGCTGTTTGGCTTCCTGCACCGTGTACTCACCAAAGTGGAAGATACTGGCCGCCAGCACGGCATCCGCATGGCCCAGTTTCACACCATCGACCAGATGATCGAGATTGCCGACACCACCAGAGGCGATCACCGGAATATTCACCGCATCGGAAATGGCGCGGGTTACACCCAGATCAAAACCACTTTTAACGCCATCACGATCCATGGAAGTCAGCAGGATTTCCCCGGCGCCGTATTCTTCCATTTTTACTGCCCACTCAACGGCATTAATGCCGGTTGGCTTGCGGCCGCCATGGGTGAAGATTTCCCAATGGTCATCCACCTGCTTGGCATCAATCGCCACTACGATGCACTGGGCACCGAATTTCTCTGACGCCGCTTTGACAAACTCCGGGTTATACACAGCCGCAGAGTTGATGGAGACTTTGTCCGCACCGGCATTCAGCATACGGCGGATATCGTCCAGTTCACGGATACCGCCGCCCACCGTCAGCGGGATAAACACCTGCTCGGCAATGGCCTCAACCATGTGTACCGTAGTGTCACGGCCTTCATGGCTGGCAGTAATATCGAGGAAGGTAATTTCGTCGGCGCCCTGATCGTTGTAGCGTTTGGCGATTTCTACCGGATCACCGGCATCGCGGATGCCGACGAAGTTCACGCCTTTTACGACGCGGCCTTTATCCACATCGAGGCAGGGAATAATGCGTTTTGCCAGACCCATGAATCAGTTACCTGTCAGTTCGTCAGCCAGAGTCTGCGCTTCCGCCACATCCAGCGTGCCTTCGTAGATTGCACGGCCGGTAATAGCACCGAGAATGCCCTGATTCGCTACCTTAGACAGTGCACGGATATCTTCAATGTTGGTCACACCGCCGGAAGCGATCACCGGAATGCCGCCTTCAACCGCCAGGTTCAGCGTGGCTTCAACGTTAACGCCCTGCATCATGCCGTCGCGGGCGATATCGGTATAAACGATGGAGGTTACGCCGTCGTCTTTAAACTGTTTGGCCAGATCCACCGCTTTAACAGAAGACACTTCCGCCCAGCCGTCAGTCGCCACAAAGCCGTCCTGCGCATCCATACCAACAATCACAGTACCGGGAAATGCCTTACAGGCTTCTTTAACGAATTCAGGTTCTTTAACCGCTTTGGTACCGATGATCACGTAGCTGACGCCAGCTTTAATGTAATGCTCGATGGTTTCCAGCGTACGGATACCGCCACCAATCTGAATCGGCAGACCGGGAAAGGCTTTGGCAATGGACGTAACCGCTTCACCATTCACCGGTTCACCAGCAAAAGCACCGTTCAGGTCAACCAGGTGCAGGCGGCGGCAGCCGGCATCTACCCAGCGCTTCGCCATGGAAACCGGATCGTCACCGAATACAGTGGAATCGTCCATACGACCCTGACGCAGTCGTACACATTGGCCATCTTTTAAATCAATCGCAGGAATTACCAGCATGTTTGTACCTTAAATCTCAAAATTCGTTGTCACGGGCTGGCACTGACGCCAGACATTGTCAGCCTGACCGTCTCAGCTTAATCAGGCCTGGCCGTCTCAGCTTAATCAGGCCTGACCGTCCCATTTTAAAAAGTTACGCAGCAGGGAAAGTCCGGCATTGTGGCTTTTTTCCGGGTGAAACTGCACAGCGAAGACATTGTCCTCGCCCATCGCCGCAGCAAAATCAACACCGTAATGGCCGCGGCCTTTAATCTGGCTGGCGTTTTCTGCAGCAACGTAAAAAGAATGCACAAAATAGAAACGGCTGTTGTCGGCGATACCGGACCACAGCGGATGCGCGACCTGCTGCACCTGGTTCCAGCCCATATGCGGCACCTTCAGATGCTCACCGTTTTCTTTGAGGTCTTTACCAAAGAACGTTACCTTGCCCGGGAACAGGCCCATGCAATCGACACCGCCGTTTTCTTCACTGCGGTCCATCATCGCCTGCAGACCAACACAGATACCCAGCAAAGGTTTGGTTTTGCGCACTTCAGCCACCACCTGATCAATACCCTGGGCACAGATTTCCGCCATACAGTCGCGGATTGCGCCAACACCAGGCAAAACGACGTGGTCAGCTTTGAGAATGGTTTCCGGATCGCTGGTCACCAGCACAGTGGTGTCCGGCGCCACGGTCTGTAACGCACCGTGGGCGGAGTGAAGGTTGCCCATACCATAGTCAATCACGGCACAGATTTTACTGCTCATACAATCACAACCTCACAGACAACCTTTGGTAGACGGCATAACACCTTCCATACGTGGATCCATCTCCAGCGCCATGCGCAGTGCGCGGCCGAACGCTTTGAAAATGGTCTCTGCCTGGTGGTGAGCATTGAAGCCTTTCAGGTTATCAATATGCAGAGTGACACCAGCGTGATTAACGAAGCCCTGGAAGAATTCCCAGAACAGCTGGGTATCCAGCTTGCCAATGCTGGCGCGGGTGAATTCAACATTCATAAACAGGCCCGGACGACCGGAGAAATCGATCACTACCCGTGACAGGGCTTCGTCCAGCGGCACATAAGAGTGGCCGTAACGCACGATGCCTTTTTTGTCACCCACGGCTTTGGCAAATGCCTGGCCCAGAGTAATGCCGATGTCTTCCACGGTGTGGTGATCATCGATATGAGTGTCGCCTTTACAGGTGATATCGAGGTCAATCAGGCCATGACGGGCGATCTGATCCATCATGTGCTCAAGAAAAGGCACACCGGTATCAAACTTTGCCTTGCCACTGCCATCGAGGTCGATGGCAACGCTGATCTGGGTCTCAAGCGTATTACGCTCGACCTTGGCTGCGCGGGTCATGATCTGCTCCAACTCTCGCAAAATGAAAAAGAAAGCATTATAAAGCAAAGCGCCCCGAAAAGTAGGCCGGGAGAGGGCTTTCAGCGACGAAATACCCTCTGTCGACGCCATCCTGCCGCATGTCCGGCATTCATCTGCCAACCCAGCGATGGAGTATAAAGTGCCAGTAAAACTGGAATGCATTACCCGACCGACCGAAACCGACTGGCAGGATCTGCAGAAGATCCACCAGGATAACGCCGCCACAGGCCTCACCAGTGATATGCAGGAACTGCAAAGTTTCCTGACAAAAGGCGGAGAAATTCTCGCCGGGCGCTTTAATGACCGTATTGCCGGTGTCATTCTGGCAATGCCGACGGAGGATGGTCTTTTATTACATCAGGCCGGCGTCAGGAGCATCACCCAGCGACGCGGGGTAATGCATCAGCTGCTGCATTTTATTCAGCTAAGAGCCAGGGAACGTAAGCAGACTTTATTGATCAAAGATTCACCAGACTGGCTGAGCGAAGCCCTGCAGCGCCGGGGATTTCAGCGCATAAGCGGTGTTTTTAAATACAATAATGGTCAATAGTCGTAAATTATTCGCATAACCAGAACGATTTATTCAGGTGCAACGACCTTTTCACTGCACCTGTCAGCACTCATACTGCAACAATCACAACCCGGAGCCTGAGAAACATGACCACTCCTCAACAGATACGTACCCTTCTGGTCCTGCTGCTGGCGGTATTCACCCTGTCAGCACGTGCAGCAACAGAACCAGCCTCTCCCAAAGAAGTGGTGGAAAAGGCAACCTTCGGCATCATCGCCGAGCTGAACAAACTGACCCCGGAACAGCGTACAGAAGATGAAGTCCGCCGCCTGGTGACCACTTACATCGTGCCTGCGATTGATCAGGAAAAGATCGCCATGGGCGCGCTGGGTAAATACTGGCGCCGTGCTACCCCGGAACAGCGTCAGCAGTTTATCGACCGCTTCCGTGAACGTCAGATCCGCACTTACAGCGGTGCCTTCAAGGCTTTCAGCGGTGAACAGTTCACCTATGAAGACCCACGTTTCAGCCCCGACGGCAGCAAAGCGCTGGTTAAAGGCATGCTGAAGCAGACCAATGGCCAGGAAGTGCCGGTGGATTTCCGTCTGTACTTTGATAAAGACAGCAATCACTGGCGTGTATACGACGCGGTTGTCGCCGGTCTCGGCATGGTAAAAACCTACCGTGATCAGCTGGCCCAGCGCCTGCAGAACAGCAGTATGGATGATCTGCTGAACGAACTGGCCAACGAAGACAACGCCGGTGATGAGAAAACTGAGGAACTTTCTGCCGCTGGCACTGACCAAGGTAACAGTTAGTCCTGACAGCAACTCTCTGCTGTTTTCCTCCCCCTATTACTGGCCCGCGCGGCCAGTTTTTTTTGCCTGCAGTCTGGCAATCATGCGCCCCCAACCTAAAATTAAGGCTGTGTTAGTCCCGCTTATCACTGCAATGTTTGCACAATGTCGCAATTATGCTGATTTATGCGCTTGCGCAGCGGGCAGCGGCTTGCCACTATCCATAAGTCAGCAGTTACTCAGCAGAGCACAATGGTCAGACCCTCAGCCATTTTCACAGATATCCCGGCCTTTTATGCCAACGCCCTTAACACGCCCGGGATGCCCGGATGATTAACATCCTGAAAAATCAGTCCGTACGCCGCAAGCTGGTCATCATTGCCCTGATCACTACTGGCGTCAGTCTGCTGATGTCCAACCTTGCCTTTATTTCGCTGGAATATTATCTGGCGCGTCAGGATGTGCAGAAGAAGCTGGCCATTCTCGGCGACGTGATCGCCACCCGTTCTGCCACTGCCCTGACCTTTAACGATTCCGCCCTGCTGCAAAGTAACCTCGCCACCCTGCAGGCCGACAGCAGCGTCATCCGCGGCTGTATTTATTCTGATCCGAACACACTGGCCGCCGAATATCGTGGCGAAGACATGCTGCCCTGCCCGAAACAACTGCATCCGCTGCAATCGCGCCAGCAGAGCAACTTCAGCCAGTTCTTCCCGATTCTGCTGAACGATACCCCCATCGGCACGCTGTATATCGAGATTGGCCATGCCGACCTGATGGACCGCATCCGCCAGTTTCTGATTTTCTCGGTTATGATCCTGGCTGCGGCGGTGATGCTGTCGCTGCTGTTGGCGTCACGCCTGCAAAGCATGGTGGCGCGCCCCATGCGCGATCTCAGCAACACCCTGCGGAATATCATGCTGCGTAAGGATTACTCGATCCGCGCCGGCAAAGACAGTAACGATGAACTGGGCGACCTGGTCGATCTGTTCAACAGCCTGCTGCGCACCATTGAAGAAGAAAACGCCTCACTGAAAACCAGCAAAGAGCGCTTTCACAAACTCACCGCGCTGTCGCCGGTGGGAATTTTTCAGCTCGATCAGAACCAGCAACTGCAATACGTTAACCAGCGCTGGCGCGACATCCATGGCGTACAGAGCAACCTGCCCGGCCTGCAGGAATGGTTTGCCCGCATTCACGCCGACGACCTGCCCGATGTACGTCAGGCCTGGAACCGTCTGACCTCAGATCAGGAAAGCATCGTAATCGAACTGCGCCTGCAGCGTCGCGATCAGAGCCATGTCTGGATTCAGCTGATGGCCAGTGCGCTGCACGACCGTAATGGCGAACTGCAGGGCTATCTCGGCGTAATCTCCGATATTTCCGAACTTAAAGCAGCCCAGCTGCAGATGGAAACCCTCGCCTTTTACGATCCGCTGACGGGTCTCGCCAACCGCCGCCTGTTCCGTAACCGTCTGGAAAAAGCCGTTAAAACCGTGATGCGCTCCGGCACCTCCATGGCGCTGATGTTCCTCGATATGGACCAGTTCAAACGCGTCAACGACACCCTCGGGCACGATGCCGGTGACAGTCTGCTGAAAGAAGTGGCCTCACGGCTGAACAACACCGTACGTGAAAACGATACGGTATCGCGTATCGGCGGCGATGAGTTCACCATTCTGCTGACCGATGTTCACCAGACCCAGGACGTTCTGGTGGTCGCCGAAAAGCTGCTGCTCGCCATGGCTAAACCCATCCGCATCAAAGGCCAGGACATAGTAACCACCGTCAGTATCGGTATCACCCTGACACCAGACGACTCCACCGACGCCAATACCCTGATGAAGAATGCCGATCTGGCCATGTACCGTGCCAAAGAGCTGGGCCGCAACAACTTCCAGTTCTTCTCTGAGGATATGAATCACTCCATCCTCGAACACCTGTCGCTGGAAAAAGAAATCGGTGAAGCCATTGCCCGCGAACACTTCAGTCTGGTCTTCCAGCCCAAAATCAGCCTAACCGACTACCATGTGACCGGCGTAGAAACCCTGATCCGCTGGCAGCACCCGGAAAAAGGCATGATCACCCCGGACCGCTTTATCCCGGTGGCGGAAGAGACCGGCCAGATTCTCGAAATCGGCAGCTGGGTACTGGAACAGAGCTGTCGCCAGATGAGTTCGCTGATCCGCAGCAAAGTACTGCCGGAAGATGCCAAAGTAGCGGTCAACCTGTCAGCCCGTCAGTTTACCGACCCCTACCTGCTGCAGCGTATCCGCAGCGTGCTCGAAATCACCAAAATCCGGCCACAGTGCCTGGAACTGGAAATCACCGAGAGCACCCTGATGGAAGATGTGAAATCGGCGATTCAGATCATGCAGGAAATCAAAAAGACCGGCGTGGCCATCGCCATCGATGACTTTGGTACCGGCTACTCGTCGCTGTCTTACATCAAGCGCTTCCCGATCGATGTGCTTAAAGTCGACCGCTCCTTCGTCACCGATATCCCGGACGACGAAAACGACATGGCGATCACCGCGGCGGTAATCGCCATGGCGCATAAGCTGTCACTGACCGTTGTCGCCGAGGGTGTTGAAACCCAGCAACAGCTGCAGTTCCTGCGTCATAACGCCTGTGATGAAGGCCAGGGTTACCTGTTCAGCCGGCCACTGTCCCTTGGCCAGTTACACCAGTTCCTCAGCGAAAGTGGCAGCACGTTCAGAGCAGATAAGATTTCCGAACTCTAGTCTGCGCCGGGCCTGCCTTAAACACCTGAGTCCCGTATAATGCGGGACCATGAGCAAAACATTTTCCTTCAGTGATGCCGTTCTCAACTGGTATCACCAATATGGCCGCAAAGACCTGCCGTGGCAGCAGAACATCACCCCCTACCGGGTATGGGTGTCTGAAATCATGCTGCAACAGACCCAGGTCGCCACGGTAATCCCCTATTTTGAACGCTTTATGCAGCGCTTCCCTGATGTGCAGGCGCTGGCCGCTGCCTCACAGGATGACGTACTGCACCTGTGGACCGGCCTTGGCTACTATGCCCGTGGCCGCAACCTGCATGCCTGCGCGCAGAAAGTCGTGGCCGACTTTAACGGTGAATTTCCGCGCTCAGTGGAAGAACTCAGCACACTGCCAGGCATTGGCCGGTCAACTGCAGCAGCCATCGCCTCAATCAGCATGGGCATCAATGCGCCGATTCTCGACGGCAACGTCAAACGTGTGCTGACGCGCTTCTTTGCTATTGAAGGCTGGCCCGGGGAAACCCGCATTCAGAACGACATGTGGGCACTGGCCGAAGAGCTAACCCCGGACCACAGCTCGCGCGAATACACTCAGGCCATGATGGATATGGGCGCCACCCTGTGCACGCGCAGCAAACCCGCCTGCGGTATCTGTCCGTTACAGCCCCAGTGCCAGGGCTTTGCCAGTGGCAAACCCGCTCAGTTCCCGAACAGCAAACCGAAAAAAGAAAAGCCGGTTAAGAGCACGCTGTTAGTCATGCTGTGCAATCCCGCCGGTGAATACCTCTTACAACAACGCCCACAAAAAGGCATCTGGGGTGGACTGTGGAGCTTCCCGGAAGCAACCGATGGTGCTGAGGCTCAGCAGCTGATCAGCCAGCAACTGCCCGGCTGCCCGATCGCTGAAGAAGAGTGGTTAACCCCTTTCCGTCACACCTTCAGCCACTACCATCTGGATATTCAGCCGGTGATTTACCACCTGCAGAACACGCCATCCAGCGTACAGGAATCCGGTAAAGACCCGATTCACTGGTACAATCCCAAATCACCCAGCACACTCGGGCTCGCCGCCCCGGTGAAAATGCTGCTGGAAAGCCAACAGACAGAGAGCTTTATATGACCCGCACCGTATTCTGCAAAAAATACCAGCAGGAACTGGAAGGACTGGACACGCCGCCCTTCCCCGGCCCACAGGGTGAAGACATCTACAATCACGTGTCGCGCAAGGCATGGGGAGAGTGGACTCAGCACCAGACCCGCCTGATCAATGAGAAGCATCTGAACATGATGGACATGCAGGCACGCAAATACCTGACCGAACAGCGCGGAAAATTTCTCAGCGGCGACACCTTCGACGCAGCCGAAGGCTATGTGCCTGAAAATAAAGATAAATAATCTTAGAAAGATGCTTGACAGAAGATCGACCAAACGGTTTAATACGCGCCACTTGCTGATCAAGACCTGTAACACAGCTGATCAGAACAAGATGCCCAGATAGCTCAGTCGGTAGAGCAGGGGATTGAAAATCCCCGTGTCGGCAGTTCGATTCTGTCTCTGGGCACCATTTATTCCGAAAGACCCGCTTAGCAATAAGCGGGTTTTTTTATTGCCTGTAATTCGTCATCGGTTACAAAGACAGCCTCTCACTGGTTCGATTCATCAGAGCCGTCGGGCAGCCTTCGGCTGTGCAAATCTGCTCCCGGCAGATTTGTCTGTATCCGGGCACCACTTATTCCGAAAGACCCGCTTAGCAATAAGCGGGTTTTTTATTGCCTGAAATTCGGCTTCTGTCACCTGCATCAGAGACAGCCTTTCACGGGTTCCGATTCAACAGACTTATCACCGAATCCGCTGGCAAGCAGCCACAAAAAACCCGGCCATCGCCGGGTTTTGTGTCCTGCCAGCCCATAAGCCAGTCAGTATTTACTTCGCCGCTTTCACCGGCCCGATCACATGATGGGCGATGCGGTTACCGACCAGCAACGCTGCAACGAACAGCAGAATGTCCGGATCAAAATGCAGGATATTGACCAGTGCCGGACCCGGGCACAGGCCGACCATCCCCCAGCCGATACCGAACATAGCGGCACCGGTCAGCAGGCGCAGGTTAATGTTCTTCATCGTCGGTTCATGGAACATATCTGCGCACACCGGCTGACTGCGTTTTTTGCTCAGGCGGAAGGCAATGGCAAAAATCACCACAGCAGAGCCCATCACGGCAATCAGTTCCGGCTGCCAGTGACCGAAAACATCGAGAAAAGCACGCACTTTCGCCGGATTATTCATGCCGGATACCAGCAGCCCCAGGCCAAAGATCATGCCGCTGAAAAAGGCCACCGGAATTCCGGCCCGGGTCATTTTGCCAGTCATAAACCACCTCCCAGCTGATCCATAATGGCGACGGTAATCACGCCCGCCACAATAAAGGTAATGGTGGCGACCATAGAGCGCAGAGAAAGACGGCCCATCCCACACACACCATGACCACTGGTACAGCCGTTACCGATATAAGTACCAAAGCCAACCAGCAGGCCAGCCGCCATAAGCAGTGCTTTGTTGTCTGTCATGGTGACAGGCGCATCGCCTCCGGCCACATAAAACACTGGCAACGCCAGCATCAGCCCGGCCATAAACCACAAAGCCCAATGGCGGGATTTATCCGCCAGCGCAAACAGGCTGGAGATCACGCCGGTCATACCGCTGATACGGCCAATTCCCAGCCACAGCAAAGACGCAGCAGCGCCGATTAAGGCACCACCAATCAGTTCGTAAGTCATTGAAATTCCTCAAACCAGCAGGTGCACACAACGCACTGCTGTATAGATATGCGAATACAGTGATATTAACTCAAGTGAAAGCCTGAGTCTTTCGCACGGGATTGAACGGTTAAACCGTTTTGTTATTGATTTATAACCAATGACTTATATCCCTATATTTCAATAGACTTCGCAGCGATAAGGCTGCAAGCAAGAAGGACAGCAAAAGAGGGGCGGCAAAATAAGGGACAGAAAAAGAGGACAGAAAGGCCGCCCGCTCAATATCAGAGCGGGCGATGTGATGATGACGGGATATTACATCAGGCGGCCGCGATCAGAACACAGACCACGACACCGGCGCCGCTGAGCAACAGGGTTTTGTTTTTCAGCATAGGCGACTGCAGACCCAGCCATAAACCAGACACCATAATAAAGACCAGCGCCGCAGCGAGGGCGATCTGCAGCCAGCGGAAAACAACCGGGCCATGGCCTTTATGCAGCTCAATCAGGCCGGCAATCACTGACGGCTCCGCGCGGATCACATCCAGCCCGGCGTCCGTTTCACGCAGAATGTAATAGGTGCGGCTGGTCGGGCGGGTCATGGCTTCACGGCCACGGTCTTTCACATAGGAATAACTGAAGTCATTGATACCAGCCTGCTGCAACAGGGCATCAAAACGCGGTTTCTCTTCACCTTTGTTAAACGCCAGCTTCTCGCCTGGCAGCTGAGCGACCTGTTCAGTATCGACACTGCCTTTGATGCCCAACAGGTAGAGGCCACCAGTGATGGCCATCAGCAGAATTGCCGGGGTGAAAAAAGCGGCCAGCCAGAGATGGATGGTGATCAGTTGTTTGCGCTGCACGGGAGTCTCCTGCGTTGTTATTCTTAAATGAGAATTATTCAGAACGCGGGATTATGCAGCCAATTGCGCCCCCTTTGAACCCCCTCCAGGTAGGCGGTATGCAGTACCTTGGTATCTGTGGTGAACTGATCCGCCGCAAAATCCTCCGGCGGACAGATCTGATGGATCTCACAATCCGCTGGCGGCTGGTGGATAAAATCCAGCGCGCGGTTGTAGTCGTCGTGACGCTGCTGCAGGCGCCGGGCAATACCCGGGTATTTGCGCAGCAAAAGCGGGAAGAGTTTTTTCAGGCCATAGGCTTTCTTACGGTAACTGGCCGGATTCGAGCGCAGAATCAGCATTTGCCGGGCGCCACGGCGGTAAGCCTCCGCCACCGGAATGGAATCCGCCACCCCGCCATCGAACCACTGCCGTCCACGCAGCTCCACCTTGCCTTTATAAGCAAACGGCATGGTGCCGGATGCCTTAATCAACTGGAACAGCTCACCGGCCTGCGGTGACAGATAATGCGGATCGCCGCTTTGCGCACAGGTCAGCACCGCCAGCATTTTTGCCGCGCGCTCCTCTAACTGCGCCAGATCCAGCGGCAGCTCGCGCTCAGTAATGTCCCACAGCCAGTCGATATCAATCAGATCACCGCCACGCAGAAAACGCCGCCATTGTTTGAACTGCGGGCGCAGACAGTAATCCGTGTACACGCGGTAATTCCGGCCGTGTTGCTTGCCCAGATAGGCCGCCACATTGGATGCGCCGGCAGACACCCCGAGGAACCAGTCGAAGTCGAAATAATCCTGCTCAATAAACGCATCGAGAATGCCGGCACTGAAGATGCCGCGCATGGCGCCGCCTTCCACTATTAACGCTTTCATAACAGCAACACTTTCATAAACAAAGCGCTCACAAACAAAGCACTCCTGACCATCTTCAGCCGTCTCAGTCAGCGGCTTTGCTTTGCTGCGAGATCGAGAACATCTGCTGTAAACGCACCAGCTCCTCCTCAGGCACCAGATTCATGCTGGCAAATTTCTCCGGCGTAAACAGGGCGAAATCCCCTTCGGCCTTAGCTGCCTGCTGGCCTTTGGCGTTGATGATTTCCGCCGCCAGTGTCACCTTGCGCTCGCTGCTGTGTTCAGCAATCCAGCCGTAAACCGTGACCGGCTCTTCCACGTACAACGGCAGTTTGAAGCGCACTTTGATATCACGCGTCAGCAGAAAACGATTGAGGAAATGAATGCCCGTCCAGGCCATCATCTCATCCAGTGCTGTGGTGATGATGCCGCCGTGTACCAGCTTGCTCCAGCCACGCAGATGAGCAGGCACCACCAGATTGGAGCGCATTTTCTCACCATTGGTGGAGAACTCCATCTTCAGCCCCATGCTGCTTTCCTGCCCGCAGGCAAAGCAATGTGGATCGTAACTTTTCAGCTCACGCCAGGCGGGCTCCGCACTCCCGACCTGGTTGCTATCAGTGGTGATGTTCGGAGCGGAATCCGTTACCTCAAGATCCGTATCCTGCGTGTCATACGACATAAAAACCTCGTCTGTTGAATGCGCCGACTTGTTCATCTACCAAGCTCGTTCATCTGGCCAGCCTGCTATGCAGCCGTCCAGCCAATCATTTTTCACTATGAGCCATAAAGTATGGGTAAATAGTTTTATCAGCAAGCTCAGGAAAACAATTATTCCTCAACCGCGGTTAACCCTGTGTTCTGCTGCTTCATTAAGCATCAGCCGAGTTCGTGATAGCCCAGCGCCTGCTCTGAATATTGCGTTTCCAGATGGCGCCGCCGGGCACGCGGCAATTTGCTGACGATCAGCGCATAAGAATGATCCGCCAAACGCTCGATCTCGCTGTCGGGTACGTCGCTGTCCAGCAGCACCGTATTCCAGTGCTTTTTATTCATGTGGTAACCGCCACTGATGCCGCTGAACAGATCGCGCAGCGCCTGTGCCTGTTCAGGGTTACATTTGAGGTTTACGCGCGGGCCGGACGCATCCCCCGCACCTCCTTCTGAAAGCAGCGCGAACATCTTACCCTCGACCTTATAGACCCAGGCCTGCGGACCAAACGGGAAATCCTCCACGACTTCCGGCTTGGCCAGTAAATAAGCGCGCATTGTGTTGAAATCCATCGTTCTGCCTTATCTCCTTCCGCCCTGTTTCTTTCTGTCTGGTTTCCGTCTGCCCTGTTTCTTTCTGCCGTGTGTCTTTCTGCGATTTGCTGCTGTCAGGCGCTGGCCGCCAGTGTTTGCCATACACAACGGTCGCTTAAGACGGTGCTGAAACACCCTGTCTGATCGGCCGAGTGTTATGAGCTATCGCCCCCTGCGACTCAAAATGGGTACAATAGCGGGCTGAGCCGGCAGCCCTTTCAGCGCTGCCCGCACGGCTGTTATGCTGAGCATCAGTATGAGCATGGTGTCAGCACAGTGCTTGCTCAGCGCAGCAACCCGGTACTTGCCCAGCACAACAGGCACAGTACACCAGGCGCACGACACGCAGTACAGTAAGCAGCAGCTCAATATCCGGACACACCCGATAACCAGTGGACCCAGTATGCCCAGTCACCCGCTGTTCAGCGACAATACCATAGCCTTATCGGCAACCCTGGCCGCCACCATTGGCCTGGAAGAAGCCGTACTGCTGACGGTGCTGAACGATGCTGCCCGCCAGCAGAGCCAGAGCTATGCGCGCATCAACAATCAGGTGCTGCGCATGCAACTGCCGTTCTGGGATGACGTCAGTATCCGTCGGGTGCTGCGCAGCCTGTGTGATAAAGGGCTGATTGCCCTGCAGGGCGCGATGTTCCCAGATAGCGACACCCTGATCTACACCTTCAGTGCTCAACAGGCAGCCGCTCACACAGAACAGACGCCTGCGCCACCACAGGCCGTTGCGGCGAACACACAGTCGCCAGCCAACACAGCAGCGCATAACTATGCGCGTGCAGAGACTCAGCCATACAATCAAAGCCGTCCAGGCCACCAGAAAGAGCCATTGTCCGGCAGTTGGCAGCCACAGGACGATACCCTGCAGCGCCTTGAACAGCACGGAATTCCGCGCAGCTTCAGCTGCTCACAGCTGGATACCTTTATGCTTGCCGGTCAGGAACAGGGCGCCAACCGCAACGACTGGAATACGCGCTTCTTCCGCCATGTAAAAACCCAGTGGGTGTATCAGCAGAATGACGCACTGAAAAATCAGCGCGCGCTGCAGCGCTCGTTCAATCAGGGCAATCTCAACAGCGGCAGCACGGGGCCAGAACACAACCCGGCAACGCGCTCTGCCAATGCCCATCCGGAACGCACCGCCTTTCGCCCGACGCAGGAAGAAGCAGGCCCTATCGCCCACGACTGGCAGCCCAATAACGACGCCTGTCAGATTCTGACCCGCGCCGGCATCGATCCTCAGTTTATCGCCGATGCCGTGCCCGAGTTCGTGCTCTATTGGGCCGAACGCGGTGATGCCTTCAAAACCTGGAACAGCAAATTTATTCAGCACGTGCGTCAGCAATGGGCGCGCTATTCCGCCTCGGTAGAGTACTCCCCTCTGCCGACCCGCATCGCGGAAAACTGGCAGCCTTCACCGGACTGTTTTGATATTCTCACCATGGCGCACATTGATCGCCGTTTTGCTGAACAGCTGGTGCCGGAATTTGTGCTCTACTGGCGCGATTCCAATCAGGTACACAACAGCTGGAACAGCCGTTTTCTGCAGTACGTAAAACAACAATGGGGTAAACGTTTAGCCCAGTCAGGAGAAGCCAATGGACAATCAGCCAACCGCCAGCAAGGTGCTCAACCAGGTTACGCAACAGCTGAAGCAAGTATCCAGCGGCTCAAAGACACCAGCTGGTAAACGTGGCGCTGCAGCCAGCGCCGCCAACCAGCAACGCGAAGCCACCGTTGAACAGAAAGAAGCCATCAACCAGATCTTTGAACTGTTCCGCTTCAACTACCACAACCAGTTTCTGAAAGCCTTCCCGGACCTGGAAACCATGAACATGGCCAAACGCTTATGGTCACGTTTACTCGGCGAATACAGCCCGGAAGTCATGATGCGCGCCGCTGAAAGAGCGGTAAAAGAAAGCAGCTTTTTGCCCAATGTGCACGAAGTGCTGGCACGCTGCGACGTCGCCGACGTACTTGGCCTGCCCTCCGCCCATGCTGCCTATATGGAAGCCTGCCGCGCCCCATCGCCTAAAAAAGACTACAACTGGAGCCATCCTGCTGTGTATTTCGCGGCACGCGCCAGCGACTGGTTTTTCCTCGCCAACACCATCGAAGAACAGGCCTTCCCGGTATTCAAACGCAATTATGAAATCCTGCTGAAACGCCTGCAGAACGGGGAAGAAATAGAACTGGAAATCCCCAAAGCACTACCGGAAGAAGTAGTGCACCCGCTGCCAAGAGAAGAACAACATAAGCGCCTGCAGGAGCTGAAGAAGCTGGTTTAGGAGGCAGGTTTTCTGACTCTGGAATCATTGAAAAGAAGAAGCACCTGAACAGGTGCTTTTTTGTAGCCTATTTTTTAGATGACGATTATTGGCCAGCGAATAGCCGAAAAGCTATTCAGCTTTACAGGGGGCAGCGGAATACGCAGCGATAATAGGGTGTGACCTATAAGGACACCTGATGCTCTCCTGGCTTTGGCATAACCTATCCTTCCGTGATCTGAGTATTTAAAGTAGCATCAGTCCGATGCCGTTCAATCGGTAGATAGTACTATCATGGGTGGCTAGGTAATTCCGATTCCGTTCAAGCGGCAGATAGTACAATCATGGGTGGCTTATTTAGTACATATGGCTAATTAATTGATAGTTCTTTGCCTCCAAATAGAAAATAACTTGTATATCTTTTTCGGAATCACACTTAATTCGTTAGCCTCACAAACGGAGCCAACACCACCTATTTGTATTAACATCGAATCAATCAACATAAAGAGTTTACAGCTCTCTTTAGATTCACTGACGTCGTGAGCTCCGATTACCAGAGAAGCTGTTTTGGTAACCTCAGCAAAGTAATCATAGGGGGATCGGTTTAAAGTAGACTCATTAAGTGGGTCAAAGGATGAGAGGTATACTGTACGTGATGAACCCAATTTTTCTTCATATTTGTATATCTCTGGCTTTTCACCATCAGGAACCCGAGAAGCATCAGCAACCATCTTTTTAGAAAAAATATAAATGTCATCTTCGAGAACGTACTTCCTATCTAAGTAGATAAGTATAGAAATATCCTCACTTGAGGAATTTATGCCCGTATAAATAGGAACCTTTAGAGCTATAACTTTACCCTCATCTCCAGAAAACTGATTACCGAAGACACTAAACGTTTCTGAACCAAGATATAGATTCGCTATTTCATATGTGTAATTTTCTCCCGAAATCATGAATGCATCAACTTTCGAGCAACTAGTCAAAACCATAAGTATCGTCATTATTCCAATTTTCATTTTACTTGCCAGCTTCTTAGTGAAGATTTGGAGGTGCGACCGGGTCACAACCGGAACAATAAGAAATTCGCCTTACACTAGCAGGAAGAAAACTTAGTAAACTTCCACCATAAGTACTCTGACTTAGATTTATTGATTGAAAGTATCGATAGTGGTAATCATCGACTTGTTGAACACTCAGCACTCCAGGAGTGCCAATATTACCATTAATGTCCGCTCTCAATTCCCGATAATGAAATTCCATAACACCTATACCCACCTGCGCTTTAAGGGAAGCCAAGTCTTCGAAAGAAAGGCGTGTTCCATTGTTGAAAGAAAGCTCAAGTTTTGAAATTGCAAACTAATGAGCCACCCATCTTTACTCTGAGTCAAAATCTAACCTATTATTGAAAACAATGCAGTACAAAAATCGACAAAGAAGAAAATATGAC